>ERZ1034713.621-NODE-621-length-19769-cov-7.440550_pt1 | contig 19769 bp, 23 predicted proteins | sample MGYA00520692_ERZ1034713 | MGnify/ENA primary metagenome ERZ1034713 (study PRJEB33766, sample SAMN09781717) | gut metagenome | biome: gut microbiome | host: Homo sapiens | place: Madagascar | study: EMG produced TPA metagenomics assembly of the PRJNA485056 data set... | reverse complement strand
CTAATATAAATTGTATAAGTAAAAGATGATTCTTAGCGTTTCACAACGCCCTTTGTTTTAATTCTGATGCAAAGATACATGAAACTTGCATTTTATGGGGGTAATTTTTGTTTTTATGATGTGTAATTATTGTTTTATATGTAGAAAAACTAATTATTACCTCAAAATATGCTATTTTTATACCTTCTTTCAGACTCTCTATGTAAGAGATACTGAAAACTACGTAACTTCCTGATAATCTGAGGGGATTAAGCCTTGCCCAAAATCATTACCGAATGATTGTTGAATTTTATGGTATGATATTAAATTTTTAACATGCATAATTCGCTAATTTACAATATTTTTTCGTATTTTTGCAGTGTGATTCTGTATCTCTTACATAGAGATCGGAAAATTGAATAGGATAGAACTATAAATATGGCTTTCATATAAGCAGGGCGTATGACATACAATTTGCTAAACTCGGGCTTACATGCATCATGTATGCAGAAGGCTGAAAGACATAAAAGTATTGAAGATTAGTGGAAGTTAGTCTATTGATTTTTCAATGCTGTGATACATTTCACAAAACCAATAATCCGGGAAGAGAAATCTTTTCAGGAAAAACCGAGATGTATCATGTGGTCAAATGCGTTTAATATTTGGTCGCTCCTTTCATTCTTCACTCTTCACCCTTCACTCTTCATTCTTCACTCTTCACTAAAAATGTGGTTTATAGTCAATACAAACAAATTTCAAGAACAAAAAACGAAAGAGTTTCTTGAAAATACATATTCTGGCATAGTGAAGTTAGTCTATCTGCCAAAATGCCGGATGAAGTATGTCGATACTAAGGGAGAAGAGCGTTTCCGTTTTCGTCCAATGATATGTGGATTGCTGTTCATCAAGGCTGACAGCGTAAAAGCTTTGAAGAGAATATTGACATATTGGGGCTATTTTGTCTATGAAGATACAGTCCGAAATTTGGAAACAGGCGAACTACAGAAAAAGAAGCTTGTCTCAACTACACATCTTCTTTGTAAGGATGTCAAGGACTTAAACCTGGACGCTATTATAAAAAATGCCACGATTCCAGATGAAGACATGGAACATTTTATCTATTTCTGCGATAAAATGGCAGATGGCATAGAGGGACTGAGTATTGTTGATAAGCGATATGATGACCTCATTTTGGAAAATGATACCATCCGCATATTTAGTGGACCTTTGAAAGGTTGGGTTGGCGTGGTCAAACAAATCAAGAGCAAAGGCAAGAAAGACCGTCATCTTTTTGTGCGCTTTGGAAATAACCACTGCCTCAATGTATCCAATATCCGTCAATACGATATGCAGATAGAGCATGAGGCAACAAAGGGTCCAAAAGCAGAGGCCGTGGGCGTGTGGCGCGCCATCGATCAGATGATTGGCTATCTTCAGGCAAAACAGCCTTCCGAGAATGCTTATAAAACATTGCACAATCTTTTCTTGGATTATCAAAAGAGATTGACTGTCTATCGCAATCGGAGAATGACGGATAGGGCATACAATAACAAGAAAGAAGAGAAAACTGTTGCCCAGCAGCAAAAAGTTTTGGACCAGATAGACAAAAGAATGCGAAATAACTTTCGTATCCTTTCCAAGAACTTTCCGACAGGTGAAATCGCCCTTGGGGAGTGCTTGGAAGAACTGATTCCTGATGCCAAATTACGTCCCTTTCTTACACCAACTTCTGGAGAAATCATCCCAGAAGGACAAAATTTTACGATTTTGTGTCATAATGGAATCACAGAACTGATTCTTCGCTGTAATCTTCGAGATGTTTTCCTGGATAAAGATGATGAGTCAGACAAAAACACTACGGTATTCGATGAGGACTATGAGTATGATGCCCATTTTGCACTGGTGAATACAGATGGTGGTAAGGTAAAGGCTATCTGTTCATGGGGAGGATTCTATGACTATTACGCTTCTCAAAGTGAGGATGAACGAGAAAAATTCCACACCAACTTGGAGGCGAAGAAATATCCTCGTTTATTATACCTGCTCACACAAAGCGAGTATAAGTTTGAAAAGGTCAATGGCATAGGTGGCTTTTCGATAGAAACAGACATCGTTTACACAGAAGACATGGAAGAGTTGGGAAGAAGAGCAAATGAATTCTTCACTCTTCGTTCCTCACTCTTCACTCAACTCACGGCGGCAGCCGTTGAGATATGGAAAGGAACACGTCTTTTGGTTTGGCGACAATTGTTGCAGCGTTATGTACTGCTTCATAAGGTGCCAGTAATAGACCAAGTTCCGTATGATTCTAAATGATAAAAATTAACATAACTCTTCTATCCATCCAAACACAGCATGAGCATCCAGGCAAGGACATTCCTTCGGCGTAGTGCCAGGCAAGTCCCGATGCCCCACAATCTTCGCTTTCGGGAACAGCTTATGAAGACGAGTCAAGACATCAACGATTCTTTCCGTCTGCTCAGGCGTACGAGTATCGCATGGTTTACCATCCTCATTCAAGCCACCCTCATAGCAGATGCCGATAGAACAACGGTTATACGGTCTCGCATGTGCCCCCACTTCGAGCAAGAAGCGATGTTGCGTCATAGTCCCATCCTTTCGGATATAAAAGTGGTATCCGATGTCATAGAAACCACGGCTCTTATGGTCACGTCGAAGCTGTTCCACACTATAGTCTTGATTGCGTCGTGTAGCCGAGCAATGCAACACCAAGAATCTCACGGAGTCGGCAGACATCATCATCTTGCCGTCCTCCACTTTAGAGAGGAGCGTGCGCTCATTGCGCACCATCTCCTCCCCAATACTCAGAGGAAATTTATCTTTAATCATCTTCATTTCTAATTTGTAATTTCTCATTAAGGTAGTCCATTTCTAATTTCTCATTTCTAACTTCTCATTAAACGAAGTTTGCACAAGAACTTACTCCTAATGCTGTCAGCGCAGCAATAAGCGCTTGAACAACAGCATTCACGATCGAAACCCAAGAAATCTTCTTGGAACCATTGTTAGGATTTTCATTTTGATTACTCATATACATATAGAATTAAAAGTGAAACATCATTTTGAAAATAAGAATTTGTTAGCGGTAGCCGCACCCGACGCAAAGTCGGGCACGGCAGAGCATTTACTAAAGCTCGTTGTCTTCACCTGCTCCTTTATCGGTGTTGCCAGAGTCTTCGCTGCCCTCACTACCGGATGGAGTGTTGTCACCGGATGGAGTGCCGCCAGATGGAGTAGTTCCACCAGGAGTATGATTTCCCTTGTCAGAAGGCTTGTTGTCGCCATTCGGGTCGTTAGCATCTTCGCCGTACTTCACAAGACTGATGCGATTAGGAATCAGGTCGTAGGTACGCTTGCCATTGCGATCCACGGAGAACGAAGGACGGAAGCCTGGCATAATGCTCTTCACCAAGTTGGCATTCGCCTTCTTAGGTTCAGACACCGCCTTGTTGTTGATGAAGCGGAGGTAAAGAGTACCGAAACCAAGAAGTTCGATGTTGTAACCCTTGGCAAGGTTCTCCACCACATAGTAGGCGTAGCGGTCGAGTACCGCCTTCACATCAGCCGTGGTTGCAGTAGATTCAGTAGAAATCTGCTTAGCCACCTCTTCGGTAGTCAAAGTACCGTAACTAACAGGACGAACAGAATAAACAGTTTGACCCTTTTTCTCACCCATGGTAAGGGTACGAGGAAACACTTTGTAAGATTTACTCATAACTTAAAAATTTATTTAATTAATAATGTGTCATCAGTTCTTGGACTCTCTATGTCCTCGATTTCTGAATCACGATGCAAAGATACAACATCAGTTCAGGGGCATCTGTCGAAGTGTGTCGTTGAATGTCGTTCTTTAGATCAACCTAACGATGCGCTTTTATGCACCTTAATGATGCGCATCATTAGCACTTATAAAAGCGCATCATTAGCACCTAACGATGCGCATCATGAGAGTTCATTAAAACACATCTTCAATAGAGCATGCTGGTTCGCCCAGAAATTCCTCAATAAGTTTCACCTCACGGATGGTGAGAATCTGCTTGCGGTCGAAGTTTCTGCCCTTAGCGGTCAGGAGTTCATACAGTTCCACGCAGCGTTTAATTTCGCTGGTCAGACGGCGCACGGCATTCGCAGGTTCGCAGTCGGGGAAATACATCATCGCCAAGATACGGCGAGTATAAGTTGCTTTTAGCTTCATATACCTTATTATATTATATAGTAAAACATGTTTATCAGTCAACTGATTATGCTGCAAAGATATACTTCTTCGAAAATCACGTGATGCACCTATGAGTGCATCATCCTTAACTTCTGCTCACTGCTTTTAAAAGCTTTTAACAAAAACCATCGGAAAATCATACCCTCTGTTTTAGTCAGGACGCGATGTTCGATAATTCACGGTATGGAAGATGGAAAAGCAGGCGAATAGAGGGGCGAATAGGTGGATTGCCACCGCTGCCGAAGAAATTTGCCAGATAGAGAAGAGATGGGGTTTCACTTCCATCCGTCAGTTTTCCAAATTTCTACAGATGAATCCCCGTACTCTTTCGAAGTTACCCCATCACGATGGCACATTAACTTTGGAGAGCATTGCGAATATATACACGAGGCTCGTACTATTACGTAATTTGAAATTTGTGGGCAACGAGCTAAAGGAAGAGGAGCAACTCTTAAAAGACTCCCTGTTGCGCATCATGGTGAGTGCAGCCACAGTCCCTCAAACCCTGAGAGACGATGTAGTGGATGAACTTGAAAATCAGCTATAGCTCCCTGCGCTACCATCCCCGCATAAAAAACCTGGCGAGGGCTCTGATGCCCCGCCAACCTTAAAGCGCAGCGGTTAAGAGCGACAGGAGGAGCGGTTACATCCCTTGTCCCCTGAGGGGAAAAGGGCTTGGGAAAAGCGGTGGAGCCCTCCTTATGAAGGAGGGACGGGGTAGTTGGGAAAAATCTCCTTAATAGCATAGAAGTTACATCCCTTGCCCTTTTGGAAAGGGCGAGGGCTTGGGAGTGGGTTAAGGACCCCCTCTTCGCAAGAGGGGGACAGGGGAGTCGAAAAATTTCTCATAATTCCTTGGTAATTACGAAATATAATCGTACTTTTGTCGCTATATTAGCAATAAAAATGTATGATCATGGCAAACGACAATAATATACAGCCAGAGGCTGATGATTCACAGATAGTACTTTATCAACCAGATGATAGCATTAGGTTGGAGGTTAAACTGGAGCAAGATACGGTTTGGCTTACTCAAGCACAGATGACGGAGTTGTTTCGTACAACTCGTAACAATATAACTATGCATATTCGTAACATCTTTAAGGAGAAAGAGTTAGACGAAAAATCAGTATGTAAGGAATCCTTACATACTGCCGCAGACGGCAAAAGATATCGTACTAAAATCTATAATTTGGATGTTATAATCTCTGTAGGCTATAGAGTAAAGAGTCCGATAGGAACCCGTTTCCGTCAGTGGGCGAATGCAGTTATAAAGCAATACCTTCTTCAAGGCTATTCCGTGAACCGTCATTTGATAGCCTTACAGGAGAATATGGACAAGCGTATGACCCATATTGAGGACGTTCAGGTTAAGCAGCAACAGCAGCTCGACTTCTTTATTCGATCCTCCACCCCTCCTGCCGAGATGGTCTTCTTTGAAGGTGATTTCTATACAGCAAGAGTAGCTTTAGAGAATTTAATTCGTACCGCAAACCATCGAGTAATCATCATAGATGGCTATGTTTCATCGCTAACTCTAAGTGTACTTGATGTTCGTAAGCCAAATGTAGCAGCCACAATTTACACAGTAGGTGTAGGACAAGGAATGCAACGCTTGATGGAAGAACATGATCATTTGTTTCCTGAAAGTCATATTGACATTCGCAAATGGCGTAACGAATCTCATGATCGTTGGCTCATCATAGATGATACTCTCTATCATTGTGGTCATTCATTAAATGCCAATGGCGGTCATAAGATTTCTGCCATAACACTGATGGGAACAACTCCAGATGTAATCCTGTCAAAAGTCGAATAGCAACCAAGTCTCCCTGCGGTCCCATCCCGCATAAAAAAACTGGCGAGGGCTCTGATGCCCCGCCAACCTTAAAGCGCAGCGGTTAAGAGCGACGGGGAGGAGCGGTTACATCCCCTGTCCCCTGAGGGGAAAGGTTGTGCAAATAAGTGCAAAGCCAAGCTTGCTTGAACTATGCCGAGTGCAGCCAACCTTCTCAAAGAGAAAAGGGGCTTGGGGAAAGCGGTGGAGCCCTCTTTAAGGGTAAAGAGGGACGGGGTGATTTTCGAAAAACCTCATTCGAGCGACGACCAGTGCAGAGCGATACTGCAATGAGGAACAAAATATAACTTTTTTCAAAAGCTGATAGGTGTAACAACTTGTAATATAGTGGTGACGCTGTATTGATGATATACGTTAATCTGGGGGAGATTAGAGCAAGAAGCAAAAACTCCTCCCGTAATTTGGTAGTTTCACAGAAAACCCTTATATTTGCAGGCAAAAAAGGAGATACAATTATGAATACAATAGCAATTGACAGCAATATATATAAAGGTGCAGAAAGTTATGCTAAATTACATAATATTAGTGTGACAGCTGCAATAGAAAAGGCGATTTCTTCGTTTTTGCAAAAGGTACAACCTAAGCAAAAGCTATTAGAAACTGCTGAGTTTAATGATGCTTTGTCTTATGTTAAAACATTAAAGGCAAAAGGTGGCAAGCCGATACCGGCAGATGAAAATAGCTTAGATGCGTTGGTTGATAAAAAATATGCATTATGAGAGTTTTTATAGATACGAATATCTTAATAGATTTCGTTGTAAATCGTGAGGGCTTTTCTGAAGATGCAACTCAAAATGCCACAGCTTTGCGAGCTGAGGGAGATTGTATTGTAACTCGTAACAAGAAGGATTTTACGAATTCTTCTTTACCCGTTTATACTCCTGCTGAGTTGTTGAATATTTTAAACCAATAAAGGTGGCGTAGCTACTGCTGTCACAATCCTGAATATTCCTCATTCGAGCGACGACCAGTGCAGAGCGATACTGCAATGAGGAACAAAAATAACTTTTTTCAAAAAATAGGAGGTTTTATGGAAATATTGAATAAAGAATTTTGGGAGAAGCGTGATGCTGCGATGAAAAGATTCATGGCATCAAAGGAAAGAAAAAGAAAGCGTATGGCCGAGTTAGAGCAGATGCTCCGTCAGGATTATTTAGCTCGTACAGGAGAAGAGCCAAAGTTTGTAAATGTTTGGTGACTTGAAACAGCTTTCTTTGAAAACAATCAATGCCTTTTCACCGTATGATGTTATATCCAAGACTTAGAAGGAGTAGATAATTACGCAGCAATGATTCTAAGAAAAGATAATCCGCATTTTGTAGATTACGTATCAGAATTCAACAATACTGTTAATATGTTTATGTTGAAACCCGAACATTAGCAAGGCGGTTCCATCCCGCACAACCTGGCGAGGGCTTTGATGCCCCGCCAACCTTATAGCGTAGCGTTTCCGAGCACCGGAGGGCGGTTACATCCCTAATCCCTATGGTAAGGATTTAGGGCTTGGGTATAGGGTAAGGACTCCCTCTTCGCAAGAGGGGACAGGGGAATCGAAAAAAACAATATAATATATTACAATAAATAAAGATGAAAGAAATTCCTTTCGAAAGGAAATGTTCGGTAAGTTAGAAGAACAATGGGCTAAGAATAATCGCCCCGAAGACGACCTCTTCTATTACCACCCTTCCGAAGATAAAATCGTCCTATCCCATGCCCTGTTCTGGGTGATGCCCCAAAACATAAAAGGAAAGGTAGGAAAGGAAAAGTACTTGTTGCTTCTCCGTCAATATCAGGAGGAGATGCTCGAAGCCAATACGATTTTAGTATCAACTTAGATGCTCGCAAGTTAGCCGCTATTACGATTGTCGCTGGCGGTTATGGTGGTGATATGCCTGAAGACCTGGCGTATGACCTCCTCGATGATATAGACTTCTATTATAATAAGGTGAAGTGCCGCAAGATAGAAAAACTCTTACCGGTATTGAACAAACTGGTGATAGAAGAGCAAAAGTATCTTTAGCTTGCATTGAGTGATGTTTCCAGCACATAGCTTAAAAACTTGTAAGTATGAAAACATTTGTAAAGGATCTTTTAGATAATAAAGATTTGATAGCTTTAATTAGTTCTATTCTTATAGGTATTGCTACTATAATTATTTCTGTGATTAGTGCTTATTTTGTTTATCAACAAACTAAGATATATCGGGAACAAACTGATATACAGAAGAAGCAAACCCAACCTGTATTTGTTGTTAGAATTTGGCAGCAACAAGATGGTGACGATGGAAAATATGGAACAGAAATACTTGAGGTACATAATTATGGGTCAAGAATTCTAAAATGCAACATATCTACAATGGTGCTCTATAGATTAGCTCGCAATAAGGAATTGAAAAATGATACTATCTATGCACAAGTATTGGACTATTTTAATTCTTCAGTTATTGATAATTCTAATGACACCATGATAAAACGTACGTGGCGTACTGGTAACAATAGAATCTTCGCTGAGAATTATATGCAAGCAATACAGGTCTCAAAGAAAGGAGATGGATTGTATTTTTTTGATAAGATTATCTTGTCAAAGATTACATATACAGACATTCTTGGTGAGGAACATACTTTGTTTTTTGACCGTAACAATGAAATTAGTGAAGAAATCTATAATGGGTACTTTGATGTTTCTAGGAAGGTCTGGAATAATATTGCATTTTCTTTGGATAAAATATCCTTTAATTTGATGAAGGAGAAGATGGATGAATATATTCCATGAGATATAAAAAGCTTTAAAGCTTATTTATATTTTGATTTCATAGATCTGTAATTCTTAGAACTTTAAATTATACGTGTGTTCACTTTATGGCTAAAGTGTCCGCTAACAATAGCAAAATTATATATTATGGCAGCACGAAAGAAGAAATATGTTGAAGTGTTGACTCCAAGGGTTAAATGCTTTTCGCAGAACGATTCTGAGATTACTTTTTCAGATATATTGTCTTATATGTCTGGTAACACGGTATCTTATAATGAAAAGGAATATATCGTGAGGACTTATGGCAGTGATAATCTTGAAAATTGTATAGAAGGTATTATTGTAACATGTCAAAATAAAGATATTCCACCTAAGCGCAATAATCAGACAGGAGAATTTTCTGCGTTACCAGTAGACATAGCTCATGAGAAATTGTCTTTCGGCAATGCCTTTCTGTATGATAAGGAACTGAATATCTTGTTTTATGAGCGAAACAAGAATGGATGCTTCATTGATACTCTTGCTAAATTCTTCACACATATTTGGAATCAAAACGAAGAAGAACATGAAGACATCAAGATTGAACTCGACTTTAACGCAATCCTACGAAAAGGAGAATATGAAAGAGCTATTAAGATGGGATATTATAAAGAGTTTTTTGCAGAATTTACATGTCCAAAAGCAATTTTGGAAGAGTTGGAATATGACAAAAGTAGTCTTTATGGAATATCAAAAAAATGCGCAACAGAGGCTGTTAAAGCCAAATCTGATAGATTCGAGATAAAAATAAGTACTTTCGGTAAGCAAGTTAATAAAGATGGACTTTCGATTCGAACGATAAAAGAATATTTGAGGTCTGTTCGAACTTTGCTTAAAGGGCGAATGAAAAGCAATGTGGAAAAGGTAAGGATTAAAGGATATTCTTCTGATCCAGAAGATTCTTCTTCGATTCAAACTATAGATTTGGTTGCAGATGTATTCAAACCTTATTTCCGCTTGACATCAAATAGTCTTAATAGCAATTTGCAAGAAGTGGAACGCAGGCAGGAACTGCGTAAGGTCTATCAGAACATACGCCAGGAAGTTGCAAGATGTATAAGCAATGAGTAGATTTTTCGATTATAAGGCTCCACTATTAGGAGCTATAGTAGTCGCTATTCTCAGTTTTAAGTATGCTCCTTTCTTAGGTTCATTGGAAGAACTCCAAGAATTCATAAAATCTTTTGTGGATTTTGGATCTCTATGTTTTGGAGTCTTGCTGACTTTCTTTGGTATTGTCATCCAAAGTTCCAGTGAAACTATTCGCCGCATGAAGCGAAGGACGAAAACCTTTAACCGTTTTATAGTATATAATCGCAATATTATCATCTTCTCACTGGTCTTAACAGTTTGTGCATACATACTTGGTAATTTAAACTTTTGGAAGATAACAACATATTCAATAACAGAATTTGTAATTTCTATATTTATAGGAGCTTTTGTATACTTCCTTTATGGGTTATTGTATTTGCTTCTCATATTTTTTAATTTATTACATCAACATGAAAATTAATTTCAGCGATACCTCTCTGTGTCATCTTATGATACATGGCATAGGGAACAAATGTCTGGAAGAATCTTTGGTCCTATCCAGTCAAGAAGTGAAAATGAATGAAATGACAACATGCAAATTGTTAGATAATCTATTAAAGAAGATGCCTCATGAAGCATCTTGGCATTATGTACATGATATAGATTTATCATACAATGAGATGTTTTCTTTTTCTCAAAAAGTATTTGAAGATCATGATACATTCATTTCGATGTCTAAAAGTATAGCAAAACACCTCTTCAACCAAGGTGTCTCAAAGAATATTCGTTCTGGGATGGTATATATGGCATATTTGCAAGGAGTTCTTGTAGATGACAAGGAAGTGGATGCTATAGGTGTTTTCAAATCAGAGAAGGCAGATACCTTTTTGAAGGTAAACTATGAGGGAGGTATTTATCGTCTTTCTTCAGAAAAAGGGATGGGATGTATTGATAAAGGATGTCTTATCATAAATACAGATTCTGAGAATGGTTATTTGATTTCATTGTTCAATTCAAAGAAGAAAAGTGATGTCAAATACTGGAATGAAGATTTTCTTGGTATCAGATTGATAAATGACAATAATTATAAAACCAATCGTGTCGTAGAACTTTGTGGTACGTTTATTACGAAAAACGAAGCTATAGCTAAGAAAGATAAGGCTAATATGATTGATAGGGTTTTGTCTGCAATGACGTTAGGAGAGACTTCGTTTGAGGAGATAACTAATGTCGTATTTGATGAAGAAAAAATTCGTCAGCAATTTTCTGAATATCGACAAAAACAAGCCAATTTTGACGAGGATAAGTTAGATAGTATTTTTGTACCTAATGTTGAAAAGGTAGGAAAAGAGTTGAAGAAGTATCGTAATAAATCAAAATTGAAGCTTGATGATGATTTTGAGGTTCTGATAAAGGGTGGTGAAGAAAATATAGTGAAAGGGTATGATCAAGACAAAGGTCTTTCATATTATAAATTATATTTCCGAGAAGAAAAGTAGTAAATGAAACAAGTTGAGGCATTTATGAGAAATCCATTGGGTATTATAGCATTATTCCTATCTGTTATATATGGAATTGCAGGATATGTTATAAGTAATGGCTTCTCTAATCTACATGGATGTTGCGAGCGATTACCTTTGATATATTTTATCGTCTTCTTTCCGTTAATAGTATTGGGCGTATTTACTTACTTAGTAGTGAAGCATAATGAAAAATTATATGCTCCTAATGATTTTGATAATCAAGATGTTTTTTTATTAGCAAATGGTAAAAATATAAAGCCAAATGAGCCGACAGAAACATTGAAGCATTCTGAAAAAAATCCTGTTTCTAAGAAGAAGTCAAATATTTGTTTGTTTGCATATTCTTCTATTATCAATAAGGAAAATGAATGGAAAAAATCCGAGGAAGCTGCTTTGAGAAAATATTCTACTGATCATAAAATGGAAATTAAAACGGAGATTAGCTTAGGTAGTAACTATGTTTGTGATGGAATTGCTCAAAAAGATGGGAAGAACTATTTATTTGAGGTTAAACGAGAATTATCTTTAGGTAATTTTGATATAACATTAAGAAGATTAGTTACTCTTCAAGCTATTTTGGAGAATAAACAATACGATAATTTGATTTTTATTCTGATTTTCATCTCTGATAGAAAAATAGAAGAAGATAAAATGAATGATTTGTATAGTAAAGCAAAACAAGTTATTCCGAATTTTGAGATAGTGAATTATACGGTAGATGAGATAGAAAAATAGGTTAGAGATTATCCATGCGGTCCCATCCCGCACAACCTCTCTGACGAGACCTCTGATGGTCCGTCAACCTTATAGCGTAGCGGTTAAGAGCGACAGGAGTAGCGGTTTCCTCTTCTTCCCTGAGGTTTCTGTCCCCTATAAGGGGAACCGAAGGGGTCGTAAAGACTATTGAAGAAGACCGAGATGAGAGGTGGAGCCTTCCTTAACGGTAAGGAAGGTCGGGTAGGTTTTCGAAAATACCTATACTCAGTCAAAAACAACAAAAACAATTTTACTCTCATGTTAGAAGTCAAAGATTTATGCACAGCTTATCTTGAAAGTTATATTCAATGCAAGGTAACTGAGTTTTTGCTTCATGATAAAGTCCTTAGTTCTGACTTTGATTAGGTAAAGGAAATGGCTGTGAAATGTATGGAATAGTATATTTCGCAGCAGGAAATATCTGAAGCAGATAAGGTGGAAATAAAACAAAATCATAAGCCGTGGGCTGATATGGTTTTCAGGGCGTTAAGCAACAATTCCATGAATGAGGAAAAATAAAATAAATCACAGCAATGATATGAATAACTTCAAAGATATAAAAGTATCAGTAATCGTAAAAGGCTACGCTGGTCTTAGCATAGCTCTGTTATGTGATGAAATTCATAAAGGCAAAGTCAGAGGATAAACTTTGTACTCTTCTTCCTGAGTTTTGGGAAGAAGAATAATAATAAAAATGAAATTAAAATTTAGTCAAATCATGGTATAACCTCTACTGGCATTAGCTGGTGGAGGGCTAAACCTCATATACGTAATAGGCAATATGAGGTGATACCGAATACTTACCTTACATTGATATGATATACAGTTTAGGTATAATACTCCAATTGATGTTCCTGCTTTCAGGTTTGGCAATAATAACTAAAGGTTTTGTCAAGCCAAACAGAGAAAATCATTTTGTTAGCATAATGATTTTTAGTGGATTGTTTGGAACGATCCTTTCTTGTTTAGCCGATGGTTCTAATATAGGATTTGAAATAATGTCATACATGTCTTTGGCACTGGGAGTTTTAGCTTTAGTTTGTGCATTTGTTGCAAATTTTATAGACAAGTGTGAAACAAAAAAGAACTTTTGGTTCTTGGCATTATTCCTAATTCCTATAGGGTTGCTGTGTTATTGGTGCATGCAAACACAAGAGTATATTTTTGAAAAGTTGATTTTTTAATTCATATAGTTATGGATGATAAAATTAATATACGACGTTAGGTTGTGTTACGTTTTTATCGAAAAATAAAATTATAATAGAGATAAAAAATATAGCTATGTCGTCTCAAGTGAATGTTATAAATAGAGGATCTGAGTGGAGAATTTGGGATTTACATTTTCATTCCCCATCCTCATATGATTATAAAGACAAGTCTGTAACCAACGAGCAATTGGTTGATGGCTTAGTAAGTAATGGCGTGTCTGTAGTGGCTATAACAGACCATTATGTGATGGATGTTAAGCGAATTAAGGCATTGCAGTCAATAGGTGAGTCTAAAGGTTTGACGGTCTTTCCTGGTATAGAGTTTTGTTCTGAGTTAGGTGGAAGGCAAGCAGTACATTTCATTGCAATATTCTCGCCGACTGCTGATTTAGAGTCAATTTGGACAAAAATACAAGGTCAATGTAACTTAACCCCAGCAGACATACAGCAAAAAGGTGGTTACGAAAGAATTTGTTGTGATTTTGTTCCAACATGTGATTTAATATTAAATTTAGGTGGAATAATTACTGTGCATGGAGGTTCTAAGGCCAATTCGATTGAAGAGATAAAGAATAATTTACTCGAAAAGCAAGAATTGAAACGCAAGCTATTATCTACTTATCATCCAATATTGGATTGTGGTAAAACCGCTGACTCTGCGAGCTATAAAAATGTTGTATTTCCAAGTATAGGATTTGAGTTGCCTATAATTATTAGCTCTGATAATCATGATATAAAAGACTATCATGTAAAATGTAAAACGTGGATAAAGGCAGATTGTACTTTTTCGGGGCTGAAGCAAGTTCTATATGAGCCAACTCAAAGAGTTGCTTTGTCCGAAATCTATCCTGATACTAAGAATTCGTATTCAGTGATTGATAGGATTGAACTTCAACAAGATGGTGTTTGGAAACAGAATATATTTTTCAATTCTAACCTAAATACAATTATTGGTGGACGTTCAACTGGTAAATCAAACTTATTGTCTTGTATTGCAGCAAATTTAAGTCATTCTGAGAAAACTGATTATAATGATTATGTTAAAGCTGTTAAGGACTCTATTAAAGTAGTCTGGAGGGATAATGAGATAAACAATGAACGTAAGGTAGATTATCTTCCACAAAATTTTATTTATTCTTTGGTAGATGACAAAAAAGGATTGAACAAACTTCTTTCTCATATTTTATTAGGCGAACAAACTATAGCGAATAAGTTTATTATGTATCAAGCCAAAAGTAATGACTTGAAATTAGAAACGTCTAATTTGTTAAATCGCCTTTTGGAGCAAAAAAGATTGTTGATTGCGAAAAAGCAAGAAATTCGTTCCTTGGGTGATTCCAAAGGTGTGGAAAATGAAATCAATGCTTTGAAGATGCAGAAGGAAGGTATTGAAAAACAATGTGATTTAGATTCTGAGATTTTGAAAACTTTTGAAGAAGACAATATGAAAGTCCATGATTACGAAAGGAGCATTGAAGGACTTTGTCGGGAATACGAGAGTTTAGAGAGATTGTCTGCCTCTGCTTTTTTAGTGGAAAATCAGTCAATTTCTTATGATGGAATTTGTGACCAAACAAAGGCGGAAATTAAAAATATGATTTCTGATTTGTTAAAGAACTCCAATGATAATGTTCGAAATAAAATCTTATCATTAATGGCAAGCCTCGTTGAGCAAAGAAACACACAAACTCAGAAAATGAATGAAATCATTTTGTCTGAGGCTTATAAGAAAGGTAAGTCTTTATATGATACAAATATTGTTTTGGCGAATATAAGAAAACGATTGAGCGAGCAAGAATTGCTTTTATCAAAAGTAAATGCCAAGAAAGATGAGCATAAGAAAATGCTTGAAGAATTCCAAGTAATACTTAAGCAATTGTTGGATTCTTTCTCTTCGTACTTAACTTTAACGAATGAAGTGACCTCTATTATGCATATAGAGCATGATGATGTAAAACTTTGTTCTTCTGCGGTCGTTGTTGAAAAGTTAAATGCTTTTTTGGCTGATAGTTTAAATTTGAAATATAAGGAGATGGGGAATTTGATAGAACAATTGAGAGTTGCTTTCTTATCAAAATCGGAAGAGCAGTTAAAATCAGTTTTATCTCCTTTAGTTTATGAAGCAATGGGTGGAGAATTAAAGTTTAAGGGAAGTACGGATGATGCTAGCTTCTTAACAATATTACTTACTAATAATTGGTTTGAACCTGTTATAGATGTTGAGTATGATGGTGATTCCTTGCAGATGATGTCGCCGGGTAAACGAACGTTTGTTATCTTAAAACTGTTGTTAGATTTTAGTAAGAATGAGAATCCTATATTGATTGATCAGCCAGAGGATAATCTTGACAACAGGGCGATTTATAAGGAATTGGTCATGTACATACGGAAGAAAAAGTTAGAACGGCAAATCATCCTCGTTACTCATAATCCAAATATAGTAGTAGGCGCAGATGCTGAGAATGTCATAGTTGCCAACCAGAATGGAGTAAAAACACCAAATGCTGATGGTGTGAAATTTCAGTATGTTAATGGTAGCTTGGAAAACTCTTTCAGAATAGATGATTTCTGTGAGCCTATATTAAATACCATGGGTATTCGTGAGCATGTATGTGAGATTCTTGAAGGCGGAGAAGAAGCTTTCAGAAAGAGAGAAAGTAAGTATGGATTTGCAAGAATATAAAAGCTATATGACTCATTGTTTGTACAATATTAGTTTGATAGAAACTTTGCGTGAGAAAATCCGAGAATCTCTCACGCCATTAATAACTCATGACTATGTATTACTTGATTTGCCATATTACGACAATATTGGAGATACATTGTAAGTATTCTTTTACCTTTGCACCCGGAATCACGAAAGTCAAAGTAGGTTAATGGGGGGTAAGGTGTACTAGTAAGTATCCTAGATATTCTCTATTCACCGATTTAGTCCTTCACCCACCCAACATTCTTTCTTGATTCCATTAAATTCTAAAATGTTAATAATATGGATAGAGAACTCTACTTTGGCGTAGATGTCTCCAAGAAGACTCTCGGTAAGTATTCTTTCAGACTCTCTTCGTGAAGCTGAAGTTGCGGGTGTGCGTGCTGAGTTTGAGGCACGTGAACAAAAACTAAAGGAAACATATGCTAATGAGCTGGAGAAACTTACTTCTGATATCAATGCTCGCTTGGCAGCTAAGCAGAATGAGATAAATCAGTTGAAAGGCATAAATGATGGGGATAATCCGACAATCACAATGCCAGGTAAATCAAATTCGGATCAGCAGATAGACTTGTGATGTGTTCCTCCGGATCAAGAAAATGGCAAAGGACAAATTGGTAGACTTACTCGCTCATAGATGGCAGCTGGCAACAGTTACTTCTTGGGCATAAATTCAAATGTTTTTTCTTAAAAAATAATAAAAGAGCATTCATTTTATGGCTTAACGTACCTAAAGTGACCGCTTACTCATGTCCCTAATCCCATGTGATTATAACTCGAACAAAAAGGTGAATGTCAAGGCTGTCTGATGGGTAAACTTTAACATCACAAACGATTAATATGTTTTTTAGGAAAAATGTTGGATGTGCTAACTACTGAAAATCAGTAGTTGCGTTCTAACGTTAATTTACACTTTATGGAAAAATTTTTCTTATCACCTTTGGATATATATCCTAATTTGTTTATTGGGCGACCAAGGTGGATGGATTCTCTTATGCTTTACAAAAAGCACGTGGATATATTATGTGCACCACGGAAGTTTCGGATAGGGGAATCATACTTTGGATACGTTTCCTCAAAGCATCAGTTACGTGAGACTGATAAGTTTTTTATCCATACAAAAGAAGTCAATGTAATATATTTGTGTGCTTTATTGAATTCTTCCTCATATAGGAAAAAAGTATTTGGCGAAAGAATTCGTCCATATTCCATTCAGCATCTGGATGCAGTTAATTTATGTTGTATTCCATTTCCGAAGGCAGACAGATATATTCAAAAAGAGTTGTTTGTAATAGAAAGTATAATCCTCTCATTACGATATGACAAAATCATCCCAAAGGAGCATCAAAGGGTGTTGTCGTATATTATTGATATATTCGAACAAGTTCGAGATGCTTATATTGTAGAGATGGAAAATAAATGGATATTAACTGTTTGGAATATCCAAATACGTAAGCCTTGGCTAAAGATGATGAACACAATTTGTACAGACGATTTGACTGAAGATATATATCCTTTGTTCTTGGAAATGTCTAAGCCAAGTAATGTATTGATGAATAATATCAAGCGTTTGAAACTGTATGCTCAATTAAATCGAATATAATTATGGCTTGGAGAATCGACGAAATCAAGATCGCTAATTTCAAAGCTTTTGCTAAGGAACAGACAATACCCATAGGGAGGAAGAATCTATTGTTATATGGTGATAATGGTTCTGGAAAAAGCTCTATTTTTTGGTCTTTATATACACTTTATCAAAGTTGTTATAAAAAAGACAGAGCAAAGGTGAGCAAATACTTTGAGGTTATGCATGAGCAAAATTTACAGAACCGTCATGTGGCTGATAATGAAAGTTTCATAGTGGCAACATTTAAAGATGATTGTAATCCTGCTAATACAAAAACTCTCAAACTCAGCAATGACAATTTGGATATTGTAGGAAGTACTGATGAGTTTACGGTGGCGACAAGTACCTTTAGTGATTTCTTTAATTATCAAAAACAGTCATCTTTGTTTGATTATTGTAATAGTGAGGATAATGATGTGTTTAAGCCTTTCTTGCGCGATATGTTTCCTTTTATTCACTTAACTAGGAAACTAGTGAAAATAGATGGAACTGAAGTTGATAGCGATACTGCGTTGGATGCATGGAATTACCTTTTAGAGGCTGTTAATTCTGAGTTAGTAAATGAAGATGGATCACTGGTTTCTGAAGATGACGAGAAATATCAAAATTACGAGAATGCTTTGATGCAATTTAATCGAGATTTTGATATAGCATTAAAGGGTATAGAAAGTAAAGTCAAGATGATTTTGAGTGACAAGATGGAATTGTCAAATATTAGCTTGATTTTTGATTATGAAGAAGCAAGGTTTAATGTGCCCATAGATGCTTTGAATATGATAAAAGATAGAAAACTCCATCCTGGCAGAATTTTAGTCTCGGCTGAAGATTGCAATATTGAGGATGAAGCAAAGAAAATAATTAAGCATCCTCGTACCTATTTTAATGAGGCAACCTTGTCAAAGATTGCTTTGGCAATACGTTTGGCAGTATTTGAGATGAAAGGATCTTTTGTTGGGGGAGTGGGTGCCAAATTACTTTTCGTAGATGACTTGCTTGTCACTTTTGATATGAAGAATCGTATGGATATAATCAAAATCCTATTGAGTTATGCAAATGATTATCAATTGATAGTTTTTACACATGACAGGACCTTCTATAATATGGTAAAAGGAATCATAGCTGATATGAAAATGCAAAAAAAATGGGTTTATGATAATATTTATATGGTTCACCAATTTGGACTCTCTTATCCAACTCCTAAAATAATAGAAGAGAAATCATACATGGATATGGCAAAGAAATACTTTGAAGAGAATGATTGTATAGCCTGTGCCGTATATCTCAGAAAAGAAACTGAGCGTATAGTAAAATCTTTATTAGAATTACGCTATATATGTTCTGAAGGAGTCGTTTTAGGAAAGTTCCCTACAATCAATTTGGCCGATTTACTTGATAATTTGAAAAAAGAATTCGATGATTGTAAGCTGCCTTTCGATTTTATAAAACTTAATGTTTTGCGAAGAGATGTTATGAATATTTCAGTTCATGATGATGCATATAGTCCAATCTATAGAAATGAGTTAGCTAAAGCTATAGGATTGGTTGAAGAATTGGGAAAGATTAAAAGAAAGGTTATCTGTAATGAAAATGAAATGGAAACCAAGAAATTTGATTTTCATGTAGAAAAGCAAGTGAAAAGAAAAGGAAGACGTAAACCAAAGAAGGAAATTGATATAAGTTTTAAGTTCCATCAGACTATTTCTAAGTTCCTTTATCTTGGTAAGGAATACTACCCAAATGTAAAAATAGAATTGGTATCTTCTGTAGTTTTTAAAAATACGCCAACAATTCCCGATTTGTCTAAAAATGCTGTTTTGGGTCTTCATGAGCTTGAGACAAAAATTCAAGATGAGTTTGGATCTATAGACTTAAGTTCATGCATTAGTTATAAAAATAATAAACTCAAAAATATTTGAATGGTTTGGAAATGGAAAATGAAGAGCAAATACGATTACAGTTGCAGCAAACTGTTAGAGTTTCATTCTAAAAACTATAGTCAACCTTAATTCCGCAACACTATAATTTAACTTTATTTATAAGTTCCTGAGCAAC
>ERZ1034713.619-NODE-619-length-19800-cov-9.971740_pt1 | contig 19800 bp, 19 predicted proteins | sample MGYA00520692_ERZ1034713 | MGnify/ENA primary metagenome ERZ1034713 (study PRJEB33766, sample SAMN09781717) | gut metagenome | biome: gut microbiome | host: Homo sapiens | place: Madagascar | study: EMG produced TPA metagenomics assembly of the PRJNA485056 data set... | reverse complement strand
GACAATATATAATGATTAAACAAAAATAAACAAGCAATAAATAGAATACAAGTAAGTGATATTAAATTATGAGAAAAATTTCAATGATGCCGATTTTGGTATTGGCAATGGCATTGGGCTTTGTAAGCTGCAGTGCAAGTGATGATGGAGTAAACGATGGAATGCTTGGTCAACAGACCACTACATTCATGCCTTCGTTCTCAATGTTGAGTTACACACAGTCTGCAAGTACACCTATCCTACAGGATGGTAGCAACAGCGCTGAAATGGAAGAGAAGCTTGTCTGCAAGATTCTGCCAGGTGGAAAGTTGATGCTGACTCACAAGAATGTTGTTTTTGATGATGCTGTAAGCATTAAGATGGAAACAACTTTGGTGGGCAACAAGTTGATTGTCACAGAGAATGCTGACTATGGAGTGTCTGGCAACTATGGCTACTATACTCTGAATACTACAGTAGGTACGCTGAAAGATGGTAACTATACGATTGTTGTCATGCGCAACCAGAATGTGAGAGCAGAGTTCCAGATGTCTTACGATTCATCTAAGGCCAAGAACCAATAATTGTATTTCCGACGACCAGTTTAAATTTTATTTTTTGTTAATTTCACTGATTAATAGCTCAGGTGAACAGTCCTTTAGTATAACCTTATTATTCTTGTCCAACAGATAAATGGTTGGCATAGCGCGTAAGCTATATAAATCACTGATTTTATCATCTGCATGAATTCTTAGGAGTTGGATATCCTCCGGTATGGTCTGTTTGTTGAGCCATGCAGTAATCTTATGACAATTCTCGCAGTCAGGATCATAGAAATAGAGAATTACTTTCTGATTCTTATATTCGTTCAACTGATGTCCCATTCCTTTTTCATCCTTCCATTTGAAGTCAATAGCTGTATTGCCGGGCAGGTTTTTATTGGTCTGCTTGTATTTAAAAGTCCATCTTTCTTTTTCCACATCATCTATGCATGGTGAGGCTATTATATCTTTTATGAAAAGGAGGTATGTGTGGTCGTTCCTCATAGGCGACTTCGGATTACCCAGATAGTGTTCGATGAGGCTCTCGAATTTGTCTTTACTCTTCTGGCTCCCAAAAGCTTTTGAAGCAAAGATATGTACACTCTGCTCTGCGGTAGTTGGAGTAAAATGAGGAATGAGATCGATGAAATTGACAAATCCTTGTTCTGAGATATTGGCATTGCTGAGTTGCAAGGTATCCTTGAAGTCAAAATTGTCCCAATAATGGAGACCCAGATAATTGAGCCGTTGTTCTACGGATTTGAGAGAGTCGGGCATCACAGGATAGACAAACGAGCAGTTTTGTCCGATAGCTTGCAGAATGTTCAATGAGAACACCAATGCGGTGATAATAATAATTCGATATCTCATAAGCCAATTCTTTTTTGCAAAGTTAAATAATAAATCTGAAAAAGGCAACAATAATGTGCAGTTTTTCAAAAAATGAATGTCGTGGAGCTATAGAAGGTGAGTTCAACTCGGCAACTATATCTCCGACGACCAGTTTAAATAGTTTTCGCTATTTGGTGTTCTTAGTAAAAGTAAATGATATTTAATGATTCTGTAAAATCTGTTGTTTTTATTTATATGTAAAAGTAATTTCTTTAGCTTTTGTCTTCACGTTTGCTGCGTTTATATAGCCTCCGTTGTAGTAGCTGGCTTTCACATAGAACTTACCCCGAGTACCGGATGTGTTGACTCTCATGTTCTTGATGGTAATGGTCTGTGTCGTACCCACTACGCTGGCAGATTCATATTTCACAACAAACCAGTTGTTCCATCCTTTTCCTCCATCTACTTCCGCAGTAGAACCTACTTCTATACCGCAATTCTGCGGATTGATATCATTAGAAGCGATTTTGATTTCTATTGGAAGCAATTCCTTCGGATAGTTAGCCGGAATCTTGAATTTCAGTTGTGCTGTGGCGCTGATGCCCTTACCCATCGTAGCAGGGAACTCAAACTCATATTCCATATTCTTGATGGTATAGATGTGGATATTCCTGCTCAGACCATGCTTCTTGTCCAACAGTCGGATGATTCCTTCCTTCATGGAATGATCAATGGTGCTCAATGTATAATGAATGCTTCCTTCGCCATGATTGAATGTAATGACAGGAGTCTCATTGATAGCACAATTGGTATTCTTCATCCAAATTGCTTCAAAGTCATTTGCGGTAATGTTGGTATCGCCAGCATACTTGAAGGAAATACTTTGTGCTGCAGTAGCTCCCTCGTTCAAGAGAATATAGGTGCCATTTGTGATACTGAGGGTATATTTTCCGTCTGAAACTTCTGGTACAATGTCTTCTACTACAATCCAAGGGTTGTTGGCTGGTGTTCCATTTACGGCTGCATCAAAGCTGTCATAGCCCAATGAAGCATCCAGTTTCTTCACCTTAATCTTATAGATATGGTTTCGCTTGATGCGGTAGAGCTGGTTGTCCTTGTCCTGCAAAAGCACGAGAAAACGCTTATGGGTACCGTTCTTGTAAGTTGCCCAGAGAATAACCTTCAGCGGTTTGCTGGCATCATTGCGATTCTCAAAGGTATAGGCGATATTCTCCATCTGTCCCTCAGAACCCTGGTATGTCTTCTGGTCTTTGGTAGGAGTGATATAATCAGGGTTCCATACTGCCATCTCATGGGTGTCAGGGAAGGTGAGGTCTGTCTTGAATGGAGCTATCGTACCGTGTTCCTGACCGTCGTAGATAGATACTATCACCTTTTTAATTTCGTTAGCCACCTCGTCTTCCAGTTCAACCTTCACCTTGGCTCTGTCTCTGATGAGATGTATCACAGGCTTGTCGGCTCCACCATTGAGGAAAGCTTTCATCTCCTCCGGCGTATTTTTCTTGACATATCCCCAATAGACGATTTTTTGAGACTGATCTTCTCCAGCGCTTGATTCGAATGAAGTCATGAGCATATTCTCATGCATTCCGATCCATTTAGGAGATTGGGTGATGTCCAACGTAGCATTGGCAACAAAGTGGATTCTTGCGGTAGAATTTGGTATTGTAGCCTTGATGCCTTTCGGATTGCTGCTGCCGTTTTCCAGGATATCTCCTTTAGGTGTTGTTTCAAGCGTAAGATCTTTTGCAAGTCCTAAGAAGAAACCGTCCTTGTCGAAGCAGAAAAGCTGGATGTCTTCTGCCCGGTCAATACCTTCATTACCGTATGTCTGACTTCTGGTTATGGTCTGGTTCTCCTCATAGCTCGGAATACCAACATAAGTGGTAATGGTATATTCGTTTCCTTGTTTTTCCCAAAGCTCAGAAGGACCATTCTCAACCATGTCGTTTGTGCAGGCTGTCAGCATAGCCAACAGTCCTGCAATCATACTCATATAATATTTTAAATGTTTCATAATAGTGCCTCCTTTGTGATGGTTTATTCTTTCTTGTTTTCTAATGCAGTTACCTCTTCAGGTGTAAGGTCGCGGACGCAGCGTACGAATCCCTGACCAGAACCATGTGAATTTGCTGTTACCAGGTTTCCACTCAAAGACCAATATGAATAGCCTCTAAGAACTTCTGTTACGACATCCTGACCAGATTTGTATTGGTAGTTTACAATCACGTTGATTTCCGATTTCGTAGGTAGTCGCCAATTCTCATAACGGGTTCCGTCTGTTCCTACTTCTACATAGTCATCACAGTGCTTGGATGCTTTGACTCCTTCGTCGAAAACTAATACGGTACCGAGCTGAGACGCCAGAGCAAAAGCAGGTGATACTACGTCTTCTGATGACAACTTTGTGGTTGGATTGATGTTGTTTACATGTCCAATCGTATAGTTTCCGTTGGTTTTTGTAATTTGAACCACATACATATTGTTGTTAGATTGGTCTTTTCTGGCTGTACTTAGAGTGGCTTGGTATGCTTTTCTGCTACCAGCATCTTTGTATTCCCAAATATATGTGCCTTTTGTCCACCCCCAAAGAAATCCTTCTTGTACCTCACCATAGGTATAAACCTTTGCCGTGAAGTTATCATCAGATGATGTCTTCTTGATTTCGTGGGTACTTTGATGTTCTTGCCAATCAATCCATCCGTCCAGACTCTTGGTAGAGTACCATCCTGCAATGGCCTGTATGTACTCCAATGGATATTGCTTGATGGTTACCTGTTCTGTCTTCTTGTTTTCTCCTTTACCGCAGGATATGGTAAACTTGATGTATTTTACGGTCAACGGAACAAATTCTTTAGCTTGGATATTGACGATACCCTGGTCTTTCTTCTCAGTATGACCATTGGCGAAATTCAGACTGATTTGTGGATAAGTAGTACTTCCTGACTCAACCATCTTCTTTGCGCCGTTCTTGTCGTAATAATAAACTTCGTCTATTTGGACAGTACAAGCATCGGAAGCATAGAATTGGATCGTCTTGTTATCCACTTTCTCATTTCTCATGATATGGAAGGTAGGGGTAACCAGGAGATAACTATGCTTATCGGCATTGATAACGGTTTCTTCGCCTTCTGTCCATTTCATCACGTCGTATTGGATATCCGCCTGGGTTCCATAGACGATTTCAGTACTGCTGCCACGATTGGTAATGTTGGCATTGACGGTATAGATATGGTTGCGTTTCAACTCTGTTTCGTTGATGTCACGTACTGGTATGCTATAGAAGTTGTCAGTGGTTTCGCCAACGGCTCCTTCTCCTTCAGCATCTTCTGCAATCTTGGTCAGCGGTACTTTCACGATCAACTTAGGCATCTGCTCCGTATTGTCCCATTGGGTAGCATAGCTGTAGGTGGTAATGGTAAAGTTTCCGTTTTCACCCATAGCACTTTCGTAAGCTCCACTCATATTGCCCAAAGTCTTGGCAGAGTTCTCACCGAAGAATGTGGTAGCAGTATTGTAGTTCTGGAAATTCCAACTTGGATTGCCAACAGTGTATCCAGGCACATTGATGTTGAGCTTTACCAGGATTTTAGCTGCTGCACGGCAGAGACTGGTTTGGATGGTTTGGCGGGCAGCTGTTGTTACGAGATAATCGGTCGTGCTGCTCATCAGGAAATTCTTGCCAGAATTGGTATTCGTCTGGTATGGTTTCCAGATGTCTGCATCCGTCTGGGTCTTTCCTGCTAATTCGCTCAGAACATTGATGCCTTGCAGTGATTCCTTGGCATTGGCAATGGTAACAACCTGGTAAGTTTCATTTTCTACCAGCTGGTTCTTGTCTTTCCAGTTGCCCTGGTCCAAAGTAGCAGTAGTACCTTGTGTCATGCTTGGCAACGTCTTGCCCAACTTGAGCGTTGCGTCGGCTTTACCAAAGATTTTCACATCGAGTTTATCCAACTTAGCCTCGTTGAGGCTCATGTCGGATGCAACTCTTGTCTTGGCATCAGTCACCTGTGGATAAATGCTGAGGCTCTCTTCCATTCCGATCGTATCGTTGAAGGCATCTTCCCCAGCGCACCCGGATAAGAGTACGCCCATGATGAAGGTCAGCATTGCTTTCCAGGTTCTGTTATATTGATAATTGATCTTCATGATGGTGTCATTTTAAATGTTACTTCACTTGAACAAAACTGATTTCCGTAGAGGTTCCTGGCAATTTTTCTTCGCCTTCACCCACGTTGATGAGTGCTTTGTTGCTTGGAACAATCGTCAAGAAGACATTTGCATGATAGTTGTGTGGATTTGCCATATCAAGAATCTTCTTAGGCACTACATAGAAGCTGATGGTTTCCTTGTTGCCGTTGCCTTCCAAGGTGTTCTTGATTTCTCCACTTTCGTCTCCCGCTATCACAAATCCGAAGACTGGATTGTTGCTCTGGAGAATCCATTTCCTGCCACCTGTATAGATGTTTTCGAAGGTAATCTTCGGTCCCCAGGTAGGCTCATTGAAAGCTACTTGTATGCCTCCGTCATGGGTTTGATAATCGCCTTCTACGACGGTATGGATTTCTACCTTATCTACATAGTTGTACTTTCCGCCATCTTCCCAGTCGAGTACGGTAGGGTTGATTTGCAACTTGCCGCCTTCGAGGAAGTATGCATAGACTACCAACTCGTGGTTGCGTGCTGCAGGCTTCATGTTGGAAGGTATCGTGAAGGTGGTACTTTGCTCTGGAGAGTCCTCACTCAGTTTGAAATAAATTCTACCTGTGATAGGTCGGTTGCTCTCTCTGAGATAAGTACGGTGCTGGGATACGAAGTTGGCTCCATCCAGACGCGTCATGTATTCAGCTGCTTTTTCACTGCTTCCTCTGTGGAAAGTTGTTGGGTCTGCAACACTGGTAATGTATCTGTTGGAAACTCCTCCGAGCGTCACCTTTGAGTGTACGTAAGTGGTAGTTCCATTATACTGGGTGGAGATGAGTCCGGCAGTCTCGCGGTATGCATAGGTGGTTGCATCAGGGAAGACATAACTGGCTTGTGGTATGATATCCTCGTCCAATTCTATCTTGGTGATCAATGCCTCTTCTGTTCCTCCATCAGCCTTTCTTGCGAAGAAGAAGTGCAACTTAGAAACGGCTCTTACCAACGGAATGATTACGCTCTTGGCTGCAGCAGCAGTTTCTGTATCTGCCACATGGTCTGCTACAGAGATATGGGTGATGACTCTTGACAGTGGAAGTCCTGTAGCAGGAACTTCTGTTGACTGAGCTTTACCTTCACCGTTGATGCCGAATTGACTCTTGATGACCATTTCCTTCAACTGCTTGCGAGTCAACATCTTGTTGGCAGTATTATCTTGGAAAATACCCTCGATGCTTTCCGCATTTGCCAGAATGAAAAGGTCGAGATTCTCAAGTTCGTTTCCTCCAGATTTGCGAGGAATTTTCATGCTTACTGTCTTTACGGCAGTTTCGCCGTTGACAGGAGTGGTGAGAATTTCTTCTCTATAGCTTACTGCGATGGCATCATCACCTGTAGAGTTGGAATTGAAAGCCCAAACTCTGATGCTGTGGATGCTGCTTTCCGTAGCAGGATTGGCTGGGTTGCTGTCGAAGTCATCAGCTCTACTCATCGCCGCCCTTGACTCGGTAGGAGAGGAAGTAAGAAAACTGAGATTCAAATAGGTCTCGCTGTCGTCATTGGCAGTGCCAGGACCATAATCGTCATAGACGCATGATGTGAAGACGCTGATGGCTAAAAGCGAGAGTAGCAATGCCGTGAGTGCCATCAAGAAGGTCTTGATTCGATTCCTTCTTTCGTATAATTTAATGAAGTCATTCATAGCGTCCTCCTTTCTTTATTGATTATTACCTAATTCTGTATCTTTGATATTGACATTCCAACCATTGACATTCACCTTGGTGATCATGTTGTAATCTCTCTTGTCCGATACGTAGAACATCAGAACGTAATGGTCTTCACGGTCCAGATATTCCTGATCATCCCAATTCTGGTTTACCTTTTCTCCGCAAAGGGCAAGGAACCAAGGGAGAGAATGATTGAATAATTCTATAGGATTATCCTTATCGCGCAGGTCGGTGATAATGATGCGCTTGTCATCATAATTGTTTTTGTCACCATCCCTTACGACACGTCTGTCATTCTGTCTTTCGAACATACGAGAAGATGAGAGATCGTAAATCAAGGCCTGATCTACAGGTTCTTCATTCACCTCGGTATGTGCACCGTCATAGTTTGCTCTGCGCTCCATGTTGTATGGCAAGTAGGTGATTTTTTCGTTCTTCATTTTCTCTCCTTTGTGATCGAGCCATGCTGCAGAACCTTCGATGCGAACGTCGAAATTCTCAGGTTTGAAATCCGCCTGGTCGTTCTCGTAAGGGAGCAATACGATGCGGTAAGTCTTGGTACACTTCATTAAACTGAGTGTAGAAGTCACTACTGTACCTTCGTTTCCTTTTTGGTTCAGCCGCTGGAAGTCCACCTGGGTCTTTGCGGTGTATAAGGCTGCAAACTCCTTGTCGTTCTTGATTTCTTCGCCATTGTCCTTACCCATCCTTTCGGTCAGGTCGTCAATGGTAGAAACGCCCGGTGTAAGAGAAGCAAAACTGAACTCCATCTCGTCATCTTCTGCTCTTGACATCACCTGACGGTCGCGAGCCAGACAAACGAAGGTATATTTCCCATCCTTCAGACCCGTAATTTCCATCGTGTGTCCAGTTTCAAACTTTTCTCGGCTTTCGATATAAGAGTCAAAGAATTTGCCGTTTTCATCAAAGGCATAAACGTTGATATTCTTAACTTCAGCGGCGAAAGCGTCAGCTTGTTTCACGTTATATGTATAGTCGAACTGGAGAGCCACTTTACTTATTGCAGGCGGGCAGTCGTCCATGTCTTCCTTGATGCAAGAAGACATTGTGGTTAGTGCTATGGCTGAGAAACATACCAATTTAAACCAGTTGTTGTTGATGAATTTTGCCATATCGTTAAATCTTTATATTGTTAATATTCTTAGAAAAGTTCTCTTGAGTTATCTGGAGTGCCCTGCTTTTAGGGTAGGGCATCGTTGATTTCGTCTTTGGGGTGCTTTACTGGAAGCACTGGGTAATCCCATCTTTCTGTGGGTTGTCCCATCTTTCGGATGGAGGAGGTAGTAGGGGGTGAGTTTTATATCACTGTCTTATGGAGGCTTCGTTCTTGATTCTTTGGAGGAAATCTTTCGGAGGCAATGCCCCCGAAAGATTGATGATAGTTACTTCAACTGAATATTAGTAGAGTTAAGTACCCAAGGGTTGATAGCTACTGTTACATTCATGTAGTAGTTAGGCTGGATATCGTCTGGAGTTGGTCCGTTAGGAACATCCTTACCTAAGTCGTAGATACCATCCACATTCAAGCGATAGATGCTGTTGCGGAGAATTGAGTAATAACCTTCACGTACGTAGTAGTTGTCCGTAATAGTGTAGCAGTAGTACATCTTACCTTCACGGTAAACTTCGATGTTGTTGGCCTTGCGGAAGTTTGTTAACTTTTCGCCTTCCTCGATCAAGTTGCCGTTTGCATCCTTAATATTATTTACCACTTCTGCTGCTGTGAGCTCTCCGAATGGGTTACTTACTTCCTCGTCTGCCATCAAATCTGCGATACGGGTGTAAAGCTTGCCGTCATAGCGATAGAATGTGCCATCTGCGAAGTCTGCATTTGCCTTAGCACTTTCTGTCAATGTGGCCTTGATGCAGAAGTAGATTGATGTTGCATCATCCTTTTCAGTTGTTGTATTCTCAAACATATAGTTCTTAGGAGTACGGGCGTTGGTGGTGAAATTCTCAAGACCTGCAGCCTGATACTTGGTACCGTACTCTGTTGTTGGCTTGTAGTAAGGAGTAGTTCCTGCAATCAGCGCATTGAGTGTCCACTTACCTGTTGTGTTCCAATTCTGCACTACGTAAGAGTTGTTGTTCAAGTTTGACAGTGCGTATGTGTCATAAACTACACCTTCCAGATAATCCTCAAAGTTCTTGGTGGTAGTTTCTGGCTTTCTTTCAATCTTGGTTACATCTACGGTAGGAGCATCTACTCTTGCTACAACTCGGTCGAGAGAGATCTGGGTAGCAATGGCAGGGGTAGCCTCGTTCTTGTTGTCTGCTGTAAATTTGACAGTACTATGAGCAACCTGCTTGTTCTCGTCGTTCTGGTTGAACATCACGAAATGGTTGTTGCCTGCATAGTTTGCACCTCCAACTGTTGATCCTTCAAATGCTGCATTGGCTGCGAGAGGATAGTCCAATTCTGCGTTTGCCAAGAAGTAAACGGTGTATGGTGTGTTCTCTTTCACTTGAGTTACACTCACCTTGATAGGCTTGGTCTCACCAACTGTTGTCTGGGTAGGAGCTGTCTTCCAGTCGCTTGCCGTTACGTTCTTCTTGAAGATTCTTTCTGTACCTTGATAGATATAGATGGTACCAGATGTGATGGTGCTTTCCTCTACTGTTCCGTTCTCAGGGTCAGATTGGGTAGTTCTGGTAGCATCACCAGCAGAACCTTTTACTTGGATAGTCATGTTATAGAAACCATCTACTGATTCCTGACCAGTGGTAGGAGACATTGTGTCGTCAGTGCTGCAACTGTTGAATGTGAATGCTGCTATCGCTAACATACTCATTGCGAATAGATTTAATTTCTTCATAATCTTTAGTTCTTAAAACGTTAAACAATTATTTTACTTATACATTAATTCTAAAAAAGAAGTTTCGCATATTTTGTAGCAAAAGTTATTTGCTTTTTTTATAAACCTTCTTAAACTTAATTCTCTTTACAATTTATGAGTCATCTTTTACTTATGAAATCCTCTTTTGTTGAATAATCATCTTTTACTATACATTATATATATAGATATTCATCCTTTGATTACATCCTTCTGAGAAGTTCCTGAAGATTGATCTTGGCTTCCTTCAAACCAGCCTTATCTGCTTTTTCGAAGTAGGTCTTGGCAGTCTGATAATCATTCTTCAGAACAGCAAGTGCGCCTTTAGCGTTGTCCACTTCCGGACCATTTCCAGCCTTCTTCAAGTAATTCTCTGCACTTACCTTATCGCCTCTGTCGATGGCAGTATAGGCTGCGTTGAGATTAGCAAGTTCTTCCTCTGGGAACATCTTTACGGCGATATCAAATACCTCATTGTATTCCTTGCTTCCCTTTTCGTAACTGTTGGCTACTGCATACATCTCTTCGAGGGATAGCTTTTGTGGACGGGTCTTGATAATCTTGCGAGCTTCTTCGAGATTGAAATGTCTTACGTCGTAATTGATTTCATATTCGGTGCGGCGCAAAGGTGGATATACTTGGTTGATAAGATATCTGTGTGCATCTCCTGCCTTGGCTGCAATCGCTCTTTCCATTTCGTCCGGTCCCATGTTGCTGTTGAGGATGTTCAGCACGGTTGCCTTCTGCGGGATGTTGTTCTTGGCTACGTAGTCACGCACTCCCTGCCAGTCTTCTGCAGTAGAGGAGAACTTGAACAGTTTCATTTCCACTGGATAGAGGTTGCGCAGATAGTCATAAACGGCTTTAGTACGGTTCTTAGCCAATTTCTCATTGTTGGCATAGCTGCCGTCTGGGGAGGCGTAACCATGTAGTGAAATCGAAGTGATGTGTACGTCTGCGTCGTTCTTCACCAGGTCGATGGTCTTGCGCATCTTGTCTAATTCTGCTTGATTGTTGCCTAGTTTTGTATTGATAATTGCTTTATTGATATGAAAATTGAGTTGTGCCGTACCCTTTTCCTGTCGGTTCTTGATAGGTTCTGCCTTAGGTCTCACGTATGCATATTGCAATTTCATTGGTCCTGGCAGGGCTTCACCGATGCGGCTGAACAAACCGTTTTCTACAATAGCTTGGTTACATCCGCAGACATCTTGTCCGACAACGAGTTGTGAGTTGTTCATCCACTCGCGATATGGAGTTGTATAAGCATAATGTATGGTCTGGGCTTCCTTATTGTTACGTCTGGTAACGATAAGTGGATTTTGGGTGGCAGTCTTGTTGTTGCGCTGGTAATAGATGTAGCGTTTGCGTCCCATGATTTCCACCGCAGGCATTTTGAGCGTATCTTGCTGGTTGACGATCATCGGGATGATGACGGTTCCCTTATTGCTTTTCACCTGAAGGTTGTCAAGCTTGAAATCCATATTGACAGCAACGTTATTGCCTGTTTTTTTCACTTCCTTGTTGAGAAGGCTCACTTTTCCACCTACCAATTGCTGTGCTTTGGCAGGCATACAGAGCAGAATGACTGCTGCTGCGAGGCTTAATTTGATGATATGAAATGTTCTCATAATTGAAGTCTTTTACTAAATGATAGAAACAATGTAATGCCTAAATGATAAGAATACTACCTTTCTGATGTCGTTTAGAAGACATACACCAGGTTGATGGCTGCCTTGGTAGGGCCTACGTAGTGGTGGCTCTTGTCACTTTCTACTTTCTCGCCGCATTTCTCACATTCGTATTGGTCATACTTGGAGAAAACGTACCCTAATCCCAACTCTGCTTCCAAGTTCCAGTGCTTGGAGAGTGTCCAGGTGTAGCCGTATGCGATTCCGGCTCCTATCATCCATCCCTCGAAGCGATGTTCTTTCAACTTGGAGAAATCTGTTCCCAGTAACATGAAGTCTGCATCAATATTACCTATATTATACTGTCCACCCAAGGCATGGAAACCAAGGAAGTGCCCCATCATCTTGTTGCAGAACCAATATCGTGCTTCAGGTTGTACGATCCAATGCTTCCACTTCTTATTGTCAGAGAAAGACCAAGGATTATAATTTCCCGACAGATCGAATGTCCATTTCGGTGCAAGGCTGAACTCAACTCCAAGATTGAAGGTGGTTGTTGCATCATACAAGAGGTTGGTCTTGATGGCTGCCTTTTGGGCTATTGCCGAATAGGAAAATCCTATGCAGGCAATCATTGTTATAATCATCTTTTGCTTCATAATCTTATGTTTTATGATTTTGTTCTTAGAATTATTTACTTTTATTATTCTTTTAAACTTTGAAGTTCTTAGAAAAATTACTTTTATGATTTTTGTCTTTTACTTTTTTATTGGTTTTAGAAATCATTACTTTTATCTTTCCTCTAAACTTTGTAAGTTCTTAGAATCGTTAAATGGTAGATTTTTTGTTTTTTCTGGTGGCAAATTTATAATGAATTCTCTTTGGTTGCAAGTTTTTTAGCACTGAAAAATACTGAAAAATGCGATTTTTTCTACATTTACAACTAAAAAACACTGAAATTTACCCCTAAAAACTAAAAAAATCCCCAAAAAGGATACGAATCTCAAAATAAAAGCGTATTTTTGCGAAAAAGATGATCGTTAACTTTTTGATAGAATTATTGTATGAAAGGTCTTAGTAATAGTACGGTGAAAATGATACGATTTATAGAATTGTATCTTTGTCCACAATATTGTGGTGTGATTGATAGAAGAAGAGTGATAGCTTATCTGTTCTTTACACTGATAGAAGCTGTTGTGATTCCTCTGCATTTCTTCTTGTTTCTGATGTTCTGGGAGCCTATGGGCTTTGGTCTTACCTGTGCCCATCTGATAGCTTTCTCTGTCCTCCAATGGACCATCTGGAAGCAAAGTTTAAGTTTTGATAATGGTTTGTCAGCCCTGTTTATGGTGGCTGCTGGTAAACTGGTGATTGATTGTATGTTCTGTGTGATTTATGGAGTTGTCGATGATCATATCACGGTTTTGGGTAATGTCTTCGTGATGATGGTTATCGGAATTACCGCTCTCAGTCTGATGTTGCGTAAAACGGCTTTGGTCGTAGCTCTGGCGATGATTCCTGCATTAGCTATATATCTTTATGCAGAACCTTCTGTTACTTTATGGCTTTCATTGAAGCCTTTACTCGTGGGGGTATATTGATGTTCGTCTATGTCTATACCTATAATATGAGTAAGGTGACTAAAGGATTGCGCCAACCGCGTGAAATCAATCAGGAAGAGAAGAAGGCATTGGAAATGCTTGCCAATATTCGCGATTTGGATCATGATAAAGCAGAAAGTTTGCTGGAAAGACTTACTCCTGAAATGCGTCAGCGTATTGTGGGGCTTGCCACTGAGCGGTTGAGAAAGGAAGAAAGGGAACTCTTAGCTTGGGATCTGGTATGTGTGGAACTGACCAAAAGCGAAAAGGTTATCTGCAAATTGATATTGGAAGGAAAGACGCTGAAGGAAATCTGTTCTTTACTCAACAAGTCTGAGTCTAATATCACCAGCCAGCGCTGTCATATTCGCAGAAAACTGAAAATGGGACGTAAGGATGATTTGCGACGTACTTTGGAATTAAAAATTATAGAGGTAAGAGATGCGCTTTAGGCCATCTCTTATCTCTATTACTTTTATGTCAACCGTTCATTGATGTTGATGAACTGTCTTTTAATCTTCCATTCTCAGGAAGGCTTTAGGCAGATAGTCTATGAGATCTCCTGCGATGAGGCTCTCCTTGCCCAGATCTTTTATTGCTAAGTCGCCTGCGAGTCCATGAAGATACATGCCTATTTTGCAAGCTTCTGCCTGTCTGTAACCTCGGGCCAATAAGGCTGTGATAATGCCTGTCAAGACATCTCCGCTGCCGGCAGTAGCCATTCCGCTGTTGCCTGTTGAATTGAATTCGATATGCCCGTTTGGCAAACAAAGTGCAGAATAGTGTCCTTTGAGAATGATGTAAGCCTGGAGCCGCTCTGCCAATTCACTGGCTTTCATCAGCCGTTCGTAACTGTTTGCACAGGTGTTACCTACCAGACGGTCTAATTCCTTAGGGTGGGGAGTCATGATGATTCCCTTCGGCAGTTGCTGCATCCACGCTCTATGACTTGCCAGAATATTGATGGCATCTGCATCTACGACGAGTGGACAGGCGGTACGTCGTATTTGTGCAATCAGGGCGATGGCTGTTCCTTCGTTAATACCTAATCCCGGACCGATTCCGACGGCATCAAAGGCGTCTGCATCTGTAGGTTCACTGAAATAAGTCTCTTCGTGATCCAGTTGGAGGACAGCTTCCGGTACGCTGATTTGCATGATGTCGTAATTTCGCTTGGGCGTATGGGTAGTAACTTTTCCTACACCGGCTCTCAGACAGGCTTTGGTTGCCAATATGGCTGCTCCTGTCATTCCATAGCTTCCTGCGATGAGAAGCGCATTGCCCATACTGCCTTTGTGGGCAAAGTCGTTGCGAGGTTTCATCATGTGGCGGATATCGCTTTCTTCCAGGATGGAACATTTGCAGTCGGCATTTTGTATGAACTCATGCGAAAGGCGGATATCCAGTACCTTGAGGCGCCCGATGTACTGCTGCATGTCGGCAAGCATCATGGAAAGCTTTTTCTGCTGGAGTGTCAGGGTAAGGTCTGCATGGATGATGTTGGCGTGGATGTTATAGGTGTTATCTTCGCACATCAGTCCGGACGGGATGTCGATACTTACCACCTTGGCTGCACTCTGGTTGATGTATTTCACCATTGCAGCAAAACCTCCGGCTAAAGGCTTGTTAAGGCCGCTGCCAAACATGCCGTCGATGACAACGGTCTTGTCTGTGAGCTGCGGCGGATCAAGGTTGACCGTAATTTCTGTAAATTGTCTGATCTGTTTGCAATCTGTAAGCCTCTTCTTATTGGCTGCACAGTCTGCAGAGAGTTTATTATGTACGTTAAACAGATATACCGAAACCGGATAACCATCTTCTGCCAGTAGTCGGGCCACCGCAAGCGCATCACCACCATTGTTGCCAGGACCGGCAAAGACAACAATGGGAGTACGGCTGGACCATTCTTCCTCAATGCTTCGGGTAATGGCTTTAGCCGCACGCTCCATCAGATTGAGCGATGCGATAGGTTCATGCTCGATGGTATATCTGTCCAATTCATGAATCTGAGTACTTGTAAATATCTTCATATTTCTCCTATTTCTCCTATTATTGTGGGGGTGTTCTTTTTCTACAAATGCAAAAGTACTAAAAAAAGCCCGATGAAAGCACGAAGTTTCGTATTTTTTTCGTAATTTTGCACAAAATATTATTTTCAAGACTATGGGTATAGTTAAAATCAAGGACAAAACCTTTAAGACTTCCATTCCGGAAGCAGAGATTTTGAAGAAAGTACAGGTCGTTGCAGACCGCATAAACAAGGACTTTGAGGGTAAGAAACCTGTGTTCTTGGCAGTGTTGAATGGCTCGTTTATTTTTGCTGCCGATTTGATGCGCATGATAACGATACCGAGTGAGATTTCATTTGTGAAATATGCTTCCTATGAGGGCACTTCCTCTACCGGCAGCATGAAGACGCTCATGGGTATCAATCAGAATTTGGCTGGTCGCCATGTCATTATTGTGGAGGATATCGTTGATTCAGGTTTTACCATGGCCCACATGATAGAGGAACTCAAGAAAATGAATCCTGCATCAGTAGAAATCTGCTCTCTTCTCGTGAAACCGGGTAACCTGAAGGTTAATCTCGATATCAATTATGCAGTGATGGAAATCCCTAATGATTTTATCGTGGGATATGGTCTGGATTATGATCAGGAAGGCAGAAACCTCCGTGATATCTATACGATAGTGGAGTAAGATTGTGGAAGAATAACAACATATAATTTTATATACATAATAAAGAAGATGAAAAATATCGTAATTTTCGGTGCTCCAGGTGCTGGTAAAGGTACTCAGAGCGACAAGATGATCGAGAAATATGGTCTCGGTCACATTTCTACAGGTGATGTTCTCCGTAATGAAATCAAGAACGGTACAGAACTTGGTAAAACTGCTAAGGGTTATATCGACAATGGTCAGTTGATTCCAGACGAGTTGATGATCGATATCCTCGCAAGCGTATATGATAGCTTTGGTAAAGAGCATAAGGGTGTGATTTTTGATGGTTTCCCACGTACCACTCCACAGGCTGAGGCTTTGAAGAAGATGTTGGCTGAGCGTGGCCATAAGATTGCTGCCATGATTGAGTTGGCTGTTCCTGAGGATGAGCTGATGGCTCGTTTGATCAACCGTGGTAAGGAAAGCGGTCGCTCTGATGATAACGAGGAGACTATCAAGAAGCGTCTCAATGTATATCATACACAAACTGCTCCTCTCATCGATTGGTATGAGAAGGAAGGTATTCATCACCACATCGAGGGTCTCGGTACTGTAGATGAGATCTTCGCTCGTGTTTGCAATGTGATTGACAACCTCTAATGATCATATTTAATGTGTAATGTTTAATGTTTAGTTGGGTTTGCGCCTTGGGTGCAGCTTGATAAAAATTAGGCATTGCACATTACTTTCTTTCAAACAGGAAGAGGATCAATCAGGAAGAGAATCAAACATAAACATTAAACACTAAACATTAAACAATAGAAAAAAATGGCTGAATCCAATTTCGTAGATTATGTAAAAATCAATTGCCGCTCTGGTAAGGGTGGTAAAGGCTCCATGCACCTGCGCCACGTGAAGTACCAACCGAATGGTGGTCCTGATGGTGGTGATGGCGGACGTGGAGGAAGCATTTATCTTCGCGGCAACCACAACTACTGGACGTTGCTGCACCTCAAATATCAACGTCACTTCTTTGCTGAGCATGGTGGTAATGGTGGACGTGATAAATGTCATGGCACTGACGGTAAGGACATCTATATTGACGTACCTTGTGGTACGGTGGTTTACAATGCTGAGACTGGCAAGTACGTTTGTGATGTAACTTATGATGGGCAAGAGGTGCTCCTGCTCAATGGTGGTCGTGGCGGACTTGGTAATTTCCAGTTCCGTACTTCTACCAATCAGGCGCCACGTTATGCTCAACCAGGAGAACCTATGCAGGAAATGACCATCATCATGGAGTTGAAACTTCTGGCTGATGTGGGTCTTGTTGGTTTTCCTAATGCGGGAAAGTCAACTCTTCTCTCTGCTGTGTCAAGTGCTCGTCCTAAAATAGCCAACTATCCATTTACTACGCTCGAACCATCATTAGGTATCGTGGATTATCGCGATCACCAGAGTTTTGTCATGGCTGATATTCCTGGCATCATCGAGGGTGCGAGCGAAGGAAAGGGACTCGGTTTGCGATTCCTCCGCCATATTGAGCGCAACTCTCTCTTGCTGTTTATGGTACCAGGAGATACGGACGATATCAAGAAAGAATATGAGGTGCTGCTGGGTGAGTTGAAGAATTTCAATCCGGAGATGCTCGACAAGCATCGTGTACTTGCCATCACCAAGTGCGACCTTCTTGACGAGGAACTCATAGAGATGCTCAAGGAAACGCTTCCTACCGACCTGCCCGTGGTTTTCATATCTTCAGTGACAGGACAGGGTATTCAGGAACTCAAGGATATTCTGTGGAAAGAGTTGAACTCAGAGAGTAATAAACTCCAGGAGATTACTGCAGAAGATACGTTAGTTCATCGTGATAAGGATATGTCTCGCTTCCAGCAGGAATTGGCTGATGAGGGTGAGGACATCGTTGAATATATCGATGAGGATGATATCGAGGACGTAGAAGACCTGGATGATTTTGAATACGAGTAAAATGATAAAGGAATATCATATAGCCTCTGATGTCATGGCTTTTTCTACCACTCGTCAGGGTGGGGTGAGCCAGGGCAACTATGGTGAATTTAATATAAATGAGTTTTGTGGTGATAATCCGGAATGCGTGAAGGCTAACCGCAAGGCTTTGGCTCATGAACTGGGTGTTGAGGAAAATCTTATTCTCATCCCACATCAGGTTCATGGCGTGGAGGTAAGACAGATTGCTGGTGAGTTCCTTTCAATGCCTGAAAATATCCGTAAAATGGTGTTGGAGGGAGTTGATGCTATTATGACCAATCTGAAAAATGTCTGTGTCGGTGTTTCTACGGCTGATTGTATTCCTGTACTTCTCTATGATGAGGAGCATCATGCCGTGGCTGCCATTCATGCCGGTTGGAGAGGAACCTTGGCTCGCATCGTACATAAGACCATGCAAGAGATGGCTTTTGCCTACAAGACAGAGCCTAAACATCTCAAGGCTGTGATAGGTCCTGGCATCTCTATGGAGAATTTTGAAGTGGGAGATGAGGTTTACGAGGCTTTTGAACAAGCCGCTTTCCCAATGGAAGAAATAGCAGCGCAATATCCTAATGCTGCTTTCAAGGCTAATCCTGAGGAACGTGAGCGTATGGCAGCCGAGGGAAATATTGATCAACCTTTGAAATGGCACATCAATCTGCCACTTTGCAATAAGGAGATTCTTATCCATTGCGGTGTTCTGGAGGAAAATATTCATGATTGCGGCATTTGTACATTTGCTCATTCTGATGAATATTTTTCAGCCCGCAAACTTGGAACTGATAGCGGACGAATTTATACAGCTATTATGCTGAAATAATGATAAAAAAACATCCACGAAGCGCATTTCGGTACGTTCGTGGATGTTTTTTTATATTCTATTGATTACTTTTTCTGCGACTTGCGGTTGGCGCGTTGTTGGCGATATTTAGCTTTCTGACGAGCAGAGCCACTGCCGTGGGCGCCGGTAATGTACTTTTTCTTTTTGGCCTTAGTCTTCACCTTACCGTCGTCGTCCTTTTTAGGACCACCACCGCTTCTGAAGACCATGCCGCCCATGATTATATCGTCTATATCATTCATGTCGTTTTTATATTGAAGGGGGGATGAATTCTTCACTCTTCACTCTTCGTTCTTCACTCAATTAATGGTGGAACAAGCGAACATGTGTGAACGCCATGGCGATACCATATTTGTCACATGTCTCAATAACATTGTCGTCACGGATAGAACCACCAGCCTGTGCGATATATTCTACGCCACTCTTGTGAGCACGCTCGATGTTGTCACCGAATGGGAAGAAGGCATCACTACCCAGGCAAACACCTGTGTTCTGTGCAATCCATGCTTTCTTCTCCTCACGTGTCAAAGGCTCAGGCTTCTCAGTGAAGAACTGCTCCCAAACACCATCCTGAAGAACGTCTTCCCATTCGTCTGAGATATATACGTTGATGGTATTGTCACGGTCTGCACGGCGGATCTTCTCCTTGAAAGGCAGGTTCATGACTTTAGGGCACTGGCGCAACCACCATTCATCAGCCTTGTTACCAGCCAGACGAGTACAGTGGATACGGCTCTGCTGACCGGCACCGATACCGATAGCCTGTCCGTCCTTCACATAGCATACAGAGTTACTCTGTGTATATTTCAATGTGATGAGTGCTATGATGAGGTCACGCTTAGCATCTGCAGGGAAATTCTTGTTTTGTGTAGGAATATCCTCGAAGAGTGCTGGATCATCGAGCTTCACCTCGTTGCGTCCCTGCTCGAAGGTAACACCGAATACCTGCTTGTGCTCG
>ERZ1034713.617-NODE-617-length-19848-cov-3.495276_pt1 | contig 19848 bp, 18 predicted proteins | sample MGYA00520692_ERZ1034713 | MGnify/ENA primary metagenome ERZ1034713 (study PRJEB33766, sample SAMN09781717) | gut metagenome | biome: gut microbiome | host: Homo sapiens | place: Madagascar | study: EMG produced TPA metagenomics assembly of the PRJNA485056 data set... | reverse complement strand
GTACGTCTTTCCGCACTTGGAGAAGAAAACCAGGCTAAGCTGAAAGAGGCAATTGCAAATGCGGAGATCTTCTGCAGCCCGGCAACTGACAACCGCATGGATCTGTTCCTTGGCGTAGCCATGGATCCGGATGGAGCAGGTACCTACACCACAGGTTCCACCGAGATCATGAATACCGCCAATAATGATGCGGACAGCCAGAACCAGAGCGCGAAGATCACCATGGATCTGGACTGGGACCAGTTCAACGTAGGAAAAGATACCGAGAACGCGAATATCCTGGTAGAACAGAATCGATAAAAATGACATTGTAAGAAAGGGGTTCCATAGCCTGGAGAGGCTGTGGGACCTCTTTTTCAATTTGAGTTTTTCCAGAAAATCCCTTTTCTTTCCCCGGATTTGATGTTAGAATAACGGCTGATACAGTAGAAAATGGGAAATTGTGCATAATAACAAAAAAGTGTTTACATTTAGTACTTTGTATGGTAATATCATATATGTAATCGGTTTCCTAAATTGGAAGCGAAAGAGGACATTATAAATGAATATTAAAGAACTGGCTAAACATGCAGGTGTTTCTTCTGCGACAGTCTCAAGAGTACTGAACAACTCTGGATATGTAAAAGAAGAAACACGGAAAAAGGTACTGGAAGCGGTTGAGGAATACAATTATGTTCCCAATGCGATTGCCAGAAACTTAAGCATCAACGACAATCCCAGCATTGGCGTTATCATTCCGGATATCGAAAACGAGTTCTTTTTTAAAGCAATCAGCGGAATCAGTGAGATTGCGGACAGCTATCACTACAACATCGTGTATTTTGGCACGAATGAGACGCTGAGCAAGGAACATGAGTTTTTGAATGTCGCGATCAGCCAGCGCCTCAAAGGCGTGATCATCGCGCCGGTTTCACAGCTCGACACTGTCACGAAGGACAGCCTGCTCAAGCTGGAGGAATCCGGCATTCCGGTTGTTCTGATCGACCGGGATATCCGCGGGGCACGTTTTGACGGCGTGTTCGTCGATAACTTCGGCGGGGCATATGACGGCGTGGATGCGCTGATCCGCAATGGTCATGAAAAAATCGCGGTCATAGCAGGACCAAGTACCTCAAAACCAGGAAAAGAGCGGCTTCAGGGTTACCGTCAGGCTATGGAGGATGCAGGGATTCCGGTGCAGGAAGAATATATCGCGTATGGGGATTTCAAGAGCGAAAAAGCCTATGAATCAGCGAAGTATCTGCTGAATCTGCCGGATCCGCCTACAGCAGTCTTTTCTTCAAACAACGAGTCAACGCTTGGGTGTTTAAAGTATCTGACGGAGCAGGGCATGGTGCCCGGACGGGAGATCGCGCTTCTTGGATTCGATGATATTGAAACGCTTAAAGTCATCGATTATAAGTTGTCGGTGGTAGAGCGGGACGCAAGACAGCAGGGCATGGAGGCTATGAAGCTTCTCATGGAATGCTTTGAGGACAGCAAAAACCGCCAGCGGGGAAAACGAATCCTGGTTCCGTATCAGATCATTCTGCGCGGATCAGAAAAGAAAACGAAGGAACAGCATGTGTAGGACACATGTTCCGGTACAGAATCCGGTAAAACGGATTCTTTTTTCAAAAATGACATGTAACCGGTTACATATTGAGAATAAAATAACAAATAGAAAAGGAGAGAGTATTATGAGTTTAAACCGTATGATCGATCACACCATGTTAAAGGCAGATGCATCAAAGGAAACCATTATCCGTTATTGCAGCGAGGCAAAAGAACATGAATTTGCATCTGTCTGTGTAAATACCTGTTTTGTTCCGTTAGTGGCGCAGGAATTAAAAGGAAGCGGCGTGAAAACCTGCTGTGTCGTTGGTTTCCCGTTAGGAGCCATGCTGACGAGCGCAAAGGCATTTGAAGCATCCGAAGCAGTTAAGGCGGGAGCAGACGAAGTGGACATGGTCATCAATGTGAGTGCGTTAAAAGACAAAGATGATAAATATGTAGAAGATGATATCCGGGCAGTTGTTGAGGCATCAAAGGGAGCCGTTGTAAAAGTCATCATTGAGACCTGTCTTCTGACCGATGAGGAAAAGGTGCGGGCATGTGAGCTGTCTGTGAAAGCCGGAGCAGATTTTGTAAAGACTTCTACCGGATTTTCTACCGGCGGCGCAACCGTGGAGGATGTTGCATTGATGAAGAAAACCGTTGGTGATCGCGCAAAAGTAAAAGCAAGCGGCGGCATCCGCACACCGGAGGCGGCAAAAGCTTTGGTAGAGGCGGGAGCAGACCGAATCGGCGCTGGAAACGGAGTTGTACTGCTGTAACAGTCAGGGGTATTACGGAGAAGGAAAGAAGGAGAACGCTCATGGGGAAGAAAACAGTTGTATTTGGAAGTTTTGTTGTGGATCTGATGGGAAGAACCCCACACCTTCCGGCTGCGGGGGAAACCGTAAAGGGAACCGTCTTTAAAATGGGACCTGGAGGAAAGGGATTTAACCAGGGAGTAGCTGCCCACAAGGCTGGGGCAGATGTAACGATGGTAACCAAGCTTGGCCGCGATTCCTTTGCGGACATTGCGTTAAACACGATGAAAGACTTAGGCATGAATCAGGACCGGATCCTGTATTCTGATGATACAGAGACCGGATGCGCGCTTATTATGGTAGATGAGAATACCAGCCAGAACGAGATTGTAGTCATCCTGGGTTCCTGCAATACCATCACCGATGAAGAAGTGGATTCCCTGGAGGATCTGCTCGATGGTTCCGAGTATCTGCTGACGCAGCTTGAGACCAACGTCTCTTCAGTAGAACGTATCGTTGACATTGCATGCAAAAAGGGCGTGAAAGTTATTCTGAATACCGCACCGGTACAGCCAATCAGCGATGAGCTTCTGAGCAAGGTTGATCTTATTACTCCGAATGAGGTTGAGGCAGAAATTCTGACCGGAGTAAAGGTAGATAGTGAGGAAGCAGCAGATAAGGCAGCAGAATGGTTCTTTGGAAAAGGCGTAAAGAGAGTACTTATTACGCTGGGTGGCAGAGGGGTCTACATCAATACCAGAGACAAAAAGGGCATTATCCCGGCTTACAAGGTTAATGCGATTGATACCACAGGTGCCGGGGACGCATTCAACGGAGGCCTTTTAGCAGCACTGGCAGAGGGCAGAGATATCTGGGAGGCAGCAGATTTTGCGAACGCGCTGGCTGCGCTGTCTGTTCAGAAGATCGGAACCACACCGGCTATGCCAGTCAGAAGTGAGATCGATGAGTTCTTAAACGCACATAAAAATTAAGGGGGAAAGATTTATGCTGAAAACAGGAATTTTACATCCACAGCTTGCAAGGGTGCTCGCAGAGCTGCGACATAAAGACACGCTGGTAATCGGAGATGCAGGACTGCCGATCCCAAAGGGAGTGGAGCGCATCGACCTTGGATGGAGACCGGGCGATCCGGCTTATCTGGATGTACTCGAGGAAATTTTAAAATACATTGTGGTGGAAAAGGCAACGTTTGCAGATGAGGCACTTAGCGTAACGCCGGAGTTCCACGAGAAAGCAAAGGCACTTCTTCCGAAAGGACTTCTGGTGGAATACATTCCGCACACAGAATTAAAAGCCAGAAGCGCGGACGCGAAAGCGATCATCCTCACGGGAGAGTTTACAGGATATACCAATGTGATCCTGACTGCAGGCTGCGCTTATTAGTAAGAAATCCGAAGGAGGCGGAAAATGGGGGATCGTATTGTGCTGCGTCTGGAAGATATCGTCAAGACGTTTCCGGGCGTAAAGGCTTTGGATGGGGTAAAACTGGATGTAAAAGAGGGTGAGGTCCATGCCCTCTGCGGAGAGAACGGTGCCGGTAAATCCACGTTGATGAAGATTATTGCAGGCGCGCAGGGGTATACTTCCGGACACATGTATGTCAACGACCAGGAAGTGGTGTTCCATTCGACCAAAGAAGCGGAAAAAATGGGAATCGCCATGATTTATCAGGAATTTAACATGGTTCCTGAGCTTTCCGTGGCAGAGAACATGTATCTTGGAAGGCTTCCGAGAACACAGTTTGGCTCAGTGGACTGGAAAAAACTGTATCAGGACGCAGAAGAGGTCCTGACCCGTCTTGGACTGAAATTCAGCTGCCGCAGCAAGGTGAAAAACCTGTCGGTAGCGGAATCGCAGATGACAGAGATCGCGAAGTGCTTAACGATCGGCGCAAAGGTCATCATCATGGATGAGCCAACTGCGGCGCTGACGGATGAAGAAATCCAGATTCTGTTCCGGATCATCGCGGAATTAAAGGAAAAGGGAATTTCCATTCTCTATATCTCGCACCGCATGGATGAGATTTTCCAGATCTCAGACCGGCTGACGGTATTCCGCGATGGAAAATACATTGCGACCAAGAACATCGGAGAGACCGATTACGACGATGTGGTATCCATGATGGTTGGCCGGAGTGTGACAAACCTTTATCCGAAACGGGATTATAAGAAGCAGGATGTGGCGATGGAGCTTCGCAATGTGAGCGGCAGAGGCGTTCATGGCGTAAACTTAAAGCTGCACAGAGGCGAAATCCTCGGGGTTGCCGGTCTTCTTGGATCCGGCACCATAGAACTTTCCAAGATCGTATACGGAGCGCTTCCGATGACGGAAGGCGAAGTGATCATCAACGGAGAAAAGAAGGACTGCTCGTCACCGAGAAAGGCCCTGAAAGCCGGCATCGGATTTGTGTCCGATGACCGAAAACAGGAGGGACTGGTCCTGATCCGGAATATCCGGGAAAATATTTCCATGTCATCTCTCGATAAGATCAGCAACGGACTGTATCTGAACAAGGCAAAGGAAACGGAAAATATCAACGCGCAGGTAGAGCGCCTGAACATCAAGATCAGCAGCCCGGCACAGCTTGCTGGAAAACTGAGTGGCGGAAACCAGCAGAAAGTCGTATTCGCAAAAGTGCTGGAGGCAGATCCGTCCATCCTGATCCTGGACGAGCCGACCCGCGGTGTGGATGTGGGCGCAAAGGCAGAAATCTATCAGATCATGGATGAACTGACAAAGCAGGGAAAGAGCATTATCCTGATCTCGACCGATTTGCCGGAGGTCATCGGCATGAGTGACCGCGTGGTGATCATGCGCGAGGGCTACACCGTTCTGGAGATTGATAAATCAGAAATGAATCAGGAAAAAATATTGGCCTATGCGTCAGGAGGAGTCAGTGAAAATGAATAAGAAAAAATTGATCAATCAGATTAATATTTATCGCTCCGTGTTGATCCTTCTTGTGATCTGTGTGTTTGCAACGATCTTGTCTCCAAGCTTCTTGAGTGTGACAAACCTGTTCAACGTATTTAAACAGATCACGGTAGCCGGCATTGTTGGATGCGGTATGACATTTGTAATCTTAACCGGCGGCATCGACCTTTCTGTTGGTTCGATCCTGGGACTGTCTGGTGTACTGGCATCCGGCGTTCTGGCATCTACCGGAAACACAGCGGCAGCGGTTGCGGTATCTCTGATCATTGGTATCGCATGCGGCGCAGTAAACGGATTTTTCGTATCCGTCTGCGGAATACCGCCGTTTATTTCTACCCTTGGCATGATGACGCTGCTTCGAGGCGTAATCCTTGTATACACAAAGGGTTCCCCGATTCCGATTAAAGTAGATTCTTACAAATTCTTTGGTAAGGGCAGCATTGCGGGAATCCCGGTTCCGGTCATCATCCTGATTGTGGTATTTTTACTGGCACATTATATTCTCACCCAGACATCCTATGGCCGCAGCGTCTATGCGGTAGGCGGAAACCGTGAGGCAGCACGCCTTTCCGGTATCCGGGTTAAGACCAGTGAGTTCCTGGTATACACTTTAAACGGCCTGATGTGCGGCATGGCAGGACTGATCCTGACAGCACGTCTGGGCTCTGCGCAGTCCACAAGCGGAACCGGCATTGAGATGGATGCGATTGCAGCAGTTATCCTTGGCGGAACCAGTTTAAGCGGTGGTGTTGGATTTGTCCTTCCGACCGTAGTCGGCGCAATGATCATGGGTATTATTGATAATATCCTGACTCTTATGAACGTAAACCCGCACGCTACCAACATTGTAAAAGGTGCGGTAATCCTGATCGCGGTACTGGTAGATAAGAAAGTGAAAGACCTGTCCGCAAAGGCTGAATAAAACGAAAAATATATCCCTGCGGGGTAAAATAAAAAGGAGAGTGTATTTATGAGAAAGAGAATGGGAGCAGTTTTCATGGCAATGGCAATGGTATGTGCAGGCGTGACCGCATGCAGCTCAGGCGCAAGCGCACCAGCTGATACCAAGGCAGAGACCAAAGCTGAGGAGAAGGCAGAAGAGAGTAAGGAAGAAGCAAAGGCTGAGGAAGGCGGAGAGAGCAAGGGTGGTTATGTGATCGGCCTTGCTATGAACACCCAGACAAACCCGTTCTTCGTAGATGTAAAAGACGGCGTTCAGAAAGCAGCAGATGAACACGGCATCGAGCTGTACATCACCGATGCTCAGGATGATCCGACCATTCAGATGAAGGACGTAGAGAACCTCATCACCAAGAATCCGGACGCGATCATCATTGATACCTGCGATTCCGACGCGATTGTTTCCTCCATCGAGGCATGTAATGAAGCTGGCATCCCGGTATTCACTATGGACCGTGAGGCAAATGGCGGCGAAGTAATTTCTCACATCGGTTATGATGCAATCAAATCCGGTAAGCTGGCAGGACAGTTCCTGGTAGATTCCCTTGGCGGAAAAGGAAAAATCGTAGAGCTGCAGGGTATTATGGGAACTAACGTTGCACAGCAGCGTTCCGAGGGCTTCAATTCTGTCATCGCAGAGAATCCGGATATGGAGATCGTAGCATGCCAGGTTGCAGACTTTGACCGGGCGAAAGCAATGAGCGTTATGGAGAACATCCTGCAGGCAAACCCGGAAATCGACGGCTTATACGCAGCAAACGATGAGATGCTGTTAGGTGCTCTTGAGGCAATGGACGCAGCAGGCAGAACCGCAGATATCGTAAAGGTTGGCTGTGACGCGATCGACGATACCCTGGAAGCAATCAAGGACAAACGCGTGGAAGCAACCATCGCAGAGCCGCCGTTCTTCCTTGGTAAAGCCATCCTGAACACCGCTTACGATTACCTTGAGGGCAAAGAGGTTGAGGCTCACGTTGTTCTGGACAACCAGCTTGTTACCCAGGATACTGTTGACAGCCTGGTAACGAAAGAATAATCTGATACATAAGATAACTCCCAACAACATCATGGATCGGATTTGAGTAAAAGGCAGGGCTGCCGGTTTTTACCGGCGGCCCTGTTTTGCTTGTGCCGTTTCTGCCCCTGTGGTATCATAGAACACAAATGGTTTTGGGAAAAAAGATGGGAGACATGTTTCATGCAGACACTGAATCAGGATATCAAGTCCGGGGAATTTAAACAGATTTATCTTCTTTACGGGGAGGAGGCTTTCTTAAAGAACAGCTACAAGAACCGCCTGAAAGACGCCATCATCGGGGACGATACCATGAACTTTGCCGCGTTTGAGGGCAAGGGCCTCGATGTCGATGAGGTGATCCGTCTTGCGGATACTATGCCGTTTTTTACGGAGCACCGCCTGATCCTGATTGAGGACAGCGGTCTGTTCAAGAGTTCGGCCGATATGTTGGTCCAGTACCTTCCTTCGATGCCGGATACCACGATCCTGCTGTTTGTAGAGAGCGAGGTGGACAAGCGGAACCGCCTGTTCAAGAAAGTGAAGGAGATGGGCTACGCAGCGGAACTGAACCGACAGGACAGCTCACAGCTTGCCAGGTGGGCGGGCACCATCCTTGCCAGGGAGCAGAAAAAGATCACAAACCATACCATGGAGCTGTTCTTAAGCATGACCGGAGACGACATGGAAAACATCCGCATGGAACTGGAAAAGGTCATCAGCTACGCCTTGGGGCGTGATGTCATTACCGATGAGGATGTGCTTGCGGTCTGTACCGTGCAGGTCACAAACCGCATCTTTGAGATGGTGTCCGCAATCGTAAACCGCCAGACCAGAAAGGCGATGGACCTCTACGAGGATCTGCTCACGTTAAAAGAGCCGCCGATGCGCATCCTGTTCCTCATTGCAAGGCAGTTTAACCAGCTTTTGCAGGTAAAGGAACTGATGGGAAAAGGCCTCGACAAGAGTACCATTGCTTCTAAATTAAAGATGCAGCCGTTTGTTGTGGGAAAGGTGATGCCGCAGGCAAGACAGTTTGGCCGTGATCAGATCCTTTCCTATGTAAATCTGTGCGTGGAGGCGGAGGAAGCCGTAAAGAGCGGCCGCCTGCAGGACCGCCTGGCAGTGGAACTGTTAATTACAAAAGAATATAGCTGACACTTGATTTTTTCCATATTTCCCTATACCATAATAGTTGCGCGCCAATATCAAACATACTTAAAAAGCTGTCGAACAAGGGCGAAAACAGTCGCACGAATCTGTTTGCCTTTGCAGGGCGTTGGCGTTAAAATAGAGACAGCATCGAAAGGAGAACGGTTATGAACGGAGCAGACATCCGTTTTGTGCATCTTGGAATCGCGATTGAGCATCTGAAAAGCAGCATTTCAGTGTTTGGATTCCGGATCGCGTTTTATGGCATCATCATCGGAATCGGAATGCTGGCGGGCATATGGATCGCCCAGTCAGATGCAAAGCGGAGAGGGCAGGACCCGGAACTTTATCTGGATTTTGCGCTGTACGCGATCATCTGTTCCATTATCGGTGCGAGAACATACTATGTGATCTTTGAGTGGGATTACTATAAAGAAAATCTGCTTCAGGTATTTAACCTGCGCGCAGGCGGCCTTGCCATCTATGGCGGTGTGATTGCAGCTGTTATCACACTGATCGTCTTCACCCGTGTCAGAAAAGTGTCATTTTTCTCTATGGCGGATACCGGCGTGCTGGGACTGGTTACCGGGCAGATTATTGGTCGGTGGGGAAATTTCTTTAACTGCGAGGCATTTGGCGGCTATACAGACAGTCTGCTTGCCATGCGCATCAAACGCTCTTTGGTGAATGACAATATGCTGAATGTGGATGTCCTGAATCATATGATCGTGGAAAACGGAGTGGAATTTATTCAGGTGCATCCCACATTTCTTTACGAGTCCTGCTGGAATCTGTGCCTTTTAATCTTTATGCTCTGGTTCCGCAGATATAAAAAATACGACGGCCAGATGCTCTGGATCTATCTGCTTGGTTACGGAACCGGAAGGTTCTGGATCGAGAGCCTGCGGACGGACCAGCTCATCCTGTTTGGAACCGGGCTTCCGGTTTCCCAGGCGCTTTCCCTGGTGCTGATCCTGGTAGCAGCAGGAAACCTGATCTGGCACAACCGCGCGCACAGATAACGGATGTTGCCGTTTGCGCAACGCGTGAACAGTAACGAACGGACTGCAACGATACGGAGCTGTTTCACTGGAAACAAAAAAGGAGAAAACGCGCATGGAAATTTCCAAGGAGGAACTGGTGTTACTCATCGAAGGCGCCAGAAAAAAGCTGGACGGCAGTATTGAAAAAGGCGAGGATTACCGCTATATTTACGAGAACAGCGTGGAGCTGGACCGACTGATCGAAATCTATATTGCTATGGGCTATTAAAGGCGGGGGTTGTCAATCTTTTTTGTTAAAAAAACCTTGCTATTTTCTTACGCATGTACTAAACTTATGATACAAGTGGTGGAAAGTGGAAGAAAGTGGTTTGAAATGGTACAAAAGTGGCATAACGGGACAGTGGTGATCGATCATGTTCATGGGCGAATATAATCATACAGTGGATGCGAAGGGGCGATTGATCGTCCCTTCCAGATTCAGAGAACAGCTTGGCGACGAATTCGTTGTTACGAAGGGACTCGATGGCTGTTTATTCGTCTATGACAACGCAGAGTGGAAAGCTTTGGAAGAAAAACTGAATGCCCTGCCGCTTACCAACGCAAACGCACGAAAATTCTCCCGCTTTTTTCTGGCGGGCGCTACCACATGTGAAGTAGACAAGCAGGGCCGGATTTTGCTTCCGGCCGTTTTAAGGGAGTTTGCCAGGATCGATAAGGACGCAGTGCTGGTCGGCGTAGGAAGCCGGATTGAGATCTGGAGCCGAGACAACTGGAATCAGTCAAACACCTACGACGATATGGAAGAAATTGCAGAGAATATGGAGGGTCTTGGAATTTAAAATGGCATTTGAGCATAAATCGGTATTACTGTATGAGACTGTCGACAGCCTGAACATCAGGCCGGACGGCATTTATGTAGATGGAACCCTTGGCGGTGGCGGACATGCTTACGAGGTCTGCGGCCGTCTTGGTGAGCATGGGCGTCTGATCGGCATCGACCAGGACGCGGATGCCATTGCGGCAGCCACGCAGCGCCTTGCGGAATATAAAGATAAGGTCACGGTGGTGCGGAGCAATTACGAAAACATTGCTGCGGTGCTTCATGACCTTGGCATTGAAAAGGTGGACGGCATCTACCTGGATCTCGGTGTTTCCTCTTATCAGCTGGATACAGCATCCAGAGGTTTCACCTACCGGGAGGACGCGCCGCTCGATATGCGTATGGATCAGAGAAATACGCAGACTGCGGCAGATATTGTAAACACCTACAGCGAGATGGATCTCTACCGCATCATCCGGGATTATGGCGAGGACCGGTTCGCGAAAAATATCGCGAAGCACATTGTGCGCCAGCGTCAGGAGAAGCCGTACGAGACAACGGGAGAACTCATTGAGACCATCAAGGCAGCAATCCCGGCAAAAATCCGGGCGACCGGAGGTCATCCGGCAAAGCGTACGTTCCAGGCGATCCGCATTGAGTTAAATCACGAACTGGATGTGTTAAACCGCTCCATCGACACGATGATCGACCTGTTAAACCCGGGAGGACGCCTGAGTATCATCACGTTCCATTCCCTGGAGGACCGGATCGTAAAACAGCGTTTCCGCGACAATGAAAATCCGTGCATCTGTCCACCGGAATTTCCGGTCTGCATGTGCGGAAAAAAGAGTAAGGGCAGGGTTGTTACCAGAAAGCCGATCGTGCCGGGCGAGGAAGAGTTAGAATACAACAAGCGCTCAAAGAGCTCTAAGCTCCGCGTGTTCGAGCGTGCGTAATCATAAAATCAGAATTACAAAAGAAAGTAAGGGAGGAATGGGTATGGCTTCACGCAGACCGGGAATGACACAAGAGTATATGTATGGTTCTGCGGCCAGAAATCTGGCGGCAGAAAGAAAACAGAGAGAACAGAGAACTGTACAGTACCAGCAGAAAATAAGCCATACTGCCAGAAGAAATCAGGCAAGGGCACTTCAGATGGACCTGCCGTATGTCATCATGCTGACGGTAGCAGCGGTCTGTGCGCTGTATATCTGTGTCGGTTATCTGCATGTGCAGTCTTCCATGACTGCAAAGATCCACAATATTGAGGGCCTGGAAAAAGAGCTGGAGCAGTTAAAATCCGAAAACGACGCGCTTCAGACACGCATCAACACCGATATGGATCTGGACCACATCTACAAAGTGGCTACAGAAGAACTTGGCATGGTATATGCCAACCGTAATCAGGTATTATTATATGATAAAACGGAAAGCGAGTATGTAAGACAATATGAGGACATCCCAAAACACTAATCAGGATTCGCGGATGGGGGAAAAACGAAGATCCGGCGCGCGCCGGGTCTTCACGAGATATATGCAGGAAAAGCTGGCGGTTACGGTCATCGTGATTACGCTGGCTTTGTTTGCGTTAATCTATGTGTTGTATCACATCATCAGCACAAAGCAGGACAGCTACAACCAGATTGTGCTGTCCCAGCAGCAGTACGACAGCCGTGTGCTCCCATACCGGCGCGGCGATATCGTGGACCGAAACGGTACCTATCTGGCAACCACGGAGAAGGTTTATAACCTGATCATCGATCCGAAGCAGATCATGTCGGCGGAGGATGATTACCTCGACGCCACCGTTACTGCGCTGGTCACAGTGTTTGGTTACGATGATGGCGAGATGAGAAATCTGATCCGGGATAATTCCGGAAAGGCTTACCTGCGCTATGCAAGGCAGCTTTCCTACGATCAGAAAGAGGCATTTGAGCAGTACCAGTTTGACACAAACAAGGCAAATGCCAAGGCAGATTCCAAAGCCCGGGTAAAGGGCATCTGGTTTGAGGATGAGTTTAAGCGGATCTACCCGTACAATTCCCTTGCCTGCAATGTGATTGGCTTTGCGACGAGTGACGGCGGTACTGGAAACGGCGGCATTGAGCAGTCGTACAACGACTCCCTGGTTGGAACAAACGGAAGAGAATACGGTTATCTGAACGATGATTCCAATCTGGAGCGTGTCATCAAACCGGCGCAGAATGGAAATACCGTGGTATCCACGATCGATGTCAACATTCAGAATGCGGTAGAGAAGCGCATCAATGAATGGCAGGCAGATCCAGGATCGGAGCATGTGGGTGTGGTCGTTATGAATCCGAATAACGGCGAAGTCCTGGCTATGGCGAACGACAGCATGTTCGACTTAAACAATCCGCGAAGCGCGTCCGACAGCTACAGTGAGGAGGAAATCCGCCAGCTTGGACTGAAAGAAGCCATGCAGACTTATAACCGCCAGCATAAAAAGACTGACGGAAGCACCATCACCATGGATCAGGTTCCGGAGCATTACTCTGCCGATGAGATCCGTTCTTACGGACTCCAGGTGGCATGGAACCAGAAATGGCGAAATTACGACATCAGCGATACTTACGAGCCGGGTTCTCCGTCCAAGATCTTTACGGTAGCAGCGGCGCTTGAGGAGGGCATTATTTCCCCGAACGATACGTTCTACTGTGACGGCTACCAGGAGGTGGCAGGACACCAGATCAAGTGTACGGCATTCCGAAAGGGTGGCCATGGCATGCTGACGGTGGCGGAAGCGCTTATGGTTTCCTGTAACGATGCCATGATGCAGATTGCGGCAAAGACCGGAGCAACCACGTTTACCCACTACATGGAGTCATTTGGATTTGGCCAGAAGACCGGAATCGACCTGCCAGGTGAGGCCGACGCAAAGGGCCTGGTAAGAAGCGCGTCCGAGATGAACTCCGCGGACCTGGCGACCAACTCGTTTGGCCAGAACTACAACTGTTCCATGATCCAGATGGCGGCAGCATACTGTTCCGTGATCAACGGTGGTTCCTATTACGAGCCGCATGTGGTAAAGCAGATCATGAATGAGCAGGGATCCATTGTAAAAGAAGTAAAGCCGAAACTGGTGCGAGAGACGGTTTCTGAGTCCACCAGCAGCTTTATCAAGAACGCGCTGTTCCGCACGGTTACGGAAGGAACTGGTAAGGCAGCTGCAGTAGAGGGGTACGAGATCGCTGGAAAGACAGGTACAGCGGAGAAAATTCCGCGTTCCGCCAAGAATTATCTCCTGTCATTCTGCGGTTTTGCGCCGGCGCATGACCCGCAGGTTCTGGTATACGTCATCATCGATACCCCGCATGTGGAGGATCAGCCGCACAGTACCTACGCAAGTGGTGTATTCTCCAAGATTATGGGCGATATCCTGCCGTACCTGAATGTATTCCCGACGGTAGACTTTGAGGCACAGCAGAATGAGGCTGCAGCACAGCTTCCGGAGGAAGAAGGCATTACTGATAATACCGGAACAGCAGCGGAGCCGGTACCGGAGACAAAGGTATACGAGACTGAGGAGTATGTGGAGCCGGGCGCAGATTCTGATCTGCCGGAGGATGTTCCGGAGAGCACGCAGGACGATGGAAGCCAGGAAACTACCAGTGCCTATGTGCCTCCTGCACAGACGCTTCCTGAGACAACGGCTTCCGAGAGTCAGGCCGCCGCTGAAAGCACAGAAAACGGAAATGCGGAAACCGGAAGTACAGAAACCGGAGAGGAAACGCAGGACGGAGCAGGAAGCCAGGCGGTGGAAAACGAGCGCGAAACTATGAGTACGACATCAGCAGACAGTCAGAACTGAGCCGGGAACCGTAACCGCAGCCGTGATTCTTCGCGGTACTGAATCACGGCAAGACTTCATATAATAGAATAATGAGTGCATGAAGGAGTCGGCGATGATCCTGACTCATCACCGGAGACGGATAGCCGTCCTGTTTTTCCTGCTGTGCCTTTGCATGGCAGGGTTGACGGGGCGGCTTGTATTTCTTATGGTATACCGGGCAGACCACTACAGCGAGATGGCAGAGGACCTGCATCAGCGGGAACGTGTCATCAAGGCGGCAAGAGGGAGGATCCTGGACCGAAACGGCACGGTAATCGCCGCGAACCGCACAGTCTGCACCATCTCCGTGATCCATAACCAGATCAGGGACGCGGAGCAGGTAATCCGTACCTTATGCGAAACGCTGGAGATGGAGGAGGAACCGGTACGCAAAAAAGTGGAAAAGCGCAGCTCCCGCGAGATCATCCGCACCAATGTGGACAAAGCGGTGGGAGACCGTATCCGCGAGATGCACCTGACAGGCGTCAAGGTAGATGAAGATCACAAGCGCTATTATCCGTTTGACAGTCTGGCATCGAAGGTGCTCGGATTTACCGGAGGTGACAATCAGGGCATCATTGGCCTTGAGGTCTCGTACGAATCGGTATTAAAAGGAACCAACGGAACCATTCTGACCATGGCGGATGCCGCTGGCGTGGAGCTGGAAAACGCGTTTGAGGAGCGCATAGAGCCGGTGGCTGGCGCGGATCTGTATGTGAGTCTGGATGTAAATATCCAGCGTTACGCGGAGCAGGCGGCCACAAAGACTATGGAGCGCAAAGGCGCAAAAAAAGTGTCTGTGATCATCATGGATCCGCAAAATGGGGAAATACTGGCAATGGCGAATGTGCCGGAATTTAATCTCAACGATCCGTTCACATTAAACACAGAGGAGACCGCGGGACTCTCCGCAAAAGAAAAGAAGAATCTGCTCGACCAGATGTGGAGAAATCCGGCCATCAACGACACCTATGAGCCGGGCTCCACGTTTAAGATCATTACGGCGGCGGCAGGCCTGGAGGCAGGTGTGGTTTCCCTGACGGACCAGTTTTCCTGCCCGGGTTTTCGTGTGGTGGAGGATCGGAAGATCCGCTGTCATAAGGTTGGCGGGCATGGCGGGGAGACTTTTTTGCAGGGTGCCATGAACTCCTGCAATCCGGTCTTTATTGATGTGGGGCAGCGGCTTGGCATTGACCGTTACTGCCAGTATTTTGACCAGTTCGGCCTGCGGAAAAAGACCGGCATCGACCTGCCCGGCGAGGCGGGCACGATTATGCACAAAAAAGAAAATATGGGGCTGGTGGAGCTTGCGACCGTTTCATTCGGGCAGTCCTTTCAGATCACCCCGATCCAGCTCATTACCACGGCTGCATCCATTGTAAACGGCGGGCACCGCATAACCCCGCATTTCGGGGTGAAGGCGGTGGGTTCGGATGGAAGTTTTGTCCACCGTTTTTCGTATCCGCAGGGCAGGCAGATCCTCTCGGAGGAGACGAGCAGGACCATGCGGTATGTCTTAGAGCAGGTTGTGGCAGAGGGAAGCGGAAAGAAAGCGGCGGTAGCGGGTTTTCGCATCGGAGGGAAGACGGCAACTTCGGAAAAACTGCCGCGGAGCCTGAAACGCTATATCTCTTCCTTTGTCGGGTTTGCCCCGGCAGACGACCCGCAGGTTATTGCGCTCATCACCATCGATGAGCCGCAGGGAATCTACTATGGAGGCACCATTGCGGCCCCGGTGATCGCGGATATTTTTCAGAATATCCTGCCCTATCTTGGAATCCGGAAAGCCTCCTGAGACGGATGCCTGAAAACTTTGGCGCAAACAGCCTTGCAAAGAAAATGGAAAAGACGTATACTTAGGAGATGAAAACTACATAGGAAATTAGGAGAGTATCATGATTAATGAAACCATACTTGCGATCATCATCGCATTTGCAGTCAGCGCGATCCTCTGTCCGATCGTGATCCCGTTTCTGCATAAGCTGAAATTCGGACAGCAGGTCCGCGAGGACGGTCCTCAGGCACACCTGAAAAAGCAGGGAACTCCGACCATGGGCGGACTGGCATTTTTAACAGCGGTTGTCATCACATCCCTGTTATATATCCGCGATTACCCGCGCATTATTCCGGTGCTTTTTATGACCGTGGGCTTTGGCGTTATTGGATTTCTGGATGACTACATCAAAATCGTCATGAAGCGTTCGGAGGGCTTAAACCCGGTTCAGAAGCTCATCGGCCAGTTTATCATCACCGGCATTTTTGTATACTATCTGGTGTGTTCCGGTGAGGTTGGAACTTCTATGCTGGTTCCGTTTACCGGCGGTTTTGCGCACGGAATTTATCTGGATCTTGGATTTCTGTTCATTCCGTTTGTGTTCTTTGTGGTACTTGGAACCGACAACGGCGTGAACTTTACCGACGGACTGGATGGCCTGTGCACCAGTGTGACCATTCTGGTCGCTACGTTTTTAACCATCATTTCCATCGGGGAGAACAGCGGCATCAGCCCGATCACCGGAGCGGTTGTCGGAAGCCTGCTTGGATTTTTGCTGTTTAACGTATACCCGGCAAAAGTGTTTATGGGTGACACCGGTTCCCTGGCACTGGGCGGTTTTGTGGCAGCCAGCGCGTTTATGATGCAGATCCCGTTATTCATCCCGCTCATTGGTTTGATCTATCTGGTGGAGGTGCTGTCGGTCATCATGCAGGTATCTTATTTTAAGGCAACACATGGCAAGCGGATTTTCCGCATGGCACCGATCCATCATCATTTTGAGCTGGGCGGCTGGTCTGAGACCAGGGTTGTAGCAGTATTTTCCATTGTCACCGCAATCCTCTGCCTGGTGGCATATCTGGGATTGTGATAGAAAAGAGCCAAAGCCCGCGCGGGCAGGCAGCAAAGGACAGGAGGTATATCAGATGAGTCAGAAAGTATTAGTGGCAGGTACCGGAAAAAGCGGTATCGCGGCAGCGAAGCTTCTTCTTTCCATGGGTGGTGAGGTCGTTCTTTACGACGGCAACGACAAGCTGGATCCGGAGAAGATCAAGGAAAATTTCGAGGAGGACGCAAAAGTCACCGTTGTGCTGGGAGAACTGACAAGACCGGATCTTCTTGGGGTGGAGCTTTCCATCATCAGCCCTGGCATTCCGCTGGACGCTCCTTTTGTACCGGTGCTCGACGAGGCAAAGATTCCGATCTGGAGTGAGATCCAGCTGGCGTACCATGTGGCAAAAGGCAAGCTGATCGCCATTACCGGAACCAACGGAAAAACCACCACGACCGCACTGACTGGCGAGATCATGAAGAAGTTCTTCGATGAGGTGTTTGTGGTAGGAAATATCGGTATCCCATATACGGATGTAGCTCTGGATACCACAGAAAAATCCGTGACGGTGGCAGAGGTTTCCAGCTTCCAGCTTGAGACCATTATGGATTTCCATCCGAATATCAGCGCGATTCTGAACATTACCCCGGATCACTTAAACCGCCATGGAACCATGGAAAACTACATTGAAGTCAAGGAGCGCGTTGCGGTCAACCAGACAGAGGATGACTGCATCGTCTTAAACTACGACGACAAGGTACTGCGCGAGTTCGGCGAGAAGAAGGACTTAAAGCCAAAGGTATTTTTCTTCTCCAGCACCCAGACTTTAAAAGAGGGCATGTACTTAGACGGCGATATGATGATCTATGCCCACGACGGCAAGAAAGAAGAAGTCTTAAATGTAAAGACGGATATGCAGCTTCTTGGCAAGCATAACCACGAGAATGTGATGGCGGCTGTAGCCATGAGCATCCGCATGGGCGTGCCGATGGATCTGATTCGCAAGGCAGTCAAGGAATTCAAGGCAGTAGAGCACCGCATTGAGTTTGTGCTGGAGCGTTCCGGAGTCCGTTACTACAACGATTCCAAGGGAACGAACCCGGATGCGGCCATCCAGGCAATCCGCGCGATGCCGGGCCCGACCGTACTCATTGCAGGCGGCTACGACAAGCACAGCGAGTACGATGAATGGATCGAGGAGTTCGGCGGCAAGGTCAAGTATCTGGTACTGATCGGCCAGACCCGCGACAAGATCGCGGAGTGCGCGAGAAGCCACGGTTTTACCGATATCATGTATGCGGAAGATATGGCAGAGGCAGTGCGTGTCTGCGCGGCTTATGCCAATGCGGGAGATAATGTCCTGTTATCCCCTGCCTGCGCGAGCTGGGGGATGTTTGACAACTACGAGCAGCGCGGCGAGATTTTCAAAGAATGTGTAAGAAACCTGTAGGAGGAACGCAATGGCAAAAAAGAACCGGCCGAAACGGTTTTATGATTACAGCCTTCTGTTCTGTATCATATTTCTGACGGTGTTTGGACTGGTCATGATCTACAGCGCCAGTTCCTACACAGCACAGTTAAAATACGGGGATGCCGGTTATTTCATGATGCGCCAGCTCAAGATCGCGGCAGGCGGCCTGGTTCTGGCCATCTTTATCTCGAAATTGGATTACCACTGGTACGCGAAGCTTTCCATGCTTGCCTACCTGCTGTCCTATGTGCTGATGATCGCGGTAACCCTGGTTGGTAAGGAGGTAAATGGTAAAAAACGCTGGCTTGGTGTTGGTTCCTTAAGCTTCCAGCCGACTGAGTTTGTAAAGATTGCGCTGATCATTTATCTGGCGGTTCTCATTACCCGTATGGGATCGAGTGTCAACACCTGGAAAAATATGGCGCGGGTCATGGGTATGGCACTCCCGATTGCCGGCATCGTAGCGGCGAACAACTTAAGTTCCGGCATCATCATTGTAGGAATCGCGTTTGTCATGCTGTTTGTAGCGTGCAAAAAGCAGTGGCCGTTCTACGCATGCGGCGCAGCGGCCATTCTGGTTGTGGCAACGGCAGGACCGCTTGCGATCTTCCTGGAGAAGATCAAGCTGCTAAAGCCGTACCAGTTAAGCCGTATCCATGTATGGCTGTCGCCGGAGGCATATCCGATGGACGGTGGTTATCAGGTGCTTCAGGGCCTGTACGCGATCGGTTCCGGCGGACTGGTTGGCAAGGGACTCGGAGAGAGTATCCAGAAGATGGGATTTGTGCCGGAGGCGCAGAACGATATGATCTTCTCAATTATCTGCGAGGAGCTTGGCCTGTTCGGCGCGGTTGCGGTGATTCTGATCTTTCTGTTCATGATCTACCGCTTCATGCTGATCGCGAACAATGCCCCGGATCTTCTGGGATCGCTCATTGTGGTGGGCGTAATGGCACACATTGCGATTCAGGTTATATTAAATATCGCGGTAGTAACGAACACCATCCCGAACACTGGAATTACGCTGCCATTCATCAGTTACGGCGGTACATCCGTCTTATTCCTCATGATGGAGATGGGGATGGTGCTCGGCGTGTCGAACCGGATCCGGCTGGAACGGTAACACATGGTTTCTGGCGTACATAAGATAAGGCAGGAGATGCTGCGCTGCAGCAGTCTTATGGCTTTCAGATCGTGTACGGGAGGGGATCATGGAGTGTCTGTGCTTTGGATAGAAGGGTCACACAGCCTGGACGGCAGGATAAAAATACAGGGTTCCAAGAATGGGGTGCTGCCTGTGATGGCAGCATCTCTTCTTCATGAAGGAACCACGATATTGGAACATGTCCCCAAAATACAGGATGTTTTCTGTATGATGGGGATTTTGGCTTCTCTGGGGTGTAAATGCACAGTGGAGGAAGAACGTCTGGTGCTGGATGCCGGGTGTCTGAAAACGACAGAGATTCCGGAGAACCTTGCCGGACAGATGCGTTCTTCTG
>ERZ1034713.607-NODE-607-length-20036-cov-8.741204_pt1 | contig 20036 bp, 30 predicted proteins | sample MGYA00520692_ERZ1034713 | MGnify/ENA primary metagenome ERZ1034713 (study PRJEB33766, sample SAMN09781717) | gut metagenome | biome: gut microbiome | host: Homo sapiens | place: Madagascar | study: EMG produced TPA metagenomics assembly of the PRJNA485056 data set... | reverse complement strand
TGCTCAGATTGGCTCATCAGGCGACTATGCTCAGATTGGCTCATCAGGCGACTCTGCTCAGATTGGCTCATCAGGCTACTCTGCTAAGATTGGCTCATCAGGCGACTCTGCTAAGATTGGCTCATCAGGCGACTATGCTCAGATTGGCTCATCAGGCTACTCTGCTAAGATTGGCTCATCAGGCTACTCTGCTAAGATTGGCTCATCAGGCGACTCTGCTCAGATTGGCTCATCAGGCGACTCTGCTCAGATTGGCTCATCAGGCGACTATGCTCAGATTGGCTCATCAGGCGACTCTGCTAAGATTTATAGCACTGGAGAAGATTCTGTCATCATGTGCGCTGGTAACAACTCTATGGCAAAAGCAAAAGCAGGTTCATGGATAACACTATCAGAATGGAAATGGAACAATGAGAAGAGTCGCTATGTACCGACGTGCGTTAAAACAGAATACGTTGACGGAGAAAATATCAAGGCAGATACTTGGTATCGACTTCAAAAAGGAGAGTTTATCGAAGTGACTGAATAACTAACAATTCCGTAAAGGATATAAATAATATGGAAGATTTTCAGAAAAGAATGCTCGATGAGCATAGTGAGTTAAAAGACCGTTGGCTAAAGCTGAACGTAGCTTTAGCTAAAGATGGTTTCCGTGAAAAAGTTGGAGACTATCAGTTTAAATTGATGAAAGAGCAGTCATTGGGTATGAGAAAGTACTATCTCGCTTTAACTGCTCGCTTGATAGATATTGGTTTATTGAATGGTGGAGCAATGCCAGAGGACTAACCAACCACCCTATCCCTTTTGCAGGAGAGGGTAAAAAGAAGAGAATTATGAAAAGAAATAACTTTATGGCAATTGGTACTGACAAGTTTCGAGTATCTGTTTCAAATGGTGATTTGATGATTACTTGCTATGATAACATAGTTCCAGTAATCAAGGGTGTTCATAAGGGAAACAAGTACCTTATTGATTTTGTTGAAGTTAAGGAGTAACTAACCGTCCTTATAGGACATAAATATAAGTAATATGAAAAAGATTATTTTGGCAGCCTTAGTCGTTGCAAGTTTGTTCGCTTCTTGCTCTAGCGAGAAGACTTTTAAAAAGAAAGATGGCTCTACGATTACAGCAAAGCCTTATGGCTGGGCTAGTAAGGAAAACAAAGTAGAAGGTGTTAACTACGAGTTGAATGCTCCAGATGTTGCAGCATCTATCATCTTCGCCCCATCTGTTATCGCTCCAGTTTTACTGACAGCTTACGATGTATGGGAGCCAGTATCATATACTGAGCCATCTAAGTAACTAACCACCCTCTCCTTGGTAACAGGGAGAGGGTAAAAAGAAGAGAATATGGATGCAAATAAAATAACATTAGCTGGCTATATTGTATATCTCCAAGGTATGTATAAACAATATGGCAATATAAGTATTGCGCAACTAAAGCATATAGAAAGAAACAGAAAAAAGGAGGGTAAGCAATGAGTAAAGAAAAAGCTATTGAGCATATCAAAGACGCTTTAACAGAGTCTGATGAATGGTGGTATGAAGATGGAGGTAAATATTCATACAAAAAGATTAAAAGTTTATTAGAATTGGCACTTAAAGAGTTGGAGGATTAAGTATGAATCGTAAAGAAGCAACAGAGCTACTGCCTATTATTCAGGCATACGCAGAAGGAAAAGAAATTGAAATTTTTGATAAGACTAAAAAGTGGGAAACAGCTATACTACCACATTTTGACTGTGACCCAAGCTTTTATCGCATCAAGCCAGAGCCAAAGTACCGTCCTTTTAAGAATGCAAAAGAGTGTTGGCAGGAGATGCAAAAACATCAGCCGTTTGGGTGGGTGAAGATGAAAGATACAGAAAGTGGGTATTACATACTTAAAGGTATTGCAAATCAAGTGGTAATTGGATTAAATGAAACCCCTTTTAGCTATAAGAAATTATTTGAAGATTATATCTTTGCCGACGGCATTCCGTTTGGCGTAAAAGTGGAGGAATAGTTATGGCATATTGTTTGTGCGATTTTTGTGATTATAAGGATAAGTGTAAGTACTATCGAAAGGTAGTTGTTTGCCCTTATATGAGAACGGAGGAATAGTTATGACAGCATGGTTAGCAATTGATAAAGATGGTACAGAATGTATCTATGCAGACAAGAAACCTCTTCGAGGTGAAGACATGTGGAGACCAGACTCATGGGACTATCACCCTGATTATGGTTACTATGATTTCGTAAGAATGCCCAAAGGCAGCATCAAAAAACTCATCGGAAGAGAACTTACTTGGAACAATGAGGCAGTAGAACTTAAAGAAGAATAGCTTATGCTTGGATTTTATGTTATGTTTACCATAACTGTTCTATTTATAACTTTTATGGGTGGAGTTATCGGTTATTTAATTGGTAAATATTGGAAAAAGAAGTAGCTTATGAAAATAGAAAATATCAAGTTCAAGGCTAAACGTCTTGACAACGGAGAATGGGTAGAGGGTTCACTTACATACTCTCAGGGAACTGCATTTATTCATTGCAAAGAAAGTGATGAAGATGATAGATGTTATTTAACTCCTTATGAAGTGAATCCTCATACTGTCTGCCAGTTCACAGGAATGAAGGACGAAATGGGTAATGAAATCTGGGAAGGTGATATAGTGCATGACAGCTATGACCTTTTGTGTATAGACAATCTCTATGAGGTAGTTTATATAGAAGAAGAAGGAACGTTTGCCTTCAGGAGTTTAGATAAAGTTGACAATTACGAGCCATTTGTTAATTTATTTGAAGTTTATGTTGTTGACAATAAATTCGATAAAAAGAAGTAGCGTATGAAGAATAAGATTTTAAACTTAATCAAGTCAGCCATTTGGTTTGTCTTGTGTTTGCTTGTAGGTGCATTGATATTTGAGGGTGTTCGCTCGTTGGCTAATGGTAGTGAACCTGCAAAGAGAGTTGGTATATCTGTAATCACAGAGGAAGAGAACGATTATCTGATTGTGGACACGAAACATGGTGTTTGCGTTGTTCACGCAGAAAGTTGCCCTTGTCGTAAAAAGAAGTAGCGTATGAAGAAAACAGATTTATATTCATCTTTACTCTTCCTGATGATTAAATTGGAAGATGCAAGGAATAACCCGATGATGGATAAGAATTTTATTGTTGCATTGACGGAAGTGCTCAGATATTTCCGTGATAACGGAGAGTTGAAGAAAGCCTATGAAAGCAAAAAGGATTCATTGGCAGATATGGCTAATAGTCCTTGGGTGAAAGCACTAAAGGACTATGCCTCCTCTATAAAGCAAGAGGATATGATTAATGAAGAATTACCAGATATTGATGCCCTTATAAAAGAACTCTCTTCTGATGAGTTCATCGAAAAGAAAATCAAGGATATTCTTGGCGATGATGTGGCAGAACTTAAAGAAGAATAGTTATGAATATATTAGTTGATAAGACCGTACTATTCATTGATTTGGATGGTACTTTGATTAAAACGGCATCAGGGAAGACGTTTCCTGAAGATTGCACTGATTTCATTATCCGAAAAGAAGTTTTGGATAAAATTGCAAGAAGGATGCCAAATTTATTTTGGGTAGGTATTGTTACCAATCAAGGAGGAATACCTCAATTTGTCTCAAAAAGAGACTTTGAGACAAAGTTTGAATGTATTATCCAGTTTGTTGGCTCATATTTAGGAACCAGAATACCTAAATTTAGTAGTATGAAAACGAGTGTAATTGTCTCTGGATTATACTGTGCCTCTACAGATAAAGATAACAAGGATAGAAAGCCAAATATAGGAATGTTAGAACATTTACAAGAATACTTTGGCGAGAATGATAAAAGCCAAATGATAATGATAGGCGACGCCAGTGGTAAACCTGGAGATTTCTCCGATTCAGATAAGAAATGTGCCGAGAATTTTGGTATCGATTATCTTGACGTAGAGGACTTTCTTAACGATAAAAGCGTATGAAAAAACTATTATTAGCGTATGCGATATTACTTGCTTGTTGCACTGGCAAGACAGAAGCCGAGCATAATCATATCGTAATTAGCAATGATTATCAGGACACCTGTATGATTGTTGCCAATAGTTATAGAACAATACCAATAGAATGCAAGAAAGGCTGGTCAAAATGCAAGAGCCATGGAACAATTACCATATTCTTGTCCGACAAAGGTAACAGACAAGTATGTAATGTTAATAAGATAATTTGCAAAATAGAACAATGAAAATAGAAATTACAAGAGTAACCGACTGGCAGCGTGTTGTAGATGCCGCTCGGTTCACACAAGGCAAGAAGTCGTTAGGACGTGAGCCAAGCGATGAGTTCAAGAAGCAGATGATTCTCAGCGAGCATTCACCGCTCAGAGAATTGGAGTTTGATATTAAAATGTATGGCATACCATACTGGGTGAGCAATCACTTTGTTCGCCACGTCCATGCTCAGCCATTCGTTTCCACATCACGACCAGATATTACTGGCTCCAAGGTATCTCGCCACGATATGCGTCAGGATGATTTGGTCAACTTGCAGCTATCTCTCAACGCTCAGGAGATTATCAATATATCTAAACTGAGACTATGCAATAAGGCTTCCTACGAGACAAGAAAGATATGGATGCAAGTGATTGAAGAGTTGAGGAAAATCGAACCACGTCTTGCTGCTGCTTGTGTCCCACAATGTATCTATAGAGGATTCTGCCCTGAGCCAAAATCATGTGGAAAGACACAAACAAATGTTTTTCCTATTTATAGAGAAAACTACGAACATTTATTTTTAATCGGTGAACGTATAAAATTAGACTATGAAATATCCAAAATATAACGTCAACGAATATATAGGAGGGCACTTCGAGTACACCACTCCCTGCCCTTTCGCCATACAAGGCAGATACACTCACGAAATCCTGATGGTAGGTAGTCTTGCTTGCCAGCGATGTGAATACTATCGAGGTGTCAACAAAGAAGATAGTATCGTATCTTGCGGAATAGTATAGTGCAGCCTATCTGCACTCATCATAATAATTAATCAGATTAACAATATGAATACAAAGAAAATCTCAATTATCCAGCGTATCAAGGAGAAATTCCTTGGCAAGCAGTTCTTTATTGCAGTTATCGCAAACAAGGGAACCAGTTCTTACTTCGTCAACTCTACCATCTATCGCTCAGAAAAGGAAGTGAAGGCTTACAAGAAGTACATCACCACTGATGAGAGAATGAAACAGAGCTTCGATTTCGTAGGCTACTACTCCTTCCGTTCAAAGTTCGACTTCCGTATTCCTCTTAGCGGAAAGCCTGTATCACTTGAAGAAGCGAAGGAACTGGCAAATAAGTAGTATCGGAGATAAAGTTAATAGATAATACATATCTTATCAATTTACTTATTATTTTTGTGAAATGAAATTCAAATATATAATAGATAAAGTCAATGGTTTCAGGCATCGCAACAATTTTGTGATACTGGACGGAAGAGCGAACTCTGTCACACTCTCCAAGGGTATCTACGACCATATCATGCAGAAGGAACGTACAGATTACTCTGTCTTCGTGTTCAGGTTATCAGACAGAAGAACATACGGATTCTGTATGCGTGAGGACTTTGAAGAACTTTGCAAGTCAAACACCGCCTTCACTCAGCTTCAATTCAATCAGGAGCATAAGAAGGTGGGATTCCGAAGTGACCTTCCTTCCATCACCGCCATCCTTGATGATTACAATCTTCCGCTCAATAGAATGGTTCGCCTGACCTGCATTCCACGCAAGTCAAGCAAAGGCGAGCCATACTATGAAATCATGCGACCAAACTTAAATTCAAGCACATGGCAACAAGACAAGAAGTAATTTTCCAAGGACTCACCAACTCTCCATCCGACTACGATTGTCAGGATGGGGAGTTGGCAACCTGCCTCAACCTCATCAACGAGGATGGGGCACTCCACCCTATCCACCAGCCAGTAGTGGCAGAGCAGAATATCACGCTTCCAAACGATTCCTGTTCCATTAGGTACGTACATAATGTAACACATGAAAACAAAAATCATTCACACTATATTGTGAATTGTACTAACAGTTCTCCTTATTCATGGTACTGGACAGAAAAGGGAGGAGACGGAACACCTCATGAGTTAAGCCTCGGAGACTTCAAGGTTAACTCAGTTACTGCTATAGGAAATATTATCTGCTTTGTAGGAGACAAAAACATACTTTATGCTTTTTGGAATAAAGATTCTTACAATATTTTTAATAAGAACGCATTCAACTATACTTTTTCCGTAACAAACACGGCAGGAGTTGAAGTTGATGCCATAGCTCAACTTGGTGATGATTTTCAAGGTTGCTTTTGGACGACATCTTTTGGTTCGCAAGATTACGATAATTTGATTTTTGAAGGAACCAAACCAAATGGAACTAAAACAATCTGGAATGCCATTGACTCAATGATTAATAAGGCTATGAGTGAACATGGGAATACTTACTTCAAATATATAGTATTTGGAGTAGTTGCTTTGAGACTATACGATGGAACTTATAGTAACATTTCAAACTTGTTCGTTCTTTGTCCAAAGGATAATCTAAATAACAGCTTTTATTATAACGCCGACAAAGAGACAATAAAAGATACAGAATACTATAAATTTGTTCGTGCCAGCGGCTATATTCACAGACATCGGATAAATGTTCAAATCGACCTAACTGGTATAGAAGATTTTGTTCAAGGAGTAGATGTTTTCCTAACAAAAGGAACTGATTTTCTTTACTTAGATAAAGGGTATGACACTACATCAACGGAAACGGTTAATAATTTAAAAAAAAGAAAAGGTACTATTACATTTGAACGCTTAAAAAAGTCTTCATTATACAAGGAATTTGATAACCTTACCTTTTATCATTCCATCTATATAACAAAAGAAGACCTTGGAAAAGACATTGATTTGTTGAATGTGCAGGGAACAGAAGAATCTTTGTCGCTTGCAGACATGGGGCGAACCTCTATTGGTAGTTCTTGTGCTATAGCATACAACAATAGACTTCACTTGGCTAACATACAAAACTACATCAACGACATATTTTCACCAAACCCAATATATAAATTTGAACTCAACTCATCAGACACTTCTTTCCCAGTTGAGAAAGTAAACACAATACTTGGAAATTATATGGACGTCCCATTGACAGACGAAGGTTGGTACGACTATGGAAAAATGAATTCTGATACGGCAGAGGTTATTGCTATCATTGATAACAAGTATTACTATAAAGCAACTGTGCAATACCCTTTAAATCCTATATTTGTAGTCCCATTTCAAGATGCAAAAAGTGCCAAATTGTACATCAAACACAAAGGCAAACTCATGGACGAGATTGGATTTAGAAACATCAACCTTCACCAATCAGAAACATTTGGTATGTCGTATTATATATTTAATGCAGAGAATGGAATATTCTCTTTTATGCAAGAATTTGAACTCTCTAAGAAAGGAAATGTGTTAACAAGAAGGCGAAGCGACACCTTTACTTCAACATCAAGCGAATTTTACGATGAAGCTTCCCAAAAATGCAATTCCGATGGAGCGAAAATAGAACAACTTGCTTCCTTAATCAAAGTCAGCGAATCGGAAAATCCTTTAGTCTTCCCAGCAAAGAATAGCGTACAAGTAGGTTCATCCGTTATCTCAGCACTGGCAGCTAACACCCGACCAATCTGCGAAGGTCAGTTTGGTGAAGCTCCACTCTACGCTTTTACAGATGAAGGAGTATGGGTGTTGATGCTGGGTGAAGAAGGAACCTATGTGGCTCGCCAACCAGCCAACCGAGAAATCTGTTCCAACCCAAACGGAATTTTGCAGATAGATGATGCAGTACTCTATCCAACCAATCGAGGTATCATGATGCAGCAAGGAAGAAATTCTATCTGTATTACAGACCAACTTGATGGTTGCCCATTCAACTTCATGGATATGAAATATGCTAATCAGATTATAGCAACCAACGAAACAGAGTCAGAAGAAATAAGTTATATCCGTTTCAGGGACTATCTCAAATCAGCCGATATGATTTACGACTACTACGATAATCGTATCATTGTCTTTAACCCGAACCAAGCATACGCTTACGTTTATTCGTTGAAGAGTAAGATGTGGGGAACAATGAAGAATGTGTTCAGCAAGCGAGTTAACATATACCCTGAGTCATACGCTACCAATAAGGAAGGAAAGATTCTGAATGTATATGTAGAAGAACCATCTTCCAATACTCCTTATTTCCTTTGCAGCAGACCTCTTACTATAAGCGACAAAGAGGTTTACAAGACTATATTTACTTGCATAGCAAGAGGATATTTCCGAAAAGAAACAAATGGAAAGTGTGCTATGGTTTTATACGGAAGTAACAACCTCTTCGACTGGTATCTCATTAAGACATCAATCAACGAGTATCTCAGAGGAATGGCTGGTTCTCCATACAAATATTTCAGGGTTGCACTCATTGGCAATCTTGCCACAAACGAATCTATAAGCGGTCTATCTGCTGAGTTCCAAGAGAGATTGCAGAATAAACTTAGATAATAATTTTCTTTTTCATTATAAAAACTAAAGGGTAGCAGTCCGTGATGGATAGCTACCCTTTATTTTAAAATGGATGCAAAGCAATTCTTGCCCTACCAGCCGACCGATTGCTTGCTTCCTTAATCTTCTGCTTTTTATCCTCAGCGAGTGCCCAGAACCTATCAGCACCATCAGGATAAACAATCATCAGCCACTCATAAAGGCATTGGTTCACAATGTAATCATGAATATATACCGTCATGGTATGCACACTTGTCTTCGAGAAACCTTGTGGCATCCTCATCGCCAAGTAATAGGCTTCCTCTTCATTAGTAGGCGAACCAATACAATCTTCCCACTCATTAGAATCAAAGCCGCCACCGAGCATTTCCACCTTGGTGAAACGGAAAAGCATTTCTCTGCAATCCTCTACTGCTGAGTCTAAAATCCTTGCTAACTTATCTCGGTTTCCTTCCTCTGATACGTCAAACACATTCTTTAGTTGTTTGGCATCTACATCTTTCTGCTTGGAATAAGAGTCAGCAAAAGAAAAAGCAGTATTCTTGATGTCATATACCAACTCATTCTTTTCCAACTCTATCATCACTTTATATTCTTTATTACAATACCTCATATCCTATCCTCCTATCTTGTTGGTCTTTTACGTGTATAAATGATTGCGTCAATCTTTAGCAGCAAAACGTTTGCCTTGGAGAGATAATCTTCTACCTTATCCTTATAGACTACAGAGCACCATTCTGCTACTATTTTGTTGACTACATAACTAAAAACCGTTGATTTTAAGGTCTTAAATAAACTCTCATTAAAAAGGCTGCTTACTCTCAGACCAAAGACCTCGTTGCTGTCTGATTCACACTTCTGCCATCCAAGAATACTCTCCAAGGCTACGGAAACATCATCAATGGAATCTTTCCAAAAGCCTTCCAGCATTTCTCTATCAGCTTCCGTCACAAACACTTGGTCATACAGACTTTTTCCGTTTTTATCCAAGTTCTTTCCTCCTATGTAGGCAGTAGTCTTCGCTACCTCTTCATAGATGTCACTTTTTGTGATTGTCAATGTGAAATTTGCCATTCTTTATCTTTTTATAGAGTTTATAACCTAAAACGACTAACAAGACACAGAGTGCTCCAAATGACCAAATAGCGTATTTCAACTGAAACTGCTCCCACTTGGAGAGTTGTTTTTCTACTGGATAGGGAACTGGGATAGAATCTCTTTTCAGGAAGGAATCCACCTTCACCTTATACACATTTTTATAGATGGTCTTCTCATGCCATCGGTCAAGAAAGCAAGTATCTCCATTCTTTCTGAGGAAGATTGAATCACGCACAAAAACGCTGTCAGAAGTATGCAGTGTATCGTGTTTTACTACGTCCCGACATATAACTTTTTCCATCGGGACGTATTTTGTCTTGCATCCCGACAGGAAAAAAGCCACCAGCAAGATACCAATCACGTAGAGTGCTACTTGCCAAAAATAAGTATCATACCACTTTGTTTTCATAGGCTAAACATTGAAAACCTTCTTTGCTCTTGTCAGGAACTTTCGCCTTGATTCCAAGCCGTTAGTTCCACCATTGATGGTCTTGGTAATAGCCACGAAGCAATCACTATCAGCCAGTTGGTTCAGGTCGTGCTTCCACCACCACCACATCGCACTCTTGGTTGCACCCAAAGGCTTCTCCAGTAATTCAGGATGCTCCATGATGTCACCAGTACAGTGCTTGCTATTCTGATAAGCCTGATAGTTCGCCCTGCCTGTAATCTGTATCAATCCCCTACCACGATACTTATACCCGTCACCATCTTTCAAGTTTCCGAGCATATTCTTCAACCTACCAACATCATACTTGTGGAAGTAGTTTCTGTTGCCGAGTTCCTTGGTGTATCGCAGTTCACCACTCTCATGAGCAATCTGAGCCAAGAAGTGAGCCATACGTATAGGAGTATCAATATGATACACATCAGCATAACCATTAATGTAAGGCAGAAAATCATCCACCTTATCCTTGGCATTCGGCATAATAGCCAAAATCTGTTCTCTTGTTACCTTCATTACTTACCCTCCTTTACTTGTTTCATTATACTCGCAAGTTCGTCTTTAACTCTGGCTTCAAAGTTGCCCAACTTGGTTTTGAAATAAACGTTTACTCCGAAGATTGCACCAGAGTAAACCAAAGTCTGGCTGACGTACCAGAGTACACCATCCGACACTACATAATTGTTGAGAAAGAATGATAGGAATGTGAGGACAACACCGCTCAAAAGCATTCCTATAGCTGCACTATATTGCAATCCTTCACGTACATTTGGAGACATAACTTATCTTTTTTAAAATATTAATAATACGCAAAGATAAGCTATGCCTTTCAATTCATCATCTTATCCGTTAATGTTATGCCATATCTTGCTCGTTGGATGCAAACAGTCTGGGTCTTGAAGATATTCTATCGCCATCAACACTACCATTTCCTTCAACTCCTCTGCATCCTCACTATATCGCTCCAGCAGAACATGATGGTCGCTCCTCAGTAAATTCATAGTTACCGCCAAATCATAGATGGTATAGTCTGATATATCATCCTTATGTTTATCGAAAATCTCCTTTATTTCTTCGTCCGTAAAGAAAGGAGCCATGTGCTTGGTTCCATCAGCATCCTCATACCACATCTTACTGATAGCATCATCAGCAAAGTACTTGTCAAAATGTTCTTCACTCAAAACACCATGCACCATCGCACAAAGATGATGCACCTCTACATCGCTCAATTTGCATGAGAGATACTTACCAATAGCTTTAGCTATATTCAACATCTGTTCAGGAGTCATATCCTGCTGATACTTTTCAACAAACTCGACAAAATTCATACCTATAAAATTTAAAAGTTTATGATGCTGCAAAGATAAGAATATCTTCAACGCAGCACCATAAACTCGCAAATATTCCTGTAGCTATCTGAGTATCAGACAAATACAGTTACGATAAAAACACCTCCTTTCTTTATTCGTCCTTATATTTGGTTCGTTTCTCTTTGCCCCTCGCCCAGATGTCGTTTTTCTTGCGTTTCGACACCCTGCCGAGTACATCATTCTCGTAAAGTTCGGGTCTATCTTCCCTACCTTTAGTCTCCGTAGCTATACCATTATTGGGATTGCTACCTTGGCTGGTATCGGGTTTTCCGTTGCCATACCATTCCTTGTCGCTTGGTTTATCTGCAATCATACTATTATCTATTAAATTAATAACTAAATTAAGCAGCAAGCGGTGGGGTCTGTCCGTCAGGACTCACCCCCTGACCACTCATCATCTGCTGCAACATCGCCTGAGCCTTAGGATTGCTCTGTGATGCCTGAGCCACTTGTGCTTGCAACTGAGGAGAGAATCCTTGTGGAGTCTCACCATTCTGAATGGCTTGCTGGTTGGATGCAACCGATTGCAGCAACTCCTCTCCAAATGGGAAATCTCCTACTTGCAGCAACTGCTCCAGCGTGATAGCCTGATTCTGCCACAAGGTCATAAGGAACTCATTCGCCATCTGTCTATATACTGGTGTAGCTGTACTTTCCGTGATGTTGATGTCAAACTCCACGTCTCTAATCTTCTTAGGGTCATAGCGCACAATCTGTCCTGCCCTACCCACGATATTGAAGTTGCGAGCCACGTCATAGTACTGCTGCATATTCTTCACGGTCTTGTAAGCACCATCAATAATAAACTGACTGAAAGTCTCCAAAATATCAAGTAACGACATAGTGGCATTCTGAGTCTGCTGGGCATAAAGCGAACCGCTCGTACCTGATACTCCTGGCTTGCCTTGCAGCGCACCATTCACTCCCGAAATATCCTCAAAGAACTTCAACTGATAACTGAGCAAATCACCGATACCGATATTCGTAGAGTTATTGGCTACTTGCTGAGGAACCTGACCGCTCTTGTTTGGCTTGTATCTCACCACACCATTGAACCTACTCCACTCATCGCAGAAATCATCCCAACTCATATCGTCAGGCAGACAATCCTCAGGACAGAGCAGCACACCCTTGGCACTTGCACGCATGATGAAGTCATACATCGTGATAAGTCGGTTCACGTATCTCTGCTGGTCAATCACATCTTCCACGAAGCTGTGAATCTCACCATCAATAAACGGATAGAACTTAAAGCAGTATGGATGCTCACCATGAGCATAAGGAGTCTCGCCTTCTCTCAGAATATCACCGAAAGGAGAAAGGTAGTAGAAATGCCAGTAGTCATCCATGAACCACTCAGCTTCAATCAGCGGAATATCCTCTTCCATCATACCAGCAGCCAGACCTCTACGCAATCTATCTCTATTCTCAGCATCTACAATATCAGGCTTATCCTCAATATCAATCTTGAAATCATCGCCATTGTTATAGTCGTGGCATCGGTATCTCGGTTTACTCTCCTTGCGCCAAACCTCAATCACTCGGCAGAGTGAAGGGTTTGCAGGATTCATGAAGTCGATGGTCTTAGGGTCGAACTCACCGAATCGCTGGGTGCAGTCTGCAATCACGAAATCTCGGTTAGCCGCTAACCGGTATATCTCCTTCAACTTACGAGCCTCATCAGGAGACTTGGCAAACTCTCTCAGTACGTTGCCGATGGTAATGTCATGCACCTCACCCAAGCAACTTACGTCCCAACCACGGAAATCCCTCATATTGTTGTCTATGAAGAAATTGTTCGGGTTAACGTAATCCGTCCAGCAATCCAACCTACCTCTTCGCCATCCATACTTTTTCTTATAGATAGCAACACCGCTTATCAGGAACTCTTCCATAGTTCGGGCATCCAGTTCCGTCTCTCGGTTCAGTTGTCGATTACATTGCAGCACAACGCTCATGGTCTCGCCATATCGTTTCTCATCCTTATCTCTTGCATTGCAGGTCGGTTCCTTGCTCTGTGAGCGATATACTCCCAGTACGTTTTTCACCAATCTACGGATAAGGTTATTCTTCAATGGCTCGCTACCCTGCTCACGGATATAATCTTCCTCCCTGATACGTTTTTTGAAGCCACACTTGCTTTTGAACTCAATGGTATCTCCCCACTGGTCTCCATAGCAGTATCGCTTGTTTCTCAATCTTCGCTTACGGAAGTTATCCATATTGTTGTAGTATCGCTGAGCCTCCAGCAAGATAGAGAAAGCACGCTCGTATGGCTTGTCAAATCGGTTCTTGGATGCCTTCACGCTATCCAGTTCTTCCTTATCAAGCACCCTGCTCAACGATAGCAGTTTTGTTTCTTCTTTCTTCTTTGCCATAGTTTATTATGTTTCTGTAGGTTCAACAATATGCGCCAGTTTTCGAGCCACTCCAAGCAATCCGCTTGCGGTATCGGTATCACCAAGACTGATGCAAGTAAGATAGCCAGCCATATATACGATGGAGTCCTTCAATGTTTCAGGCAAATCAATATTACCTTCACTTATAAAAGGCATACCCACATAGGTAAGCGATACGGTAGCCGTATTACTCTTGCTTGTGAAAAGTTCCAAGTACCGATTACCGCTATTATGAATGAGCGCAGCGATAGGTCGTTCAGGATTTCCCCTTACTCCGAATCGGCTACACTGAATCTTGTAGGCATCATCCTCTTCTGTGATTATCTCTGCCGAGCGGTTCCAGTCACTCGCCTTCACGTCAAGGAGTCTAATCATGTCGGAAGGCAGATAGACGGTTCCCACATAAGCACCATTTGTTTCATCCCAAGCAGTATTCAATCCATCGAAAGTCTTACCATCCAGCATACTGGCAGGAGCATCCTTCAATATGATTCTTGCTGCATCTACTATCTTACTCTGAATCAACTCGCCTTGCGACAAGGTATCAGAATCGGTAGGAGTCAGCAAGCCAGCAGACTCTTGGTTTCTGTCCAAGAGTACCTTCACTTCTTTCACCAGTTCAGATACAGCATACGTACTCATTACTCTAAGCCTTCTAATTCAACACCCTTTTCATTAGCAATAGCCAAGATGTCTTCCTTTGTCTTCATCTTGGAACGGCTCACACAATAGGTCTCAGCCAGATAGTCCTTGGCATCCTCAACGTCTGTCACTACGTGTGTCTTCTTCTCGTCAGCCACTTTCTTCTTTGCCTTGGCAGCAGCCTTCTTCTTGGCTTCCGCAGCTTCCTTCTTCTCGTCAATACTCTCCACCAAGAAGAACTTGTCTTTGAACCAATAATGAGACTCGATAGCCTTCTGTACCTTTGGGTCTCTTGTCATATAGACACTACTGCCCATTGTTTTACCCTCGAAAATAATACGCATTCTCTCATCACCTACCATGACACTAAATGCTAAATCTGTACCAGCTTGATATTTTTTGAACATGATTATACCTTTATTATATATATGCGTTACTAAAAAAGGGATGGGGCAAGTGCCCACACCCCTCACTATTTGATGAATAAATTTGCAATTCTACTTGCTGTTAGGGAGCAGCCTTGGTCTCGCCAGTTTCAGAAATGTCCTCTGTTGCAGGCACAGCAGCAAGGCGCATACGAGCGTGTGCCTTAGGGTACTTCAAGTATAGACAAGCAACCTCCTGAATAACTACCGCATCGGTGTTGCGAATACCAGCCTTCTTCAAGTCGAGTACGTTACGTGTCCAAGACAAGTGTACTCGCTTAACCAAGAACTCTGGGTCAAGGGCGAAGCCACAGTCACTCATATCAAAGAGATCAAATAACTCAGAGTGAATCATCAGCACCTCACCGAAGTCGGTCTCCCAACTCTTGAACTTCAAGTCCCAAACCTCAACGGTGTCTTTCAAGCGGAATTTATCAGAATTAATCTTACTGAATGCGCTCACGAAGTCTGAGCCAGCGATAATCACCTTGCGCTTGTTGCCGATACCAGTACCAACGAACAAATCCTTGGAAATGTCAACCAACTCCAAGTCGGTAATCACTCGCTCGTTCTTGTTGTAACCCTTCTTCATATCATCGGCAGTAGCAACATGACCTACCTCAATATCCTTTCCAGCCATCCACCAGATACCCTTTGTAAACCACTGGGCAGAGTTGTTCTTTGTGGTATGTTTGATACAAGCCATATCACCGAAGAGATAAGTACCCTCCATAGCAAGACGCATATCGTAGATACTATCCTCCTCAATGTCAGAGAAGTCCCAATCTACTCGCTTAGCAGCAATCTTATTGAAGGTACTCTCCTCAATCTGAATCATGAAGTTCTGGCAGAACTGAGTCTCAGAAGCAGGAAGGTTGTTGAAACGACCTGTCTGTACGTCCAACTCACCGCAACTCTTCGCCATACGGATGAGCTTCTGACCCTTCTGTAAGGCTGGAACGCCAATAGGCTGTTTCTTAACCAAATTACCATTTACTGCATACACAATAGGATAACCCTCATTATCCTTGCCGCACACACAAAGTTCCAAATCAGGAGTAGGTTCATCGGTAAGGTCTGCATAAGCCTGATTCTTGTAGTTGGTAATTGCCTTTACACCTACCACTCGGATGGTATCATCCAGCGTAAACATTTCAGGGTCTTCAACCTTCAATACCATAGATGTACCAGTACTCTCAACAGTTGTTTCCTTGACAGTAGTCTTGATAGGACGTGTACCGATACTCCAGTATTCTACCACAAACGAACTTGCAGACTTGGTTGTCGCATAGCGTGAAATCTGGTCAACAGGAGTAGCCATCGGACGAATCTTGGTAATCTTGTCGTTGATGTCGTTCTCATAGAACTCCGTACCTTTCTCGTTATAAGCTTCACGACCCTTGGTTTCGGTAGCGATACCGTCATTCTGACGAGCCGCACCACCATTGCCTGATTCATTAGCAGCAGCAGCACCGCCAGCCTCAGCAGCATGACCACTTTCGGTCGTACCGCCATCAGGCATAGCCGCCTCAGCCATAACGACCTGACCATTCACTCCAAAAATAACCGCCATAACCATCAGAAAAATGGAAAGCAGCCGATTAAATGTACTTTTCTTCATTGTTATTCTGAATATTAATTAAACATATAAATTATCTTTTTACCTTATCACATTATCGAATACGTGTTCTTTTCTCATGCCCACGCTCCCAGATGTTACCTCTACGTGATACCCTACCAAGCGCACCAAGGTCAGGCTGATTATCCGTAGGCTTGGTCTCCGCATTGGCAGAATCAAGGTCGGCAGTACCATCGCCCTTCTTTCTCAGTTCAAGGTTCTTGACGTGCTTGCTATTCTTGCCACGAACCTCACCTTCGTGAGCAGCATCAGCCACATCGGTATCATGATTCTTTGCCTTAATGAACGCAGTAATCATTTCCTCTGTAAACTTGCCCGTCACCACATTGCGCATTGTCTGAAAACATTGGTCGATAGCATTGTTCACCGCTTCCTCGCCATACTTCTTTTCCAATTTGTCGAAGACTTCATAGCTGGAAGGCATGTTCTTGTCATACTCCTCCTGCAATTTCTTGCCGTTGGCAGCATTCTGCAAGAACTCCGACTGAGCCGATGCAATCTCATCCGCATTGTCAGGGTCAGAATAGTAATCAACGGCATCCTCGCCATGCGTGCGAATCAACTCAGCGTAAGGACTCTTGCCAGCCTTCATCGCTTGAAGGAAGGTAGCCGCCTCAGGGTCACTACCCAGCCAATCGCCCATCGCCTTCTCGTTATCCTTATATCCCTGCAAAGCCTTCTGGTCGGCATCATAATCGTCATTGATGGCTCCATAGATAGACTCATCGTCCGCATACTCCGTATCAGGATGGCGGGTCTTCAAACGCTCCAAAGCCAAGTCTCTCTTGGTCTTGGTGTCTTGCTGTTTTGCAGCACCAGCATTCTGCTCTGTATTTGTATTTTCGTCCATATATATATGTATAAATTTATAAATCAATGCCCAAAAGTAACGCTTTTCAACTTATTATTAATCTTATCCGTTAACTATACTTAATCATATCCGATTAATTTGGTTATTTCAATACATTTTTGTATCTTTGCCTCATAAGATGAAACATAAAGGCTCACGATGTGAATTTACAAAGGAACGTGACGCTGACATATTGAGGGCTTACAAAAAGATTATATCAGTAAGAGACAATATAGGCATCTTGGAGATTGAGCGAAGACTATTGCAATCTCCAAGCAAACGTTTTTGGGTTTCCTCTGACCGAGCATATAACGTTATTCTCAATATGCTCAATGGTAAATCCATCAGCAGCATGAATCCACAGAAAAGAGCAATGTTTCAGGAGATTTTCCGAAGATACAAGATTTATTCCAAGGAGCATCCTTCTCTCACCAAGATGGATGCCATTTGGCATGTGTGCAATCAGGAAGCACCGAGTTTCTATCTCACTCCAAAATCCATGCACGTCATACTTCATCGGGTGAGGAAGGAGGAGAAGAAAAGATGCTACGAACTTCGTCAGAGAAGATTGCGCTTTATGCAGGGTACATTATAATAATATGTATCACGCTCATAGGATATGATGGCATGGGTCTCTTTGATGGTTGCTCTATTCAGAACCGACTAAGCTACCCATTCTTTCATCAGAACATCTTTCATGTAGCCATCAATCTCTATGTGTTTCACCAATGTTACCGAGCAATTCCTTGCAGTATCGGTCACATGGTAGCATTCTATCTCATAGCCGTAAGCTATCCTTTTGCATCTTCTGTACCAATCATCGGTCTCAGCGGATTTATCTATGCTTACATGGGCTTTATTGCTCCCTATGTAGAGAATAAGGTAAGATACAATCTCACTATTCTCCTATATATCTGTGTTGGAATCTTCTTCCCTTGCATGGCAGTTGGAGTCCACATCTATTGCTATGTACTTGGTCTGTTGTGGGGTTATCTAAATGCACCGCTATGCCAAGACAAGTAACCGCCAAACTGACTGATGCACTCAACAAACACGTATTGGGCATCCTGCAAGAGAACGAGAAACGAATAAAGAAAATCAACACACCATTCAATCCCATCAAGGGTGAAGGGTGTGGAGATAAGCGATTCCTACTTTTTCTTCCTGACTTCCCGATTCAAAGCCAGCAGCTTCCAGTTTCCATGAAGAAGATTCCGCTCGTCAAGATGCTCATCGAGTTCGGTAGCTGCAAGGCGGTAATTGAGGAACTACACAAGGATATAGACGAGCCATACAACATAGAGGAAGAAATGGAGCAACTGGTGGAGCAGTTTACTCGCATCAGAATGAAACACGACCCTTTCTTCTTCTTTGCCACGTTTATCTATATCAAACCAAAAGGTGGAGGCCTTCCCTTCCGTTTTGTACTGAGAAGACCGCAGCGAAGACTGCTCAGGTGGCTGGAAGAGCGAAGAAAGAAGAATCGCCCTATCCGTCTTATCCTGCTAAAAGCAAGACAATGGGGAGGTTCTACGGTTATTCAGATGTACTTCTTGTGGCTGCAACTCATGTGGCAAAAGGGTCTCAACTCGCTCATCGTGGCTCAGGTCAAGGACACGGCAGAAACCATCCGAGGAATGTTCGAGGAAGCCCTGAAAAACTTTCCTACCAAGTTCCTCTACGAAATGGGAGAAGCATTCTCTGAGAACGAACCGAAGTTTGTTGGTGTCGGAACATCAGGAAACGTCAAGAAGGTTCCTCAAAGATTCTGCAAGATTAAGGTTGGTTCTATGGAGCGACCGTTATCAGCCAATGGTGAAGATTACAACTTGGTTCACCTTTCCGAGGTTGGATTGTGGAAGAAGACGGACGGAAAATCTCCTGAGGAGGTGGTACAGAATGCTACCAATGGTATCTTGTACCGACCATACACGATGATTGCCTATGAATCCACCGCCAATGGTACTGGAAACTTCTTCCACAAGGAGTGGCTTGCAGCAGTCAAGGGAGAATCTCAGTTTGAGCCATTCTTTGTACCTTGGTACGAGATATACGATATGTATCATCTTGAATTTGAAAGCAAGAAACAGAAGGTAGAGTTTGCCAAATGGCTATACGAGAACCGCAATAATACCAACACGATGTCCGACCGAGAAGAGCCAGGCACCTATCTTTGGAAACTATGGAATCTTGGTGCTCCACTTGAAGCCATCAACTGGTATATTGCCGAGCGCAAGAAGTTCACCGACCATGCCGATATGGCTGCTGGCTACCCTACAGATGATATTGAGGCATTCAAGCATTCAGGAGCCAAGGTGTTTGCCGAAGACAAGGTTGACAAGTTCCGCAAGGGATGCCGTGCGCCTAAGTTCATCGGTGATGTTTATGGTGACGGATATAAGGGTAAGAAGTGTATGCAGAATGTGCGATTCTGTGAAGATAAGCAGGGTCAGTTGTGGATATGGAGCAAGCCTGAAACCTTTGATGATTGCAAGGTGATAAACCGCTATCTGGTCGTAGTGGATATTGGTGGACGTAGTAAGAATGCCGACTGGTCTGTTATCTGTGTCTTCGACCGATACTGGATGATGGAA
>ERZ1034713.605-NODE-605-length-20068-cov-5.282366_pt1 | contig 20068 bp, 20 predicted proteins | sample MGYA00520692_ERZ1034713 | MGnify/ENA primary metagenome ERZ1034713 (study PRJEB33766, sample SAMN09781717) | gut metagenome | biome: gut microbiome | host: Homo sapiens | place: Madagascar | study: EMG produced TPA metagenomics assembly of the PRJNA485056 data set... | reverse complement strand
GCAAGTTCCATATTAAAAGCGGAAGCTGGCTTTCAGCAGATATGTTCATTGACTGCAAGGGAATACAGGTCATTATGGATGGAGAGGAGCAGAAACCATATGCACCGGACAATAACAGCTTTGGTGGGGATATTTTTGCTGATGAGATCATAGTAAAATATACTTATGAGACGATATCTAATCCGTCAACAACGGTACTTGTGACATATAGGGTTGATGCATCCGGAAAAATCCGTGTGGATGTACATTATAATGGAGTAAAAGGACTGCCTGAGCTTCCGGTGTTTGGAATGCGTTTTATCATGCCGACACTTGCAGATAAATATATCTATAAGGGTTTATCCGGTGAGACATATCCGGATAGAAAAGCAGGTGCCGAAAAAGGCATTTACGAAGTCACAGATCTGAGCTTAACACCTTACCTTGTCCCACAGGAATGTGGAATGAGAATGGATACAGAGTGGCTCGAAATTAGCAGACATACAAGTCTTGACAATAGTAGGACAGATCATTCGCCACAGACACTCCGCATTGAGAAGATGGATCGGGAATTTGCTTTTTCATGCCTTCCTTATACAGCATCTGAAATTGAAAATGCTCTGCATCATGAGGAATTACCACCAGCAAGAAGAACGGTTTTATGTGTATACGGAGCAGTCAGAGGAGTCGGAGGTATCGACAGCTGGGGAACTGATGTGGCAGACGAATATCATGTCAGTGCAGAAGAGGATATCAGATATTCATTCACCATCTGTTAGTCGCAATTGAAGTGTAGAACGGTATCGGAAAGCAGATCTAAGAAAAAGAGGGTGGCTCTAAATGCTGTTAGTATACGAAAACAAAGATAAGGGAATATCAGCAGAGTGGAAAAAAACAGTACATATGCCACCCCATTTACATGAAGCAATAGAGGTTGTGTATGTCACAAATGGAAATATTGCACTTGGAGTCGGAATGGAGCTGTATAACATGGACGAAGGTGATTTTGCGATAGTGTTTCCGAATGTAATACACCATTATCAGGTTTTTGACGAAAAAGAAAATAAAGCTATTTTCCTTTATATAGATCCGGCAGTTCTTTCAGGATTTTTGAAAGAATTACAAATATACAGTCCCCAAAATCCGGTGTTAAAAAAAGAAAATGTACATCCGGATGTGGTTCATGCAATAAAATTTTTGATGCAAAATCCAGAGTGTACTCCGATATTGGCACAGGCATATGCACAAATAATTCTTGCATATGTATTCACTGAAATACCGATGATCGATAAAAAATCATTAGGAAGTAATGATTTGATTTACAATTCTGTGGAGTATATAGCAAAAAATTTTAGAGATGAAATCAGTCTTGAAAAGATGGCATTCGATCTGGGGATAAGTAAATACGTGTTGTCGAGAATGTTTGCTAAAACTTTTCATTGTAACTTCAGCAAATATTTAAATGGCGTGCGATTAAATTATGCAGTTGGTGCATTGGAAAATACACAGGATACGATAACTAATATATGTTTTGAATGTGGTTTTGAAAGCCAAAGGACATTTAACCGGGTTTTTAAAGAGAGGTACAAGATAACGCCAAGAGAATATCGTAAAAGATTAGAGATTGGGCTATAGGACTATTCCTTGAAGATTTAATTTCTGCTATAGGCAAAAGCTATGGATTCGTTAGAATTTGCAATAACACATAAAAATAATGAAAAATAGTGTAAAAATAGTGAAAATTTAATGGAAAAAAAGGTAAGCATAAAAGAAAAATTTTCTAAAAAGCTTATTTTAGATGTACAAAAATTGGTGGAAAAAGGTGCCTCTAAGGAGAAAATTGGACTCAGGGGACCTATGCCGTCGGGAGTATTGTTTGCTGTATATGATTCTAAAACAGGAAATCCTGATTATATTCCACCGGAATATTGCGATATTCCCGGATTACTGGATGAGTTGGTGGAGTATGTAAATACAACGGATGATCACCCTCTGATTATAGCAGCAGTTGTACATTATCAATTAGTGACAATACATCCGTTTGAAGATGGCAATGGCAGAACTGCAAGACTGTTATCCGGTTATATTATGGATTTGAACGGCTACGGATTTAATGGAATCGGATCGTTGGAAGAGTATTTTGCATACGATATTGATGAATATTATGAATCCATTCAGATGGGACTCCCTGCGTTGTATTATTCCGGAAGAGAGAATCCACCACATCCCGAGATCTGGATTCATTATTTTCTGCGGATGGTAAAACTTTATTCTGGAAAAATCTGTGATTTACAGTTGGCATCCGAAGAGGAAGATATTGCAGGAAGTCTGTCATTTCTGAAAGGGAAGGAAAAAGAACTGTTACAGTTTTTGATTAAGAACTATCGGGGAGAGTTTACTCCGATTGAAGTCAGTAGAGAATTGTCGGTTACAAATAAGACAATCATTAACAGACTGGCGGTTCTGGTAAAATATGGATTTGTGCTTCCTATATTAGTCAATCAGAGAATCCGCTCCTATGAATTAAGTGAATTTACCAAAGATCATGAAAAAGAAATTATGAAAGTTTTATAGGAATTTTATTTGTTTCTGCTGGGATACTGTGCTACTATTTAGACAGGGCAGAATGAAATGAAAAACCATCAGGTTGGCGGGCGTAATATTACGTTGGATGTGGATGCAATGGATGAAAATGGTGAGGAGATCGACATTGAAGTTCAGGGTAATTCAGAAGGAGCACATGTCAGACGCGCACGTTATCACAGCAGTATGGTTGATTCGAGAATGCTCAAGGAGGGACAGGCATTTAGGGAACTGAAGGATTCCTATGTGATATTTATTTATAAGCATGACAAGTTCCGAAAGGGTTTACCTTTGTATCATGTAGAACGATATGTAGGCGAAACGAATGAACAGTTTCGTGACGGCTCACATATCATTTACGTGAATGGAAATTATAAAGGGAATGATGAGATTGGTCAGTTGATGCAGGATTTTTGGGAGAAAAATCCGGAGTGCATGCACTACACGGAACTGGCAGAAAGTGTGAAACATTTTAAAGAGAAAGAAGGAGGGCGTGAGGAAATGAGTGAGATTGTAGAGAGATATATTAATGAACGCGTCGAAGAACGTGTCGAAGAACGTGTGAAGGAATGTGTCGAAGAACGTGTGAAAGAACGTGTAGAAAAAGAAAAGACAATTTCGGTTCAAAATCTCATGAACAACATGAAATGGACGTTAGACCAGGCACTTGACGCACTTGGAATTAAGGGGAAGGAAAGAACACTTATCACCCAGCAGTTGCAAAAATAATAAAGCATTAAGTAAGGAGAGGCTTCTGAAAAAGGGAGTCTCTTTTTTATTTGCAAATAAGAGGGAAAATGTAAAGGTCAGGGGGAAAGTAAGAAAATGGTTAGTACCTTATAGGAGAAATGGTGTCAGTGAATCCTGCGATATAGTCTAAAGAAACATTATAAAATTCAGCTATTTTGATTGCTAAATCGAAAGGCAACTCACGTTTTCCGGTTTCATAATTATGATAGGTGGTACGTTGTATATGAAGCTTCTCGGATAATTCTCTTATTGATAAATCTTTATCTTCTCGTAAATCTCTTAAACGTGGATAATATGCCATTCTGTCCCCTATATCTCATGCTTATATTTATTGACATCTTACAACATATGATGTAAAATAACTGAAAATGTCCAACAAATGATGGACAAGTAATGAGAGAAAGAGGTAAAAAAGATGAAAAGAACGAATTATATGAAAAAGATCGTGACAGTGCTGGCAGTGGCAACCATGTTGATGAGTTCTTTGTCTGCATGTGGAAAGACAGAGGATACAACTACCGACAAACCAGCGGCAGAAGCATCAGTGGAAACAGAACAGACAAGTGAAGCAGGAGGTACAGAGTCTGTTGCAGAGACAGAGGCGGTTGCTGCGACAGAAGAAAACCCAGAGGGAGAAGATAACCGATTAGAAGAGGGTATGACAAAAGTCTATACATTAATCGATGCTTACAATGATTTATTATCTCAGCACAAATATGCAGAAGATCTTCTTCAGGCAGATGTTGAGACATTAGATGATGCAGAATTAGGAAATTTAGGACTTACAACAGCTGATGGTAATGAAATTCAAACCAATTACGGATATTATTCTGTATTGATTACTTATTATTATAATTATGCAAATAATGGTATTAAATATGGTGATGGATATTTGGATTTTAGTGAATTAGCATCTCAGATTCCTGATGAAAAAAGCATTATGGCAAAGTATGGTTTTACTGATGAAGGAAGCAATAATACAAATACTGTAATTATGTATGAGGCAGTTGGTGTTTTACCTTTCTTGGCATCTTGTGAAGCAGTACATGGTACAGATTTAGTTGAAACAACGGAATATGTTATGGGTGATTATACTTCTGCATATGCTATTCCACTTAATTGTGATGGTAATACAGGATTAACAGCTGTATTTGATGCTGATGGAAATCTTATGAACATTTGTTCATCTGATGGCTTTGACCAGTATATTTCTTCTTTCCCAAACGGAGTAAGTGAATAAAGAAGCGTATGGACAGATAAGGAAATGGACTAGATACAAAAATCAGCGCCATTTCCTTTTATTGTTACGAAAACATATGGAGGATAAAACGATGTGTGAAGCAGGATATGACTTAAAGTTACTTTTGAAAAACGAGGAGAATATCATCACGGAGACAAAATGGGGGAAAAGCGAAGCAGACAGATGTCCATATGCATGGGAAAAACTATATATCCCGTATTTTTCACAAAGCGGGTTCTGGAAAGAAGTTGATTTTTCAAAGGCTGCAAAGCGGGGATATGTGGAAAACGGAGAATGTAAGATATCCGGTGATGTAGTGTTTAACTTTGGAAAGAATAAACGCTATAAAAGAAATCAGAAGTTTGAATATTTTGCGGGGCTGTTGGAACGTGATTTTGCAGAACACAATTATCTGAGATATTTACAGGAATTGGAGGATTGTAATGCGCTGAATTATTCGATATATAATTTGTCATTCATGCCGGTGACAGGTGCTTTAAATAATTTTAAAGGAACGAACCGTCTTATGAATGAGGAGAATGGACAAAAGCTGGACAGGGGTGATAAATTCATATATCGCATAAATGATTTCTATGAGAATAAAAGTATGGAACACATCATTTTTTCTAATACACATGGCAGAAAGAGTAAAACTGCAACGGCAGAAGAAAATACGCAGAAATTAAAAAATGTGCTGCTTACATTTCTGGACAAACTGAATGATGTGAATGGTTACTGTAAATATATGTATCTGATCGATGATAAGAAATACATCAGGAAGTTAGTAGAAGAAGGACAGAAGCCAATTGTGACCGGATGTGATGTTGTCCGATATATGAAACTTGCAGAAGAATATTGGATGATCAAATACAATAAAATAAATGAAATGATGTAGAGTAAAATAAAACAGATCGATTACGCAGGAAGAGACTTCAAAAAACGGAGTCTCTTTTCTTTATAGCAAAAAGCGTATTTCAGACCACAAGCCCCGTTCTTCCACAAAATTGTTGTCAAAACCGCCACAGAGTTATAATATAGTAAAAAGACCTGCGCAAAGCAGTCTGTGAAAAGAAAAGTAACAGGCAGGCCTGGTTGATGCATAGAAGTGATCGTTACGGAAAATAGAGGAGAAAAAGATGTTATTAGAACCAATTATCACAAGTTTATTAGAGACAGACATGTACAAGTTTTCGATGGGACAGTGTATTTACCATCAGTTTTCAGATTATAAGACAACCTGGTCTTTTAAATGCAGAAACACCGACGTTCACTTTACCCATGAGATGGTGGAGGAGATCAGGGAGCAGATCAAGGCATACTGTGGGCTGCGATTCACAGAAGAGGAGCTGGAATATCTGCATAAGATCAAATGGATGAAGGGAAGCTATGTGGATTTCTTAAGACTGTGGCAGCCGCGATATGAAGATTATGAGATCACGGAGGACGCAGAATGCGGACTGACGATTGAAACATTCGGAACATGGCTGAACACTTCCTTGTATGAGATCCCGACACTTGCCATTGTAAATGAAGTTTATTTCCGCATGGCATACAATTATGACGATCTGCTTGCAAGCTTTGAGAAAAAGCTGGATGAAAAAATTACTTTATTGAAAAACGGTACGTATAACCTTGGACTGTTCAGCGAATTTGGACTCAGAAGAAGACTCTCTGCCGGGGCACAGGAACTGGCAGTGAAAAAATTAAACGAGAATAAATATCCGGGTTCTACGTTTGTAGGAACATCCAATGTTTTCCTTGCAAAAAAATATGGCATCACTCCGGTAGGAACGATGGCGCATGAATGGATCATGTGTGTCGGACAGGGAAATCATAAGCACAATCCGGCATATTCAAACTGGTATGCGCTGGATTGGTGGGTAAAAGAATACGGTATTTTAAATGGAACGGCATTGACCGATGCTATTACAACAGACTGCTTCTTAAGAGATTTCCAGCTGACTTACGCAACACTGTTCTCCGGTGTGCGTCATGACAGCGGAGATCCATTTGAGTGGGGAGAGAAAATGATCCGTCACTACGAGAGTCTTGGAATCGATCCGAAAACGAAAACACTGTTATTTAGTGACAGTCTCGATTTCGAGCGGGCAGATAAGATCGCATCTTATTTTGCAGGAAGAGTAAAAATTGCATTTGGAATCGGAACTTATATTTCAAATGACACGGATGTTCCGGCGTTGAATATTGTCATGAAGACAACCAAGTGTAATGGAATGGATGTTGCCAAGATTTCGGATACTCCGGGAAAAGGCATGTGCAAAAATCCGGAATATGTGGAATATCTTCAGAGATGTATCAGCTGGAGAATGGAAAACGACAGATAAAAAGAAAGGTGTGGGGGTATGCAGAACTATTCAGGAGAAGCTGGGTTACAGTATCATTTACAGATCAGAACGGGGGATGTGGGGCGTTATGTGATTCTGCCGGGAGATCCGAAGCGGTGTGAGAAGATCGCAAAACATTTTGAGGATGCAAAACTTGTGGCAGACAGCAGGGAGTTTGTCACCTACACAGGCTATCTGGAAGGTGAGAAGGTCAGTGTGACATCCACCGGGATTGGCGGCCCGTCTGCATCAATTGCGATGGAGGAACTGGTGCAGTGCGGTGCAGATACGTTTGTGCGTGTTGGAACATGTGGCGGAATCGATCTGGATGTCAAGGGCGGTGATATTGTGATCGCTACCGGAGCAGTCCGCATGGAAGGAACCAGCAGGGAATACGCACCGATCGAGTATCCGGCAGTGGCAGATCTTGAGGTGGCAAATGCACTTGTTGCGGCAGCAAAGGAACTGGGGTTTACTTATCATACCGGAGTAGTCCAGTGCAAAGATGCATTTTACGGACAGCATGAGCCGGAGCGCATGCCCGTAAGCTATGAACTTTTGAATAAGTGGGAGGCATGGAAACGTCTGGGCTGCAAGGCGTCTGAGATGGAATCAGCGGCATTGTTTATTGTGGCTGCGCATCTGAAAGTCCGCTGTGGTTCTGATTTTCTTGTTATGGGAAATCAGGAGCGCAATGCCCTCGGCATGGATAATCCGATCGTTCATGACACGGAGGCAGCAGTGACGGTCGGCGTGGAGGCGATCCGCAGACTGATCAGGGCAGACCGTGAAAAATAATGCGTGAGCGGGAAAAGTTTTACCTGAAAAGCAGATTTCAATGGAGAACAGAAAATGGGGTGTGAGAATCATGGAAGCAAAAAAGTACCGTAGAATTTTTACGATTGTAGTTGATTCCTGTGGAATCGGTGGAGCAAAAGATGCAGAACGTTTCGGCGATGCGGGAACTGACACGTTAGGACATATTGCGGAGACGGTGGGTAATCTTTCAATTCCGAATATGCAGAAACTTGGAATTGCCAATTTAAAAGAGCTGAAGAATATCGCACCGGTGGAAAAACCAATGGGATATTTTACAAGGCTCTCTGAGGCGAGCAACGGAAAAGATACCATGACCGGACACTGGGAAATGATGGGACTTCATATTACCAAGCCATTTTTGACGTTTACCGAGCACGGTTTTCCAAAGGAACTGATCGATGAACTGGAAAAACGTACCGGTCACAAAGTGATTGGAAACAAGAGTGCGAGTGGAACCGAAATCTTAGAGGAACTGGGCGAGGAAGAGATTGCAACCGGGCATATGATCGTGTATACATCTGCGGATTCGGTTCTTCAGATCTGTGGAAACGAGGAAACGTTTGGGCTAAAGGAACTTTACCGCTGCTGTGAGATCGCCAGAGAGATCACCATGAAAGATGAATGGAAAGTGGGGCGTGTCATTGCAAGACCTTATGTTGGAAAGAAAAAAGGTGAGTTTGTCCGCACCAGCAACCGTCATGATTATGCCTTAAAGCCATATGGAAGAACCGCATTAAATGCGTTAAAAGACGCCGGATATGATGTGATCTCTGTCGGAAAAATCCGGGATATTTTTGACGGGGAAGGAATCACGGAATCCAATAAGTCCAAAAGCTCGGTTCATGGAATGGAGCAGACAATCGAGATTGCAGAGCGCGATTTTACCGGACTTTGTTTTGTGAATCTGGTAGATTTTGATGCACTTTGGGGACACAGAAGAAATGTAAAAGGATACGCAGAGGAACTGGAACGCTTTGACGTGAAACTCGGCGAACTTCTTAAGGTACTTCGGGAAGATGATCTTCTTATCATTACGGCAGATCACGGAAATGATCCAACCTATAAGGGAACAGACCACACCAGGGAACAGGTGATGTTTGTTGCATATTCGCCTTCCATGAAGGGGTCAGGAAAGCTTGAAGATCAGGATACATTTGCAGTGATCGGGGCAACGATCGCAGATAATTTTGGTGTGCAGATGCCGGAAGGCACGATTGGTACGTCTTTGCTTGCAGAGTTGAAGTGACATAAGAACGTGAAATACTGAAGTGAGAGAAGAGTGGAAAATACTGATGTGCTGGCATATTGGGAAAGCAAAATAAAGCAGAAAATCAAGAAATACATCTTTGCATGATGAGTAAGCTATACGATGCCTGGGCAGCCGGCAGGAGAAAGGAAAAACATGGATAAAAAAGATATTTTATGCAGAGTAGATCACACACTGCTTTCACAGACTGCAACATGGGAAGAAATCCGGCAGATTTTAGACGATGGAATAAAATATGGATGCGCTTCTGCCTGTATCCCGGCTTGTTATGTGAAACAGGCGGCAGAGTACGTCGCTGGGAAACTGCCGATCTGTACAGTGATCGGATTCCCGAACGGATACCACACAACGGAGACGAAAATTTTCGAGACCAGGGATGCGGTCGCAAACGGAGCCGACGAGATCGATATGGTCATTAATATCGGATTTTTGAAAGACAAACGGTATGATGAAATCGAGCAGGAAATCCGAAAAATCCATGAGGCATGCAGCGGAAAAACCTTAAAAGTGATCATTGAGACATGCCTTCTGACAGATGAGGAGAAAATCAAGATGTGTGAGATCGTGACGAGTGCAGGCGTAGAGTTCATTAAGACCTCCACCGGATTTTCTACCGCAGGAGCTACTTTTTCGGATGTGGAACTGATGAGACAATACGTTGGCACAAACGTGAAAGTAAAGGCAGCCGGAGGAATTTCTTCTTTTGCAGATGCAGAAAAATTTATTGAACTTGGCGCAGACCGGCTTGGCACGAGTCGGCTGGTGAAAATTATGAAAAATGTATAAGTCGTTGTAGAAATTGAGTAAAGACCATAAAATAAGCGGTTTTTACTCAATTTTTTTGCATACTCGGAAACAATATGTTATAATTTGTGCATTGCACTCACACTATGACAGAGTAATGTGTATGTGCTATGAGATGGAGAGGAATGCAAAGAAAATGTTACAGACGATAGAACAAATCAACAATGTAGTAAATAACTTTATCTGGGGTGTGCCCGCAATGATCTGCATTATCGGCGTCGGCATGTTTTTGAGTGTCCGAACCCGGTTTTTGCAGATCCGCAAATTTCCGTATGCGATGAAAGTGACCATCGGACGTATGCTGAAAAAGAGAGAGGCATCGGATGGAGCACTGACTCCGTTTCAGGCGGTCTGTACCGCACTCGCGGCGACAGTTGGAACCGGAAATGTGGCAGGTGTGGCAGGCGCGATCGCAATCGGCGGACCGGGTGCAGTTTTCTGGATGTGGATATCCGCAATCCTTGGCATGTGCACCAAGTTTTCCGAGGTGACACTTGCCGTACATTTCCGCGAGACAAATGCCAACGGAGAGTTGGTCGGCGGACCGATGTATTACATCAAAAACGGTTTGAAAAAACACTGGCTTTGGCTTGCGTACCTGTTTTCTGCTTTCGGAGTTCTGACCGTATTCGGAACCGGAAATGCAACGCAGGTCAACACGATCACTACGGCGATCGACTCAGCACTTTATAATTTTAACCTGCTCTCCGAGGAATCCGCACCGACCTTAAACCTGGTCATCGGAATAGTTTTAGCCGCACTGATCGCATTAATTTTGATTGGTGGAATTAAAAGAATTGGACAGGTGACAGAGAAACTGGTGCCATTTATGGCGATCATTTATATTTTACTGGCGATCGGTGTTGTACTGATCAATTTCAGATCCATTCCAGCGGTATTCGGTTCTATTTTTGAGGGTGCATTTAACCCGGCAGCCGTGACAGGCGGAGCAGTGGGAAGCTTTTTCATGAGTATGAAAAAGGGTGTTTCCAGAGGTATTTTTTCCAATGAGGCAGGACTTGGAACCGGTTCGATCGCACATGCCTGTGCCGATACGAGAAAACCGGTAAAACAGGGATTTTTCGGTATTTTCGAAGTGTTTGTGGACACGATCGTGATCTGTACACTGACCGCACTGGTCATTTTATGCAGCGGCGTTCCGGTTGGATATGGCGAGGCAGCAGGTGCAGAGCTTACCATCAGCGGATTCACCTCCGTATATGGTGGCTGGGTATCTATTTTTACTGCGGTTGCAATGTGCTGTTTTGCATTCTCCACGATCATTGGCTGGGGACTTTACGGAACAAGATGTATTGAATTTTTATTTGGAACGCGGGCAAATAAGCCGTTCATGATTTTATATGCGTTGGTGGCGATCGTTGGTGCGACCATGAACCTCGGACTGATGTGGAACATCGCAGAGACATTCAACGGACTTATGGTAATCCCGAACCTGATCGCAGTATTCTTATTATCAGGTGTGGTTGTGAAGCTGGTGAAGGAGTATTTCGAGGGAGAGGGGAAAACGAAGTAGTTACATAAAAAGAGCCGGAGACAGGACGGGTATCGTCTTTGCCGCCGGCTCACTTTTGGGTTTGGGATAATTATACAGGTATTCCACTAATTCTTTTACAGAAATACGATCTTTGGCCGGTTTGAAATAGCAGATCCAGACAGTTCCAAGTCCCTGTTCGACAGCTTCTAACATCATGTGGTCTGTTAAAATGGATAAAATGTTGACGCAGCAGCTTCGTGAATTAGAGAAAGACGGACTACTGATACAGCGAACAGTTTATCCGGTTGTGCCGCCAAAGACAGAGTACAGTCTGACGGATTTTGGCAGGATGCGAAGAGAGTGAGCCGTTACTGGAATAAGGTACAAGTGAACCGTAACAGAGAGTCAAATGAAACATGCATATTTTTTGAAAAGTAAGATGTTATTTTGACATGAGTTCTTTTACTTCTTCTACACCGTAGGTATCTCCGGCTTTCTGGAAAGCGATGATAGCTTTTTCAAAATAGACAGCCGCATCCTCTGCTTTATCTGATGATTTCAGGATTTCGCCAAGACCACGGTAAGCACAGCCAATGGAGATAAGATCGTTCGACTTTTCAGCAAAATCTAAGGCTGAAAGCATGTTTTTTTCTGCGAGAGGAAGATCATGAAGCTTCATGGAAACATAGCCCTGCTCGTAGAGATTTGCGGAGCGGGCAAGTGCATCATCCGGGAAAATTTTTTCAATGAGTGCTTCTTCCTGTAAAAATAAGTTCATAGCATTGTCATACGCACCAGCCATCCGTTCAGTCATGCCTGCCTGATGGATTGCAATGTGCTTTTCTTCGTGGTCAATTGCACACGAAATCAACTGCGAAGCGTAGGTACGAGCCTCTGCAAAATGTTCCAGAAAGCTTTCTACATAAATCAATCCCATGAGAACCTGCCAGTAATTGTCATGGTCGGTGGAAGGAATCTTTGCATAACATTCTTTATAAAGCGTTTCGGCATCAGTGTAATTGCCTGCGTCAAATAATGACCAGGCTTTTGATAGGGTTTCGGTCATGGAAGTCTCCTTGTTTCTCAATTATAATATTTCTTTTCCGACAGGTTCTCCCCAATCAAAATCACAAACTGAAATTTCACCGTTATATTCAGCAACGCGTTCCTTGAATGTTTTGTGTTTATATTTATTCAAGACAATAGATTTTGGGAGCACTTGATATTTTTTCAAAGGGATCATAACGCTTTGGTTATTCATAAAAACACTCCATATCGTAAAAAATGGAAATCTAACTAATAGTATCATAGCATAAAATATAGATGGTGCAATCATAATTATAGAATTAAAATTCTTGTTGCAACTGACAAAATTTCTCAACAACCACATCTATCCCTTGTATCCCCAAAATCCTGTGCTATAATTTTCCTAAGATTAGTTACAACTAACCTAAACATCAAAAATGGCTGTTGCCAAATATGTTTTTTGAAAAAGGGGAGACTATGTCAGAGGAAGAGAAAAAATTTTTGGAGATCGTTGACCTGAAAAAAGGTTTTGGAAGTGGAGAAACACGTCAGGAAGTATTGCGCGGAATGAACTTTTCCGTGGAAAAAGGAGAATTCTGCGTTCTGCTTGGACCGTCCGGTTCCGGAAAATCAACTTTATTAAATATTATCGGAGGAATCGACAGTGCAGATTCCGGTTACATCTCAATTGGCGGCGATAAGCTCGAAGATATGAGTGAGAAGAAACTAACCCAGTACCGCAGAAAACATCTCGGTTATGTATTTCAGATGTACAATCTGATCGCCAATCTGAACGTGAAGGAAAACATTGAGGTCGGAGCGTATCTTTCCGACAATGCGCTGGACATTGACGAGCTGCTTCACACGCTGGGACTTTACGAGCATCGATACAAGCTGCCGAATCAGTTGTCCGGTGGTCAGCAGCAGCGTGTTTCCATCGGTCGTGCGATCGTGAAAAACCCGGATATCCTGCTCTGCGATGAGCCGACCGGCGCTTTGGATTATAACACCTCTAAAGAGATTTTAAAACTGATCGAAGATGTAAACAAAAAATATGGAAATACGATCATCATGGTAACACACAACGAAGCGATCAGAAACATGGCAGACCATGTCATCAAACTTCGTGATGGAGCCGTGCGCCACAACGAGAGAAATGAACATAGGATTTCAGCGGCAGATCTTGAGTGGTAAGGAGCGTGGCAGTCATGAAAAAGAAAAAAAATAAAAATCCACTCATCAGACGTATTCCGCGTGAATTGCTCGGTGACTGGAAAAAATATCTTGTGGTGGCATTATTCCTGATCCTCACGATCGGCTTTGTTTCCGGTATGTATGTTGCAAATGAGAGTATGCTCGTTGCAGCAAATGAAGGCGTGACAAAATATAAGTTAGAGGATGGACATTTTGAGCTGGACAAAAAGGCAGATGAGACGTTACTTTCTGCTATCGAGACAGGAACAAAAGCGGACGTCAAAAAGTATTATCTTGACAAAGCGAAAAAAGAGCTGGACGAAAAGTTTGACGATGAATTTGAAAAGGAGTTTACCGATAAGTTTAACACTGAATTTGAGGAAAAATTCAAAGAAGAGTTCGATTCCGAATTTCAGTCCAAATTCGATGAACAGTTTGAAAGTATGTTCAAACAGCAGTTTGATGCAAACTTTGGAGCACAGTTTGACATGCAGTTTGGTGCGCGGGTAAAACAGACACTGCTCGCACAGGGACTGGATGAGAGCAGTGCGGATGCTATGCTTGCTGGAGCTATCGCACAGGCAAAACAGAACGGAACTTATCAGAGTGCTTACGATACCGCTTACAAAGAGGCATATCAGAGTGCCTATGACACTGCAAAAAAAGAAAACTACCAGAGTGCTTACGATACCGCCTATAAAGAGGCATACCAGTCGGCACATGATGAAGCCTATGATACCGCCTACAAGGAGGCTTATGACGAAGCTTACCCGGAAGCCTACGACAAGGCGTGGGATAAAATCGTAAAGGAAATCGATGATAAATATGCTGACGCAGAAGAAAAATATGAGTTAAACGATCCTGATTTTACAGAAGTTCCGGTAAAAGTATATGAGAACTTCTTCCGAAACGAGGAGGAAGATTACAACAACGACGGCGAGGCAGAAGGAAACATCCGTGTCTATGCAAAAAATGATAACGTGGATCTTGCCTGCCTGCTTGACGGAGCATTTCCGGAAAAAGCGGATGAGATCGCAATTGACCGTATGCATGCAGACAATGTCGGCATCAAAGTGGGAGATGAGATTTCTGTCAGTGGGCAGAGGTTCAAAGTTGTCGGACTGATCGCCTATGTCAATTATGCAACACTGCATGAGAAGTCAACAGATATAATGTTTGATGCGATCAAATTCGATGTGGCTATGGTTACACAGGAAGGATTTGATAGTTTACATAAAACTGTTCATTATTCTTACACATGGAATTATGTGGATACTCCTGCAGATGAAGTGGAGCAGAAAGCAAAATCTGATGATTTCATGAAAGCACTGCTCACACAGGTAGTGTGTGATGACAAAGAGTTAGAGGACTATATGCCACGCTATGCAAATCCGGCTATTAATTTTGCAACGGATGATATGGGTTCAGACAAAGCTATGGGTGGTGTTTTACTGGATATTTTGATCGTGATCATTGCATTTATTTTTGCAGTGACCATCAGCAACACGATCGTGAAGGAGGCTTCTACGATCGGAACACTGAGAGCTTCCGGTTATACGAGAGGTGAACTGGTCAGACATTATATTTCCATGCCGGTGATCGTGACACTTCTCGCAGCGTGCGTTGGAAATATCCTCGGCTATACCGTATTTAAAAATGTAGTTGTCGGCATGTACTATAACAGCTACAGTCTTCCAACTTATCAGACAGTCTGGAACCCGGATGCTTTTTTCAAGACAACAATCATCCCGGTTGTTTTAATGCTTGCGGTCAATCTCGTTGTCATTATAAAAATGATGCGGCATACACCATTACAGTTTTTACGCCATGATCTGAAAAAAACAAAACGTAAAAAAGCAATGCGCCTGCCAAAATGGAGCTTTTTAAGCCGTTTCCGCCTGCGTATCATGTTCCAGAACGTGACGAATTACCTGATTTTATTTGTGGGAATCTGGTTTATCGGCATTATGCTTGCAATGGCGGTCGGTATGCCGGAGACGCTCGACTATTACAAGTCCAATGTTTCAGATATGATGTTCACGAACTACCAGTATGTGTTAAAGTCTTATGAGAATGAGGATGGAGACATTATCACAACGAACAATAAAGATGCAGAGAAATTCAATATGACATCTCTGCAGCATAAGAGTGATACGTTAGATGAGGAGATTTCTGTCTACGGAATCGAGGATGACAGCCGGTATGTGAAAATCAGTGACCTGTCTGCCCTGAAAGGAAACGAGGCATATATTTCTGCTTCCTATGCAGATAAATACAGCCTGAGCGTGGGCGACACAGTGGTTCTTGACGAAAAATATGAGAACAAACAGTATGAGTTTGAGGTTGCAGGAATCTATGATCACAGTCAGGCGCTGGCAGTATTTCTGTCCAATGAGCAGTATTGTGAAATCTTTGACATGGACAGTGATGCATTCACAGGCTATCTCTCGGATTCAGAGATCACAGATATTGATGAGGATGAGATCGCAACCGTCATCACAGAACACGACATCACGAAAATGTGTGACCAGCTGGATCATTCCATGGGCTCTTACATGACCTATTTCCAGTATCTGTGCATCCTGTTATCCGCAGTACTGATTTATCTGCTCACGAAGCTGATCATCGAGAAGAACGAAAATGCAATTTCCATGACAAAAATCCTGGGCTATGAGAACCGGGAGATCGCAAGTTTATATCTGTTGTCCACGACCATCGTTCTTGTGGTGATCGATGCAGTCAGCGTGATTTTAGGTGTCGTCATCATGAAGGTTGTCTGGAGGATCATGCTCTTTTCCTACAGTGGATGGTACGCTTTCCGCATAAGCACGATGGGCTATGTGAAAATGTTCCTGTTTATCCTGATCGGATATCTGCTTGTTATGGTATTGGATTTCAGAAGGATCAAGCGTATTCCGATGGATCAGGCACTGAAAAATGTGGAATAGCAGGAAAAATATAACCTTACAGGAGAGCGTAGAAATCACCTGAAAATTAAAGTGCACATGGCAATTGTATCATAAAGCAGCTGCCGGAAATGGGAGCATCCACAACCTGGATGTTCCCATTTTGCTTTTCGGTAAGTTCCTTTGCAATGCAGAGTCCAAGTCCAAAATGTTCCCGGTCTGTGTGGGCATCGTCTGCACGGTAAAAACGTTCAAAAATATGGGATTTCTTTTCCTCCGAAATTCCACAGCCGGTATCTTCGAATAGAAAACAAAGCATTTCATTTTCGGCATGACAGGAGAGTGTCACTTTTCCACCGATTGGAGTGTAGCAGAGCGCATTATCCACGATAATGGAAAAAATCTGTTCTGTGCGGTGGATATCACAGAAACAGTCCGGGAGAATTTCTTCCGGCAGAGTGAGGATAAGGTGAATTCCGTTTTTCTTTGCCAGTGGTTCGAACTTTTCATAAGTGTCTAAAAGCAGCAAATCGGGCTGGCAGGCTTCCGGTTTGATGGTGAGCGTGTCAGCATCCGAATTTGCGAGCAGCAGCATATCGTCAATCAGGCGTTTCATGTGGACGGTCTCTTCGGACATCAGATGGAGAAAGTGGTTTCGTTCCGCTTCATTTGAACATTTTTCAATGGATTCCAAGCCGGAGCGGACAACCGCTAATGGGGTGCGCAGCTCGTGGGAGGCGGAGGCGATGAATTGTGTCTGCTTTTTCTGTGCAGTTTCGACCGGTTCTAACATTTTTCGGATAAAGAAGTGAAAAAAGAGAAACAGCAGTAAAAATGCGGCAATATTTGCAATGATCACAATGATTCTTAACGACAACATCTGGTGAGACTGTCCGGTGAGTGAGCGCAGGATCAGAAAGTTTAAGTAGCTGTCACCTTTTGGTATACTGCCGACGGATGCACTGTAGGGCACGTTATCGCCAGAGGTGAACTGAAATTCCGTATGAGAGGAAAGTTTTTTATTTTTTGTGAAAAAAGGAGGGTTCCCGGTAATCTCTTCTGCGGCGAGAAGTGCATTTTCACATAATTGCTCGTCTGCAGTTGTCTGATGGTACTGGTCATAAAAGAGTGGAGTCCCATTGTCATAAAGATAAATCTGGATAGAACTGTTTTCCTGCAACTGGTTTAACCACTGGTGTGAGATGACATCCTGCTCCTGCAAATGGGAAATGACAGAACTGGTCTCTGTGAGAAAAGCGGTTTCGTTTCCCTGCTTTATATTTTTTTCTGCAACAAAAACACACAGAGCACCTAAGGCGAGCAGGATGATTTGTGTGACGCAGGTACAAAATAAGGTGAGTTTGCGGTGCAAAGCCTGATAGGTTGTGCCGGACAAGGTGAAGTGTGGAAACATGAGGTATCCTCCTGATAATGAAAAAAGGTATCTGTAAATTGCAATAAGGATAAAATAATTGAAAAGTAACGACAGCGCGAAAATATACAGAAGCTTCATAATTTTATATGAAAAATCTGGGATCAGGAGGAAGCCAGCGTATATCCGACACCGCGGATGGTTTTTAAAGCAAGCGTGCTTCCAACGTAGGAGAGCCGCTTGCGCAGATAATGGATGTAAGTATCGAGGTTACAATCCTCCACTTCTGCGTCCACGCCCCAGACACGGCTAAGAAGTACTTCACGGCGGATGACGAGCTCAAAACTCCGCAGAAGAACTTCCAGCAATCTGCCCTCACGGCCGGAGAGCCGGATAGAGCCTGTCGGTCCACTTAGCAGTCTTGCGTTGCAGTCGTAACTGATGTCGCAGACGGTAAGCAAATTATCATCTTCCCACTTGCCGCTGCGTCTGCCGAGGGAGCGGATGCGGGCGGTCAGTTCTTCGAAGGCGAATGGTTTTACAATGTAATCGTCTGCACCGGCATCCAGCCCTTCGATCCGGTCATAAAGTTCGCCGAGGGCGGTGATCAGTATGACAGGCGTAGAAATTCCTGCCTGTCTCGCTTTTTGCAACACAAGCAGACCGTTCATGGTCGGGAGCATGCGGTCGAGCAGGACAATGTCGTGCGCGTCCTGTGAGAAAAGGTCAAGACCGTCTCTTCCGTCGTGGCATACATCTACCTCATAAGCTTCCTGCTCCAATTGAAAACGCAGGGTTTCACAAAAATTCAGATCATCTTCGATCAATAAAATACGCATGGTAATGTCTCCTAAGATTTATAAGGATGAGTATAGCATAGAAATCTTAGAAAAATCTTTAAATTGTAGATTATTTCTGTTCGATACCAGGAAGATTGTTTAATTCGAGAGCACTTAGGGTAGTCATTTGCTGGACGGCTAATTCATGAAGCAATAACATGCGTTCCGGCTGAGGCTTTGCTTGTTTTATAAGAATTGCATTGTAGCTTTCCATATTAGATAAAACTAATAGCTGAGAGATAGAGGCATAATCTCTGATATTTCCCTTTTTATCAGGATTTTTATCATGCCACTCTTTTGCGGTCATTCCAAACAAAACGGCATTTAATAAGTCTGCTTCACTTGCATATGTATATGCAATTTGTTTAGAGGTAAGTTCTGGTGGAATGAGGTTTGCTTTAATTGCATCTGTGTGAACTCTGTAATTTAATTTGGATAGTTCCAGATTTAGATTCCAATTCAAGGATAACCGGCTGTTTTCCTCTGATTTTAAACGTTTATAATCTTTTATAATGTATAACTTGAATTCAGGAGAAATCCAGGAGGCAAATTCAAAGGCAATGTCTGAATGAGCGAAGGTTCCGCCATAGCGGCCGGACTTACTTACAATGCCAATTGCATTTGTGGATTCAATCCATTTTTTTGGTGACATTGTGAAAGCATTAGCGCCAGCTTGCATTTTAAACCCCTCGAATTCGAGGGGTTTAAAATTAGGATTATGTAGTTGCTCCCATAAACCTAAAAATTCCAGAACGTCTCGTCCTCTAAGCCAATTTTGAATGACTGCAGTTGGTTCATCGCTTTTATAACGAGCGATATCTGTCAATGAAATGTATTCGTTTTCAAAATCCGAGGTATAAATGCCAATATCTATCCCATTTGCATGAATAGTATCTTTTATAATTTTACTCATTTGTCTTCTTTTTCTCCCCTCCGAGTTTTTCCATCTTAGCTTTATAAGCCATCAACCGCAACAGATAATCAGGCATTTTGCGGTTTCCAAGTTCCCAGTCCTGAAGTGTCCGGTAAGGAATCTCAAAATATTCGCAGAATTCTCTGCGTGTCATGCCGGTACTCGTTCTTAATTCAATTAAATATTCTCTGTTATCCATAAAACCTCCTGATATAATATGACGTTTGTTTTTGATCCAAAAATATTTGCAATTTCAGCGTAGCATGCACCTGTGGAGGAAGTAACAATCATACACAAAATACACACATTGCGTATAATTTTATGTATTATAACACACGCAAAGCGTACATACAATGCAAAAAATAAAATGAAAGACAACAATTAAAGCCAAATTTAAAGATTTTTCTAAGATTTCTTCTGTAAGATAAAACCAGAAACGCAAAATGCTGCATGTAGAATGCCAAAGCAGAGGAACAGCTGCCTGTTCTGGCTATGGTTGCGAAGCTGCAATCGTAAAAGCAAAAGAAAGATATAAT
>ERZ1034713.600-NODE-600-length-20218-cov-27.525765_pt1 | contig 20218 bp, 20 predicted proteins | sample MGYA00520692_ERZ1034713 | MGnify/ENA primary metagenome ERZ1034713 (study PRJEB33766, sample SAMN09781717) | gut metagenome | biome: gut microbiome | host: Homo sapiens | place: Madagascar | study: EMG produced TPA metagenomics assembly of the PRJNA485056 data... | reverse complement strand
CCCTTTGTGAACGGAAGCGGAACTTTGTTGGGCAATTTGGGGCATTTGATAAAATGCAAAGAGCGTTAAAAAGCCATACCGGGCAGCTGCAGCTGCCCGGTATGGCTTTTTAACTTAATCGTTCCCGTCCGTCAGTTCTTTTACCAGCCTTGTCAGGGTGGCTACATAGGATTCGTTGGAGAACTGTTGCTCATATAGGCGGCGGCAGTTGTCGTGCATGGAAGCCAGTACCTCCGGGTGCTCGATGGCCCATGTCAGCTTGTCGGCAAGCTGCTGCGGGTCGTCGTCTTTGTAGAGGAAACCGTCCACCCCCTCGGTCACAAGCCCGGCGGTGCCGGTGTGCTCCGATACGATGGAGGGCTTGCCGAAGATCAGTCCCTCGGTGACGAAGGTGGGCATGGGGTCATCGCGGGAGGCGCACACTACGCAGTTGCACTGCTCCATCAGGGATTTGACCTCCGGGCGCTCCAGCCGCTTGCGGTAGAAAACGGTCTGGGGGTAGTCCCGCACCAGACTGTCCACGGCGTTGTACATCCCCTTGTCGGCGGCTTTGCCCACAAAAAGGAAGGCGGCTTTCTCCCGCACCGCAGAGGGCAGCAGCCGGATGGCGTTGCAGAAGATATCCGGGCCCTTGCGGTGCTCCAGCGAGCCCACCGTCACAAAGAGGGGACGCCCCCCGGCAAAGCTGATGTCATAGCGGGGAAACTGCTCGGCGGCGTAGTCCGGCAGACCGTAGATCAGCTGCTCGATCTCAAAATCCGGCCGGACGGAGTGCATGGCGGCGGTGGCGTGAGAGCCTACGGCGCAGGCGTGGATGTTTTTGCCCAGCTCCTTGGGGATGCTGTGGGCGATGAAGGGGTAGCCCGCAAAGGCATCGTGCAGCCACCACAGCACCGGCACAAAGGAGCCGTTCAGGGTGCTCACCACAGGGGCTTCCACCACCGTATTGGCCAGCACAAGGTCTGCGCTGGTGGCCAGCCCCCACAGGGCACTGGAAGTAACGCAGTCCGGGCGGGTGACCACAGCGGCCCCGGCATCCAGAAACAGCGGCAGCGAGCCTTCGTCCGAGGGGCCCAGCACCACCACCTCAAAGCCCAAGCTGCGCAGCACCGGTACGGCGCTTACCAGCACGATGGGCGCGCCGGTCATGGTCAGCTCGTGGCTCAGGATCAGCGCACGGCGTCCCTTGGCGGAGAACACGTCGTCGGCGCACAGCTCCCGGCGGAAGTGCAGCAACGCCTGCGGGATGCGGCAGCTGTGCTGCGCCATGGCATGGGCCAGACGCAGCAGCTCGGTAACGCTGTCCTTGCCCCGGGCGGCGGCGCGTACCTCGTCCAGCAATGCGCGGGACACCAGTGCGCAGCGGCTGCCGGGCAGATGCTGGGTGCTCAGGTACAGGGCGGTGGCACCGTCAAAGCCAAAGGAGGCATCGCAGATCGCAAGGTCTGCGCCCTCCCGCAGGGCGGCGGCAAAATAGGTCAGGGTGGTGGGGGTGCATTCCACATCCTCGCTTACCAGCAGCACCCCGGCCACAGCGGGGGTCAGCTCGCCCTCCAGCCGGGTCACCAGACGGAACTTGCGGTGCAGCTGGTTTTGCAGCGCCGTTTCCAGCGCCTTGTGACGCCCCGGCGCGTAGACCAGAAGATAGGTGCTCTGGGTATCGGTATAGACCTGCTTGGACAATTGCTTGCGCTGCAGGGTACTGTAACTGGTGTACATGATCCAACTCCTCCGGGCAGAATATCGGGCGGGCTCAGTGGCCGCGCAGCAGGGTCAGCAGCCTGCGCAGCGGGGCGGTCAGCCGCCAGCTGCTGCTGGCGCGCATATTTTCCAGCGAGACCTGATATTCGTGCTGGATGCCCTGCAAGGTCAGCAGCTGCTGATTCAGCCGCATACACTCGGCGCGGCTGGCCTGCAATACCTCGTCTGCTTCCTGTGCGGCGGTGGCGTTTTTCAGCTTCAGGTCGTTCAGCGCCCGCAACAGGGATTTGCCGGGCTGCTCGTGCAGAAAACGTCCCAGCGGGTAGTAGTGATAGTTCACCGCAAACTTCATGCCGGCACCAAAGCCGGTGGTGCAGTGCAGCGAAAGGTTGGGGTCTACATCCAAAAACAGCAGGCTGTCCTCCTGCAACAGAAGGCCGTTGACCGACTGAAAGCTGATGCGCTCGTCCGAGATGGCAAGGTCGGTGATGCAGCAGGCCAGCTCACCCGGGTCCAGCCGGACGGCGCGGGCGTCCTCCGGCAGAATAAAGGTGACCGATACCTCATGGGTCAGCTCATTATAGACATCCTCGGTGGCAATCAGGCATTCCCGGGGCGAAAAGCCGCTGCCGGTGTCATAGAACAGCTGCGGCAGGGTAAGGGTAATGTTTTCGGCTTCGGCGCTGTGCCTGGAAAGCTCGGTCTGGCAGGTCAGCAGCTGCTGCTCCAGCTCCAGACACCGCTGCGCCAGCTGGGAAACACCCTCGTCCGAAAGCTTGAGCTGCTGCTCCAGCTCGGCAATGTGTGCCTGCATGGCAGCAGGGGTCACGGGGGCATCGTGGTTCATAACGGGATCCTCCTCTTCCTTATCCTAAGCTCGGCTGCACCGCAGCCGGAACATTCAGAATATCAGTGCCGTGGGGTGTAGTGTACCTGCGGGGTGTGCCGCCGGGCGGGGAACAGCTTGATGATCAGATCCCGCCGCCGTTGCAGCAGGGCGCAGATCAGCCAGATGGAGCCCAGCGAAAGGATATATTGCAGACTGATGCCCAGAACAGGGCGGTCGGCGTATTTTGCGGCAAACAGATACCACGGAATGGCGGTAAGCTCTACCGTATGTACGCAGAAGATGTACAGGGAGCGGCGGCCGATGGCCTCGAAAAAGCTCACCAGCGCATTCCGGTGCCGGCTCAAGCGCAGGAACAGCCGGACGAACAGCAGGCCGGCAAGGCCGTCCAGCAGGATGCTGATGGGGCCCAGCGTCCATTTTGCCATGGAAACACAGTCGGTACTGCCGGTGGCAAAGGCGGCCGCCGGGATCAGCAGCACGGCTGCCCACAGGATGCAGGACATCCGGCGGGACAAAGGCTGATCCAGCCAGTGCTGACGTTTGGCAAGGTAGCCAAGGTACAGGTACGGCGTGATCGCTGCACCCTGGATCAGGCAGAAGGGCAGCTCCCATACAAGGCTGGCACCCCAGCCCAGCAGGGCAGCGCCGCCCACTGCCCAGGGGATGTACCGCTCCGGGAAGATGTTCAGGATAACGTCCAGTAAGATCCAGCCCATCAGCAGCGCCAGCAGATACCACATGGGCCCGCAGGAAAAGAACTCCTGCCCGAAGTAGGTGGCGGTGTGGGGCAGACCCAGCAGAAAACCGCCCGCCACCTTGATGCTCTCGGTCAGGGAGCCGGGCAGATAGTGAAAGGTATTATAATGAATGATAAAATGCAGCACCGTGGTAAAGACCGCAGTGTAGCAAAAGGGCTTGAGCAGGCTTTTGAGCTGCTGGTGGATGCATTTGTGGATGGAGCGCTTGCGGAAGCCGTAGCCGCTGGCGATAAAAAAGGCCGCCATCAGCGTTTCGCGGTAGACAAAGCCCAAAAAGGCGGTCAGCGACAGGCCGTTCGACAGCTGGAGCGGATAAAGCTCCCCGGTGTGTCCCAGCACGATGGCCAGCATCCCAGCGCCCTTGAGCATATCAAACATCCCGATGGAGCTGACAGTGCGGGGCTTGGTTGTTTCCATGAAAGATTCCTTCCCTGCGCCGGACCAATACCCCTCAAGAAAAAGCCGGATGCGGCGCAAATGATCGATTTTTATACAGCATTGTTATGATATATGGCTAGTATAATGCTTTTTATAGAGACTGTCAATTTTGTTTTGCAGTCCGCACCATACCGGAACTGGTATTTTGCGCTAAAAATTGTAGCATAGAAACCGGAAGATTGCAACGAAAGGTAGAATTTGGCCGGGCTGTACCCTAAGATATGCAATTGAATGTTGTCAAAGAATGGAATTAAATGTTGCGGAAGTATTGCATTGCACTGGAAGATATTGTATACTGGGCACAGTGCGGTGCACCATTGCTGCATGGAATGTCGATATCGGAGGGAAATACGATGATCAAGGTATTGGACAACGTTTATGATCTGGTCACGCTGAATATGGAGCAGCGTTTTTCGGAGCGTGTGGCGCTCCGCTTCTATAATAAGGATACGGACGAGGTGACCGTAGTCCATTATAAGGACTACGCGCGGGACATCCGCCGTGCGGTCAGCTACTTCCAGAGCACTATCCCGGATATCAAGGGTAAAAAGATCTGCCTGCTGAATAAAAACAGCTACGAATACGCCGTGAACACCTTCGGCATCATTCTGGCGGGCGGTGTGCTGGTACTGCTCAACCAGCACAAGAGCTGGGACGAGCTGTCCTACGAGCTGGAGCTGGTGGAACCCGCCGCCATCCTGACCGATGGTGACGACTACGGCACCAAGGAGCAGCTGGAAGCCGCCTACGGCAGCATCCTGCGCCCCATGGATGGTTTCCGCAGCTATGAGCCGGTGGCAGAGATGCCCCGCTGCATCGGCCATGATGACCTGATGGTGCTGATGTTCACCTCCGGCACCACCGGACGCAGCAAGGGCGTGATGCTGAGTGAGCGCAACTTCTTCAGCGTCATGCGCGCCCATGTGCAGATCGGTGAGCACATGATGGAGTATAAGCACGACCCGGAGCTTGTGGTCAGCCAGTACACGGTGCTGCCCATGTTCCATCTGGGCGCGTTCATCTGCCTGTTCTCGTGGGCGCACGCGGGCTGGGGCCTGAACATCAGCGGCGATATCCGCAACTTCTATAAGGAGATCAAGCGGATGCCCAGTCAGGTCATGGCGGTGGTGCCGGTGATCATGAACTCCCTGCACAAGGACGTGATGCGCGGCCGCAAGGATCGTCTGGGCGAGCTGTGGGTGCCCATCTGCTCCTCTGCCATGTTCGACCCGCAGACGATGCTGGATATGGCAAACAACGGGATGTTCGTGGTGCAGACCTACGGCGCTACCGAGACCTGTGGCGATGGCATCATCAACTATGCGCAGGATGAAAAGCACATCGGCGCTGTGGGACAGGGCAACGATTATCTGGATTACAAGCTCGAGCCGGACGGAGAACTGTGCATCCGGGGCGACAGCATCATGCTGGGCTACTACAAGGATCCCGAGGCGACCACAGAGGTCATCGACAAGGACGGCTGGTTCCACACCGGCGACCTTGCCCGGGTGGACGAGGACGGCTACTACTACATTACCGGCCGCAAGAAGAACCTGATTATTCTGGACAGCGGCGAGAACATCAGCCCCGAGGAGCTGGAAGGTCTTGTGGAAAAATGCCCCGCTGTGCAGGAGTGCATCGTGAAGGAAATGGGCAAAAAGATCGGCGTTGTGGTGTACTGCCCGCAGGCCGAGCAGCAGACCGTGCAGGAGCATATTACCGAGATGAACCGTACCCTGCCGCTGTATAAGCGCATCGGTGTGGTGGAGTTCAGTGCAGAGCCGCTGCCCCGCAACGCCACGGGCAAGCTGCTGCGCTGAGTATAAAATAGATGGGATAAAACAGAAGGGAAAACTACAATGGGCAAATTTGTGGAAAACATGTACGACGCTATTACGCTGGGCATGGAAAAGGAATTTCCCCAGCGCGTGGCCTTCCGCTACTATACCGAGGAGACCGACACCGTGACCACCGTCCTTTTTAAGCAGCTGGCACAGGATGTCCGCCGGACGGTCACCTACCTGCAGAGCACCATCCCGGATGTGAAGGGCAAAAAGATTTGTCTGCTGAGCAAGAACAGCTACGAATATGTGGTAAACACCTTTGGCGCGATCATGGCAGGCTGCGTGCTGGTGCCAATGAACCAGCGCAAGAGCTGGGCGGAGCTGTCCCACGAGTTGGAACTGGTGGAGCCCGCCGCCATCCTGACCGACGGCGAGGACTACGGCAACAAGGCACAGCTGGAAGCCGCCTACGGCAGCCTGCTGCACCCCATGGACGAGTTCCGCCGCTATGAGCCGGCGGCGGAGCTGCACCCCATCGGTCACGACGACCTGATGGTGCTGATGTTCACCTCCGGCACCACCGGTATGAGCAAGGGCGTTATGATGAGCGAGCGCAACCTGTTCAGTTCCGGTCATGTGTTCTGGCGCATCTCCGAAAAGCTGGCGGAAAAGATCGACCTGACAAAGCCCCTGCCCGGCCACTACATGGTGCTGCCCATGTTCCATCTGGGCGCTTTCATCGACCTGTTCTCCACCACTGTTATGGGCTGGCCGCTGAACCTTGGCAACGATATCCGCAACTTCTACCGTGATATCCAGAAGATGCCCAGCCAGGTCATGTCTGTGGTGCCGATGATCATGAACTCTCTGCACAAGGATGTGATGCGCGGCCGCCGCGACCGTCTGGGCGAGCTGTGGGTGCCCATCGGCTCTTCTGCCATGTTCGACCCGCAGGTGCTGCTGGATATGGCGCACAACGGCATGTTCGTCATCCAGTGCTACGGCGCTACCGAGACCTGCGGTGCCGGCATCATCAACTTTGCACAGGACGAAAAGCACATTGGTGCCGTGGGTCAGGGCAGCGAGTACATGGACTACAAGATCGAGCCGGACGGCGAGCTGTGTATGCGCGGCGAATGCGTGATGATGGGCTACTATAAGGACCCGGAGGGCACCGCAGAGGTCATCGACAAGGACGGCTGGGTACATACCGGCGACCTTGCCCGGGTGGACGAGGACGGCTACTACTACATCACCGGACGCAAGAAGAACCTGATCATTCTGGACAGCGGCGAGAACGTCAGCCCCGAGGAGCTGGAGGGCATGTTAGAAAAATGTCCCGCCGTACAGGAATGTATCGTAAAAGAACTGGGCAAAAAGATAGGTGTTGTGGTATACTGTGAAAAGGAGCACCAGCAGACCGTGCGTGACTTTGTTACCCAGATGAACCGTACTGTCCCCCTGTACAAGCGCATCGGCGTGGTGGAGTTCAGCGAGACGCCGCTGCCCCGCAACGGTGCGGGCAAGCTGGTGCGCAAGTAAAACGCAACAGAAAGGAAGCATAATACGATGGAACGTGCAGAAATCATTTCTCAGATCACGGCTATTCTGGAGGATGTCGCAGAAGTATCGCCGGAGGATGTGACCGAAAGCAGCGTCCTGATGGACGATCTGGATCTGTCCTCTATGGAGATCCTGACCATTGTGGCAGATCTTGAGGAGACCTTTGGTCTGCGCATCCCGGAAAAGGAGCTGCGCAACTTTGTCACCATGGGTGATCTGGTGGATTATCTGGCAGCAAACGTGGGGTAAAAACCAATGGAAACACAACAGCGCTCGACGGAATATAACTTTCAGGGCGTCATGTATTTTTTCCGTCGGGAAAAAGTCCAGTGTCGGTATCAGTTCTCGCTGCGGGATGCGGTGGATCTCGCCCTTTTGCAGCGGGCACTGACAGCGGCCTTGGCAAGTGCGCCTTATTATACCCAGCGTCTGGTGCAGGAAAAGCGGGAGATGTGGCTGGAGCCCAATACCGAGCCCTGCCTTGTGTACCCCGGCAGCACCATGCGCAATATCCCGGAACAGACGAACGGTTACCTGTTCTGCGTCAGCTGCGAAGGAGATACCGTCTACTTTGACTGGCACCACTTCCTGATGGACGGCCACGGGGTATCGCCCCTGTTCACCAGCATTCTGGAACAGTACTGCAACCTGCGTTACGGCACTGCCTTTGCGGTGCAGCAGATCGTGTGCGACCCGCCCTACGATATGGAAGCCATGCTGGCAGAGTACCCGCCCGTGGAAGGCGGGAGCGACGCCATCCAGCGGGATGTGGTGCAGACCTACGAGGGTGCGCTGCGCCGCACCCGGGTGTGCCTGAGCAAGCAGAGCCTTGTGGAAAAAGCACTGGAAAACAACGCAAAGCCGGTAAGCGCCCTGATGAGTCTGCTGTGCATGGCCATGCGGGAGTATCTGGGCAAGGAGAATATCCGGTATTCCTACTCTGCCGATACCCGCGATGTGGCCGGTGTGCCGAACGCACTGTACAACTGCGTATGCAGCTTTGAGCATACGGTGCAGCTGCAAGCAAACACCCGCCTTGCGGATCTTGTATCTGACATCGATGCAGATATCAAGCGGGATCTGCAGCCACAGTCCAAGCGCCGCCGCATGACCGAGCAGATGGGCTGGGTGTACAAGGTGGACCAGCAAAAAGCGCCCCTGCGCATCAAGCAGCGGGTGTTCCAGATGGGCGAGTACATCGGCGGCACGATCTCGGATTTCTGGCTCAGCTATCTGGGTAATCCGCTGATGCCCGCCACCCCGGAGCTGGCACAGTACACCACGGATTTTGGCGTCTGGGTACCGCCGGAGGGCGCATCTGTGGGCGTGGAAGCCGCCAGCCTGAACGGAAAGATCATCCTGTGCATCCACAACAAGGCACCCAACCCGGGTCTGGCCGATATCCTCCGCAAGACCTTTGAAAACGAAGGCGTCGCAGTGCTGGAAGCCGAGGATCTGGACTGAGAAATACATATTATAAAAGCAAAAGGGCTGCTGCACGTTTTTTGTGCGGCAGCTTTTTTGCTGCTTTTTGTAAGAAAATCCGGTTGCAAAGCCGCAAAAAAATGGTTAAATAGAGAAAGGATATTTCCGCAAGGAGAGGAACACCATGGAACAACAGAACACACGCCTGCGCAATGCGGGCTTTGCGACCTTTTTCTTCAGCGGCATCTGCGCTATCAGCGCGGGTGTGGTGGTCAGCCTGCTGCAGGAGCGCTACGGCTTTGCCTACGGCATGACTGGTACGCTGCTCTCCCTGATGAGTGTGGGTAACCTACTGGCGGGGCTGCTGATGGGCATGCTGCCCAGTGCGCTGGGCATGAAACGCAGTGTGCTGCTGCTGACCATCGGCTATGCGGTGGGCTACGCCGTCATGGGGCTGACCGGTGCAGTGGCGCTGCTGGCAGCGGCCTTTTTTGTGGTGGGCATCGCCAAGGGCAGCGTCATCAACACCTGTACTATTCTGGTCAGTGATCACTCCGCCGACCGCACCCGGGGCATGAACCTGATGCACAGCTGCTACGCCTGCGGCGCACTGCTGTGCCCCTTCCTCATCGCGGCAGCAGCCCGGGTAAGCACCGAGCTGGCTGTGTTTTTACTGGCAGCCATGGGCCTTTTGCTCTGGCTGGTGTACGTCTTTACCCCGCTGCGCGGCGGCAAAAGCAGCGCGAAAAAAGAAGCCATCGACTGGAGCTTTCTGCGCTCTGCCCGCTTCTGGCTGCTGACCGGTCTGCTGTTTTTCCAGAACGCCGCCGAGCAGAGTGTCAACGGCTGGATGGTGACCTACTTCAAGGGCAGCGGCATCATTGCGGGCACGCTGGCGGCCTACACCGTCACCGTGATGTGGGGCGCTACGCTGGTGGGACGGCTGCTCATCGCCTTTGTGTTCCCCCTTAAAAACCCCCGCAAAGCCATGGTGGGTATGAGCGTACTGTGCACCGTGTTCTATGTGCTGCTGGTCATGGCGCACACGCAGGGCGCAGCCATTGTGCTGCTGTTCGCCTTTGCCATCTCCATGTCCGGGCTGAACCCCACCGCCGTGGCCAGCGCAGGCCGCATGACCAGTGTGACCAGCATGGGCATCATGCTGCCGGTAGCCTCCAGCGGTGCCATCCTGATGCCGTGGGTCATCGGCATCGTGGCCGAGCGCGCGGGCCTTGCCGCCGGTATGACCTCCAACATCGTACCCTGCGTGGGTCTGGTGGTCTTTACCATTCTGGTGGCAAGACTGCCGGAGGAATGATGTGCCGCTGCGCGGCAATGCCGTTTCCCTATAACCTTTCTGTGAAAATGGGGTTCAGGAAAGTCCACAGACTTTCCTGAACCCCGAAATTATAAATAATGATTCCGCTGATAATATCCAGAGCGCAGCGGAGGATATTTCAAATCGTTTTTCGTTACCCCTCAATGCCTCTTGCTTTGGCGCTGAACTCGCAGCCGCAGTAGTCCTGCCGGTACAGGCCGTACTGCTCCGAAAGCTGCAGGCTGCGCAGATAGCCGTTGTGCTTTTTGAAGTCCGAGGGCAGGTGCTTGACCCCGAATTCGGCCTCCAATTCCTGCCCGATGGCGTTGATGCGCACAGCGTCCTTGTGGGGGCTGATGGACAGGGTGGTGGTGAACCAGTCAAAGCCGTTGTCCCGGGCGTACTGCGCGGCGCGGCGCATCCGCAGCCGGTAGCAGACGGTGCAGCGGCTGCCGCGCTCCGGCTCGTTTTCCAGCCCGGCTACGGCGGTGTAGAACTGCTGCGGGTCGTAACTGTCCTCCACCACAGTCACCCCCAGCGGGTGGGCGGCTGCTACAAACTTTTGCAGCTCCTCGCCCCGGCGGTAGTACTCTGCCGCTGGCCATGTGTTGGGGTTATAGTACAGCACCGTGATCTCAAAATACCGGCACAGCTGTTCCAGCACGGCACTGGAGCAGGGACCGCAGCAGGCGTGGAGCAAAAGCCGCGGGCGGGTATCGCCAAGGGTTGCCAGCACGGCGTCCATCTGCTGGGCATAGTTGCGTTGTGTTGCCATTGGTATCATCCTTTGCTATAATGGTCTTGCCTACATTATAGCATATTTTACGATGAAATACAGGAGGTTCCCCCATGACGGAAGAAAAGATCGCCCGCATCAATGCGCTGGCCAAAAAAAGCAAGACCACCGGCCTGACCGAGGCCGAAAAGGCTGAGCAGCAGGCGCTGCGGCAGGAGTATCTGGCCGACATCAAGGCCAGCCTGCGCAGCCAGCTGGAGCGCACGTCCATTCAGGAGCCGGACGGCACCATCCACAAGGTGACCCGCCGCACCGACCTGACCGAGAAGCGCAGCTGAGCGCGGAAGAATCGTTTGATTTCGGGGCACAGAGACGTCTGCGGGCGTTTCTGTGCCCCATTTTTACAGTTGGTGCCGCAAGGCTTCCCGCACGCATTTCTGCCCGCCCGCATAGGATGGCGCACAGCGGAAAAGGGGAGATGACGGCATGAGACAGACAAAGCGGTTTGCGGTGGTGGGCAGCGATGCCCGGCAGGCGGCGGCAGGGCGGGCACTGGCGCGGGCAGGGTATACGGTGGGCGGCGTGCAGCAGCTGCCGCAGGCAGACTGCATTTTGCTGCCGCTCCCGCTGGAACAGGCTGATTTGCCGCTGGCACGGATGCTGGGCGCGGCAAAGCCCGGCGCGTTGGCGCTGGGCGGTAAGGTGACGGACGGCGCGATGGCCATCGCCCGGGCGGCGGGGGTGGAACTGGTGGATTACTTTGCCCGCCCGGAACTGACCGTGTATAATGCCATCCCCACCGCCGAGGGCTGCATCGGCATTCTGCTGGAACGGCGCAGCCGTACCCTGTGGGGCGCGGCGGTGCTGGTGCTGGGCTTTGGCCCGGTGGGGCGGGCGCTTGCGGTGCGTCTGGCGGCGTTGGGCGCAAGAGTGACCGTGGCGGCACGCCGCCCGGTGCAGCGGGCGATGGCAGAGGAGCTGGGGCTGCGGGCGGTGCCGCTGACAGACCTTGCCGCGGATGCTGCCGCCTTTGATACGGTGGTGAACACCATCCCTGCGCCGGTGCTGACGGCGGCGGTGCTGGCAGCGCTGCCAAAGGGGTGTCTGATCGTAGATTTAGCCTCAAAGCCCGGCGGTACAGACTTTGCCGCTGCCCGGCGGCTGGGGCACACGGCGCTGCACGCGCTGAGTCTGCCGACGGTCTGGGCACCGGAAACGGCTGGGGAGGCGCTGGCGCGCACGGTGCACGCCATTTTGCAGGAGCGGGAGGGAAGGGTATGACCACAGAGAAAAAGGGCTGTCTTGCATTTGCGGTGTGCGGCAGCTTTTGTACGCTGGAGGACGCTTTGGGCGCGGCGCAGGCGCTGACGGCACAGGGCTGGACGCTGCTGCCCATCATGAGCTTTGCCGCGCAGCAGGATACCCGGTTCGGCACCGGGGAAAGCTGGCGGCAGCGCTTGCAGGCCGTTACCGGGCAGCCGGTGTTGGACACCTTGCAGGCGGTGGAGCCGCTGGGCCCCCGGCGGCTGGCGCAGGCGCTGGTGGTCGCCCCCTGCACCGGCGCAACGCTGGCGCGGCTGGCGGCGGGGCTTTCCGATACGCCGGTGACCCTTGCCGCCAAAAGTCTGCTGCGGGTGGGCAGCCCGGTGGTGCTGGCAGTCTCCACCAACGACGGCCTTGGCGCTTCCGGGGAAAACATGGCGCGGCTGTGCCAGCGCAAGCACTATTACTTTGTACCCTACGGGCAGGACGACCCCTTTGCCAAGCCCCAGAGCCTGAAGGCGAACCTTGCCCAGCTGCCCGCCGCCGTGGACGCCGCCTTGCGGGGCAAGCAGCTGCAGCCGGTGCTGCTGGGGCAAAGGAATGCGTAAATCTCTTTTCAGCGGGGAGAAAATGTGGTATACTCCAAATGATGCCTTGCTGGCATAAAACTGACAAGCGGAGAATACCTGATGAAAAAATTTACCGCAGCACTGTGCACTGTGCTGCTTTTGATAGGCGCTGTGCTGGTGCCCGGCGCGGCAGCAGCCGGCCCGGCGCTGGCCAATACCCGGGCATACTGCATCATGGATGCAGACACCGGCCTTGTGCTGGCGCAGCAGAATATGGACGAGGAACTGCACCCGGCTTCCATCACCAAGGTGATGACCCTTGGTCTTGCCTGCGAAAAGGCGCAGGGGGACTGGGATGGCGTAAAGCTGACCGTGACTCACGAGGATGTCTACTCGCTGGCGGGCACGGATTCCAGCCACATCGCCCTGCTGGAAGGGGAAGAAGTCCCCTTGATAGATGCGCTGTACGCCACCCAGATGGCCAGCGCCAATGATGGTGCCAACCTGCTGGCGGAATATTTCGGCGGCGGAACCATTGCGGACGGCGTGGCGGCCATGAATGCGCAGGTGGAGGAACTGGGGCTTGCCCACACCCACTTTGCAAACCCTCACGGTATCAGCGATGAGGACCACTACACCAGCTGCTACGATATGGCGCAGATCCTGCGCTGGGCGCTGCAGCAGCCCGGGTTTGAGGAGGTGTTCACCCGCAACCAGATGTACACCATGCAGTCCACCAACATTCAGCCGGTGACCCGCTACTTCTCCCAGCAGGATAAGATCCGCATCGGCTCCAGTCGCTACCACATCGACAGCGTGCTGGGCTCCAAGCTGGGCTACACCAACACCGCCCGGTACAGCTATGTCTGTCTGGCGGAGCAGGACGGGGTACGGCTGATCTGCGTGACCATGCAAAGTCAGTTGAGCACCGATAAATATAACGATATGCGCACCCTGCTGGACTACGCCTTTGCCACCTATAAAAATTACACCCAGCTGCCCGGCGGCAGCGTCACCGCACAGCTGGCAGTGGCGGGCGGCGGGCAGAGCCTTGGCACCGTTACCGTAGCCGACCCCGGGGTGAAGCTGCTGCTGGCCGAGGGCTTATCCGCACAGGATGTTACCGTGGACTTAGAACTGCCGGAGCAGTATCTGCTGGGCGCAGAGCCCGCCGTGTATGCGGTGTACACCCTGAACGGCGGCACAAAGCAGGAGAGCACCAGCGTGCGGGTAAAGGCCGAGATCACCGGTCTGGCCGAACTGCTGGAGCAGAGCGCCGGCACAACGCTGGAAGCCGCCAAGGACGTGGAGCCGGGCAGCAGCGCATGGCTGCTGGCGGGTATCTCGGTGGGGTGCACGGTGGGTGCAGCTGTAATCACGGTGCTGGTGCTGCGGGTGTACACACGCCTGAAAAAGCGCCGCAAAACGGCAAGACGCCGCAACAAAGCGTAAAAGCCTGTTCCAAACCAGACTTTTCCAGATAAAGAAAAAGCTTTCAGAAAAAGAGAGGTACAATATCATGGGTAAGTTTATTTTTACGCAGACCGAGATCCCCGGCGTAGTGGTCATTGAGCCGCAGGTGTTCGGCGATGACCGCGGCTATTTTATGGAGACCTACCAGAAGGATCAGTTCGCAGAGGCTGGCATCGACAAGGAATTTGTGCAGGACAACCAGAGCCGCTCTACCCGGGGCGTGCTGCGCGGGCTGCACTTCCAGAAGAACCACACCCAGGGCAAGCTGGTGCGCGTGACCAAGGGCGAGGTGTATGACGTAGCCGTGGATTGCCGTCCCCACAGCGCTACCTTTGGCAAGTGGGTGGGCGTGACCCTCTCTGAGGACAACAAGAAGATGTTCTATATCCCGGAGGGCTTTGCCCACGGTTTTTTGGTGCTGAGCGATGTGGCAGAGTTCTGCTATAAGTGCACCGATGTCTACGACCCCACCAGCGAGGGTGGCATCCCCTACGACGACCCCACCGTCAACGTGCAGTGGCCGGACTGCGGCTGCGAGCACAAGACCAGCGCAAAGGACAAGCTGCACGAGCCCTTTGCCGCCCAGAAGTTCGAGTATTTTGAAAAGTGGTGATCGCCCGTGGCAAAATTCAAAGGGATGTGGAACGGCTTCTGGCGCTACCGCTATCTGCTGTGGAACCTTGTAAGCCGTGATTTCAAGCTGAAATACCGCCGCAGCGTGCTGGGCGTGGTGTGGAGCGTTTTGAACCCGCTGCTGATGTGCCTTGTGTACTGGGCGGTGTTCAGCAGCCTGATGGATATGCGGGGCAGCGGCATCGACAACTTTGCCGTCTTTCTGATGTGCGGTCAGCTGCTGTTCAACTTCTTCAACGAAGCTACCTCCACCAGCATGAGCAGCGTGCTCAGCGCCGCCCCGCTGCTGAAAAAGGTGTATATCCCCAAGTATATCTTCCCGCTGGAAAAATGCTGCTTTGCCATGGTGAACTGCATCTTCAGCTTTGTGGCGCTGCTGCTGGTCATGATCTTTACCGGCGCACCCTTCCACCTGACCATTCTCGAGGCGCTGTACCCGCTGGTGACTTTGTTCTTCTTCAGTCTGGGCGTCAGTATGTTCTTGGCGGCGGCTACCGTGTTCTTCCGGGATATCATGCATATCTGGAGCGTGTTCGTCACCGCGCTGCTGTATTTCTCCGCCATCTTCTACGACCCCACCCAGATGACCTTTTCCATCGGCGGCTTCAATATGCAGCAGATCATCAAGCTGAACCCCATGTACTGGTATATCACGGGCTTCCGCCGCACGGTGATGTGGGGCATCCCGCTGGACGGGAACATGTTCCTTGTCTGCGGTATCTGCGCCGTAGTGTCCATGGTGGTAGGGCTGTGGGTGTTCCGCAAAACACAGGACCGCTTTGTGCTGCATATTTAAGGAGGGGGAACAATGGAACCGATCATCAAAGTGGACAATGTTTCCATGTGCTTCAACCTTTCCAAGGAAAAGCATGAGAGCCTGAAGGAGTATTTTCTGGCCATGGTGCAGGGGCGGCTGCAATACGACGAGTTCTACGCTTTAAAGGACGTCAGTCTGGACATCATGCCCGGCGATTTTTACGGCCTTGTGGGCTTGAACGGCTCGGGCAAATCCACCCTGCTCAAGACCATTGCCGGGGTGTACAAGCCCAGCAAGGGCAAGGTGACCGTAAACGGCACCATCGCCCCGCTCATCGAGCTGGGCGCGGGCTTTGATATGGACCTGACCGCCCGCGAGAACATCTACCTCAACGGCACGGTGCTGGGCTTCTCGCCCAAGTATCTGGACGAAAAATTTGACGAGATCGTGGAATTCAGCGAGCTGGAAAACTTTCTGGATGTGCCGCTGAAAAACTACTCCTCCGGCATGGTGGCGCGCATCGGCTTTGCCATTGCCACTATTACCAAGCCCGATATCCTCATTGCGGACGAGGTGCTGTCGGTGGGCGATTTCCTGTTCCAGCAGAAGTGCGAAAAGCGGATGCAGGAGCTGATGGCGGGCGGCACCACGGTCATTCTGGTGTCCCACTCCATCGAGCAGATCGAGCGGATGTGCACCAAGGTGGCATGGCTGAGCCACGGCCACCTGAAAATGAATGGGGACACCCAGACAGTCTGCGCCGCCTACAAGGCGACCCAGCGCGGCGAGGTCTGATATGAATGTACGGTTGAAACGCGCCAAGGAGCTTGTCGGCTACGCCGTGCAGCTGACAAAGGACGAGGGTCTGCCCATCATGGTCAAACGCGGCGCGGGCTTTGTGAAGCGCCGCTGCTTTGGCAAGCGTGCACGCTACCTGCCCGCCAAAAAGGTGCTGGAAGCGCAGCGCGCAGAGATGGCAGGCAAAACGGCGGCAGACTGCGGCCTGCCCACCATTTCGATATTGACCCCGCTGTATAACACCCCGGAAAAATACCTGCGGGAATTTCTGAATTCCTTTGTGGGGCAGACCGCGCCCAACGGGCAGCTCTGCCTTGCCGATGCTTCGGACGCTGCCCACGGGGACGTGGAACGAATCGTAAAGGAATATCAGAAAAAGAATCAACAGATCGTATACAAAAAGATCGAAAATCAGGGCATTGCAGCCAACACCAATGCCGCCGCGCAGCTGGCGACAGGGGAATATCTGGCGCTGGCTGACCACGACGACATTCTGGCACCCCATGCCCTGTACACCATGGGCAAGGCCATCCTGCAGCTGCGGCAGCGCGGCGAACCGGACGGTTTTCTGTACAGCGATGAAGCACTGTTCACCAAGAGCATCCGCCGCCCCATGGTGGCGCACTTCAAGCCGGACTACGCCCCGGACTACCTGCTGTGCTGCAACTACATCTGCCATCTGGCGGTGTTCCAAAAAGCGCTGTGGGAGCAGCTGGGCGGCGAGCGCCCGGAATGCGACGGCAGTCAGGACCATGACCTGTTCCTGCGCCTGCTGGAAAAGACCGGCGGTGCCGCCCATGTGCCGCAGGTGCTCTACTACTGGCGGGTGCACGCGGGGTCTACCTCCGGCGGTGCAGACGCCAAGCCCTACGTTGCGGCAGCCGCCAAAAAGGCGCTGACAGACCACCTGACCCGCACCGGGCGCACCGGTACGGTGGAGGACGGCTTGTTCCCCAGCACCTACCGGGTGAAGTGGGACATCGTGGGCGAACCCAAGGTGAGCATCCTTATCCCCAACAAGGACCACACCGAGGATCTTGAAAAATGCCTGCACAGCATCTGGACAAAGACCGAATGGGAGCACTTTGAGGTCATTGTGGTGGAGAACAACTCCACCGACCCCGCCACCTTTGCCTACTATAAAAAGGCGCAGCAGCGCTACGACGGCCTGCGGGTGGTCACCTACCCGAAAAAGGGCTTCAACTTTTCCGGCATCAATAACTTTGGCCGCAAATATGCCACCGGCGCGTATCTGCTGCTGCTGAACAACGACGTGGAGGTGCGCAATGGCGACTGGCTCACCGAGCTTTTGCGCCCATGCGCCCACCCCGGCGGGGCGGCAGTGTGCGGTGCCATGCTCTTTTACCCGGACGAGACCATCCAGCACGCGGGCGTCATTACCGGGCTGGGGGGCTACGCGGGGCACAGCCACAAGTACAAAAAGGCCGGCGGCAGCGGCTACATGTTCCGCACCGCCACGGTGCAGGATTTTTCCGCCGTTACCGGTGCCTGCCTGCTGGTAAAGACCAGCGTGTGGGACAAGGTGAAGGGGCTGGACGAAGCCTTTGCAGTGGCCTTCAACGATGTGGACTTCTGCCTGCGGGTGCGGGATGCAGGTTACCGCATTGCGTGGACGCCCTACGCCCAGCTGACCCATTACGAGAGCAAGAGCCGCGGCGGGGACGAAAAAGACCCGGTAAAGGCACGGCGCTTTGCCGCTGAACAGCAGCGCCTGTACGAGGTGCACGGCAGGGCGAACATCCTGCACGACCCCTACTACAACCCCAACCTGACCATGGACCGGGAGGATTTTTCCGAAAGCGATGATCTGCGCGGGCTGAAAGAGGGACGCATCACGGTGCAGTGGAGGGAATAACAGCATGAACATCAAGGGTCATTTTGAGACCATCACCCGGCACAAGCTGCTGGTGATGAAATACTGCTTTGAATGCGGGTTGTACGAGCAGGGGCTTGCCCACGACCTGAGCAAGTACAGCCCCACCGAGTTCATCCCCGGGTGCATCTACTATCAGGGCGACCACAGCCCCAACGAGGCCGAGCGCGCAGCCAAGGGCTACACCTCGGCGTGGCTGCACCACAAGGGGCGCAACAAGCATCATCTGGAATACTGGATCGATTACAGCACCACCAAGACCGGCCTGACCGGCATGAAGATCCCCCTGCGGTACGTCTGCGAGATGGTGTGCGACCGGGTGGCGGCAAGCCAGATCTATCTGGGCGATAAGTACACCGATGCCTCTGCGTGGGAGTACTACCAGCGCAGCAAGGATCACTACCTGATGCACCCGGAGACCCGGGCGCTGCTGGAAAAGCTGCTGTGCATGGTGCGGGACCTGGGGCGGGAGCGCACCTTTGCCTACATGAAATTCCTGCTTGGCTGCGAAAACGATTACTAAGCCCAAAAGGCTGCTGCACAGACTGTGCGGCAGTCTTTTTGCGTGCAGAAAAGCCCGCGCAGTGCGCCAGCCGCGCGAAAGCCTTCCCCCGCCGGGGGAAGGTGGCGCGTAGCGCCGGATGAGGGGCAATGTGTGCTGTATTTTGCCTTTTGCACGCTTTGCCGAAACTTTCCGGCAAAGTTTGGCCCATCTGCCCATTGACAGCACACCGCAGCAGGGGATAAGATGAAACTGGGGAGCAACGCGCTCCCATAAGAAGAAAGCGAGGGACCACAGATGAAGCTTTGGAAACGATGGACGGCAGCGGTCCTTGCAGCTGCAATGGTGCTGCTGCTTTTAACAGCCTGCGGGCCCTCCGGCCCTTCCGCACCGGATGCGCCGGACAAGCCGGGTACAGGGGAGACCGGCAAAGACCCCACCGACCCCGGAACGGGAGAACCCGGCAAAGACCCCGAAGAGGAAAATACCGGGGCACAAAAGAAGGCCGCAGTGGTGGAAGCACTGAACACAGTGCGCAAGGACTATGGCAATGACACCGCACTGGTCATGGACGCCGAGGTCTGCGCCATGGCTGAAAAAATGGCACAATTGCAGCTGGACGGTCTGCTTGGCAAGTACGGCAGCGACCCGATGAAGAGCGAGCAGTACGCGAAGGACTGGAACGCCATCAGCAAGCTGACGGTAAAGGGCAAAAAGCTGGTGGGCGTAGGCGGCTACGGTGCGTATCACACAGAGAGCGTGATCCGCGGCTGGGCAAAGAACGGCAGCACCCTGAAAAAGGCACTGGTCACGAGCACGGAAGCCACCCTTGTGGGCGTGGGCGTTGTGCAGAACACCGACCCCAAAACGAAGGATAAATACCCTATTATGGTGGTCGTGATGACCTACTGATACGAGCAAACGCCGCTGACGAAAAGTCGGCGGCGTTTTTGTGTAGTTCGTGCATTGACAAATATATGCGGGGGGGGGTACACTGCTTTTATGGCAGACCGCATGGTCTGCCGGGGTATTTATTATTTACAGGAGGGCAAAACCTATGAAATGCATCAAAAAACTGGTTGCGCTTACGCTGGCTGCGGTGCTGGCGCTGACTATGCTCACCGCTTGCGGCGGTACACCGAGCGTGCCGGAGGCAACAGAAGAAACAAAGCAGGTCGTGGACAATATCAATGCGGTTCGGACGGAAAATGGCTTACCGGCACTGAAAACCATTCCGGCTGCAACGGACGTAGCCAATAAAATTGCGGCACTGCGGGAAAAGAAACTTCTGAACCTGATTTCGGAAGATGACTACCAAACGGAATGGCGTAAATTGTACACTATTCAGGTAGAAGGTAAAAAATGCAACGGATATATGTCGATAAATACTGGAGTCTCGTGCGAAGAGTATCTGACAAAGGATTACTGCCAGAAAAAATATGACGAAAACGACCTGCAACGGATCTTTGGACGGATCATGCGCAGTTCTGATTTGACATATGTTGCTGTCGCTAACAAAAAAATGAGCAATGGCACGTTTGTGTTCGTCGTTATGGCTTACTGATCTGCAGGTTTGAAACCGTACAAACGCCGCTGACGAAAAGTCGGCGGCGTTTTTGTGTGGTTCGTGCATTGACAGCCGCCGCCCGTGAGGTTACACTGTTTTTATGGCAGACTGCGTGGTCTGCCGGGGTATTTATCATTTACAGGAGGGCAAAACCTATGAAATGCATCAAAAAACTGGTTGCACTTACAC
>ERZ1034713.594-NODE-594-length-20351-cov-28.723246_pt1 | contig 20351 bp, 23 predicted proteins | sample MGYA00520692_ERZ1034713 | MGnify/ENA primary metagenome ERZ1034713 (study PRJEB33766, sample SAMN09781717) | gut metagenome | biome: gut microbiome | host: Homo sapiens | place: Madagascar | study: EMG produced TPA metagenomics assembly of the PRJNA485056 data... | reverse complement strand
GCGGCAGCATCCAGTTCAGCTACCACCACGCCGACGGCAGCCCGGAGACCGTGGATCTGCTGCAAAAGGACAAAAAGTGGATCCGTCGCCACATCAACGGCAAACGCATCGCCATGGTGTTTCAGGACCCTATGACCAGCCTTGACCCCACCATGACCATCGGCAAGCAGATCATGGAGGGAATGCTCTGGCACTTCAAGATGCCCAAGGCGGAAGCCTATAAAAAGGCACTGGAGCTGCTGGAAGAGGTAGGCATCACCGATGCCGAGAAGCGGATGAAAAACTACCCCCACCAGCTGTCCGGCGGTATGCGCCAGCGCGTGGTCATTGCCATTGCCCTCTCCTGCGACCCCGACCTGCTCATCTGCGATGAGCCTACCACCGCGCTGGATGTGACCATTCAGGCAAAAATTCTGGAGCTGATCCGCCGCATCCAGAAGGAGCGCGGCATCTCGGTCATCTACATCACCCACGACCTTGGCGTTGTGGCAAAGGTGGCAGATTATGTGGACGTGATGTATGCCGGCAAGATCGTGGAGACCGGCACCATTGACGAAATTTTCTACGACCCCAAGCACCCCTACACATGGGGTCTGCTGTCGGCCATGCCTGACCTTGACACCGCTGACGACCGTCTGTATACCATCCCCGGTTCGCCGCCGAACCTGCTGCACGAGAAGCCCGGCGATGCCTTTGCACCCCGCAACCGCTTTGCACTGAACATTGACGACGAGATCGACCCGCCCATGTTCAAGATCAGCGATACCCACTACGCGGCAACCTGGCTGCTGGACCCCCGTGCCCCCAAGGTGGAGATGCCGCCGGAGCTCAAGGAGCGCATTGCCCGCATGAAAGCAGAAGCAAAAAAGATCGAGGAGGCGGAATAAATGGCAGCACAGAGCACGACCCCGCTGCTGAAGGTCGAAGGGCTGAAGCAGTATTTCCGCGTCAATAAGAATTTCACGGTCAAGGCCGTGGACGACGTCAGTTTTGAGATTTACCCCGGCGAGACCTACGGTCTGGTGGGCGAGTCCGGCTCGGGCAAATCCACCATAGGCCGCAGCATCATCCGCCTGTATGACCCCACTGCGGGCAAGCTCACCTTTGACGGGCAGGATATCAGCGGCCGTCTGACCCATGCGCAGAACAACACCCTGCGCACCCAGATGCAGATGATCTTTCAGGACCCCATGGCGTCCCTGAACCCCCGCAAGAAGGTGGAGGACATCATCGGCGAGGGGCTGGATATCCATCATCTGTGCAAAACACCGGCAGAGCGCCGCGAAAAGGTGGAAAAGATCCTTGCCAAGGTCGGCCTTGCCCCGGAGCACGCCGAGCGCTACCCCCACCAGTTCTCCGGCGGTCAGCGCCAGCGCGTAGGCATCGCCCGCGCTCTCATCATGAACCCCAAGCTCATCATCGCGGACGAGTGCATCTCGGCACTGGACGTGTCCATTCAGGCGCAGGTGGTCAACCTGATGAAGGATATCCAGCAGGAGACCGGCACAGCGTATCTGTTCATTGCCCACGACCTTTCCATGGTCAAGTACATCTCCGACCGCATCGGTGTGCTGCATCTGGGGCATCTGCTGGAGACCGGTACCACCGAGGAGATCTTCGAGCACCCCATCCACCCCTACACCCGGAGCCTGCTGTCGGCCATTCCGCTGCCGAACCCTGTGGTCGAAAAGCGCCGCGTGGCCGAGACTTATGACTATGCCACCTCCGGCATCGACTATTCCAAAGGCACCAGCCACCATGTGGAGGGCAGCCACTACGTCAAGTGTACGGATGAAGAATTTGCCAAGTGGTGCAAATAAAGCCGGATAAAAGACGGGGCTGTGTTTTTTAACCAGTTTTGCGTCTTTCCGGTATCGTTTAACAGATAAAAAGCCTCCCCGGCATCCCTTCCAAGAAGGAAAGCCGGGGAGGCTTTTCTGTCAGTGTGCAAAAAGTGTGCAATGGTATGCAGACGCGCAAACCAAAGCCAGGCCGCTTATTTGATCTCCGCTGTTTCTACGATAAATTTCACATTGCCGGTCATTCCATCGGCAAGCCCGGTAAAGGTCTGGTAGGCTTTTCCTGCCTGCTGCACAGCCTTTAAGCGGCGTACGACATTCTGCAATCCATCGCCAAGATCATCGCCGAGTTCCTTTCCGGCTTTCTTGCTGAACTCCTGCACGCCATCACGAAGAGCCGCAGCGCCATCGTGCAGCTCTGTCAAGCCGCCATAGAGCTCTGCACTTGCATCATTCAGCTGTGCGCTGCCGTCAGCCAATGCGCTGGCTCCCTGACGGACCTGACCCACCGCTTTCATGTAGGTATCGGTGCCTTGGGCCAGCTGGTCAAGACCCTCCGACAACTGCGCAAAACCGCCGGGCATTGACTGCATCAGCAGTTCGGAGGCGGTTGCCGCTACCGTACCGGCAAAGGCAGGGGTATCCTTTGCTGTCGCTTTTCCCAGCGCATTTTGCAGTGCGGAAAGCAGGACTTTCTGCTGTTCCGGCGTAAGCGTGCCAAGCGCCGCCTGCAGTTCTGCGTCACTGCATACATCCGTCACCAGCGTGGTGCCGTAGTCTGTGATGGCAGGCGTCAGCGCTTCGCCAAGTTTCGCCTGCGTCTCCTTGTCGGCAGTGGCTGTACCGCCGGTCATCTCGCTCACCGAGCCGCTGACGGTGCTCAGGCCGTCCCGCAGCGTGTTGATCCCGGTCAACAGGGTCTGTCCATTGTCGTACAGCTGTGTCAGACTGTCCGCAAGGGTCTGTGCGCCCTCGTTCAGGTTCTTCACGCCGTCCGCGTACTGATGAAAGCCATCGTAGTAGGCTTGTATCCCATCTGCCAGTGCACCTGCGCCATCGGCAACTTCATCGGTCGCATCGGTCAGCTTAAGGGATCTGCAGGATCGTTTGGGTATTGCAGAGCATGTTATCGCCGATGGTCTCGCTGTAATGGTTCAGTGCATCCGGCAGCATCAGGCCAAAGCTCAGCAGCAGATTCGCAAACAGGATCCCAATAAACAGCACGGCATAGCTGCCAAGATTCTGCAGGATCACCCGTGCACGGAACCTTGTAAAAAACGGCAGCAGCTTCGGCAGCGGCAATGCATATTTGCGCCCGCTGCGGCGGCTCAGATCATGCCGCAGGAATTGCAGGGGAGACAGGTGCAGGGTGCGGGCCAGCACAAACCAGTTGATAAAAACCATCAGCACCACCGGCACGGCCGTGGTCATCCAGAAGGCGTCTGCATTCCACCGGGTCACATAGGTGGGTAAGCTGTAACTGCCGTAATACATATCCGCACAGACATCTTTCAGAAAAGTATACCCCAGCAGATTTCCCACCGCAGCGCTGATAAGGGTGACAAGCACCGGCATTGCCATGTAGTGGCGCACAAGCTCTCCCCGTGTAAAACCAGAGGCACGCAGCGTTCCGATCACGGAAGCTTCTTTGGCATGTGAAAGCAACCGTTCTTGCAGGAGCATAGAGTCATCCAGAATCACCGAAAATCTTTGATAATTTTCGATGATCCTCGAAAATTATCGAAAGAAGAAGTCGTGAACTGCCAGAACAAGACCGCCACCTTTGAGGAGTTTTCCGCATTGCTCATGCAGGGACACGGCATTGCCGTGAAGGAGAGCCGAGGAAGCTTTTCTGGTGCGGACAGGGGGCGTTTTGCGCTCTTCAGGATACGCTCTGTTTCTCGGACAGGCTGACCATCCAGCTGCGCCTGCGGAACATCACAAGGGACAAAACCAGTCGGAATGCTTCCTCTGCGTTGAGCAGGGCATATACACCCACGATGCCCCACCGCAGCCCATAGGCAGCCAGCAAGCACAAGGGGATGCCGATGCACCATGTTCCCAGACAGTCGATGACCAGAATGATCCCGGTATTGCCGCCGCTGCGCAGGATGCCGCCGCCAAGGATCATGTTTTCCACCTTGATGGGGGCATACAGGGCAAACACCACCAGCAGCAGGTTACCCAGCCTTTTTACGGCGGGGGCTACGCGATACCAGCCGGTATAAGGCCCCGCCAGCAAGACCACCAGCGCCGCTACCGTCACTGCCCCCACAAGCCCTGCCGCCATGAGCTTTTTGGAGTCCGCGTAGGCGGCAGCATAGTCTTTTCTGCCCAGCTGTTTGCCCACCATCACCCCGGCGGCTGCGGACAGACCGCTCAAAGCCCCGATGATAAGCCCTTGAAGCGGGCTGGTAAGGGTGTAGGCCGCAAGGCTTGCGGTGCCCAGATGCCCATACACCGCAGATTCCACGTTCTGCCCCAAGCTCCACAGAAACTCGCTGACAAGGATAGGCAGGATCATGCCTCCATACGCCCGCAGGGTGAGGGTCTCAAACCGCAAGGACCAGAGGGGCTGTTCCCTCTCATTTTGAAGGCAGACTGCAAAGCCGATCAAGATCAAAAGCAGGTTCAAAAGCTGGGAAACCAGCGTGGCGATGGCAGCACCGGCAACGCCCATAGCGGGGGCACCCAGCTTTCCGAAGATGAGCAGATAGTTCAGCCCGGTGTTCACCGCTACCGCGCCAAGGCTTGCCCAAAAGGGGACAGCGGCGTGTTCCTTGCAGCGCAGCCATGCAGACAGGACGGTGCTGACCGCCATGGGCAGATAGGAGAACGCCACGATGCGGAAGTACCCCGCCCCCACGCGGAGGATGGCGTCATCTTCCGTATAAAGCCCCAAGACCTGCGCCGGGAAGCCGCCTGCCGCCAGCAGAAACCCTACCGCTAGCACACCCCCGCAGACAAGGCTCACATCCAGACTGCGCCATGCCTCGGTGTGCTCCTCCGCACCCAGAAACTGCGCCATCAGAATACCGGCAACTGTGCCGACTGCGCCCGACATCACAGAGAAAATAAGGGTAAAGTTACCGCACAGCCCCACAGCTGCAATGCCAGCTTCACCCAGCTGCCCGATCATGAGCTGATCCACGATGGAAAAGGAGGCTTGCAGCATCCCCTGTAAGGTAACAGGAATGGCAATTTTACAAAGGGTTCTCATAAAGTCTGACATGGCAGCCTCCTTGTGCTTTCTCGTTCCAGTTCCTGCTGCACCCGTTTCACCGTTTCGCCTGAGAGTTTTTCCGTCTTGCCGTGGATCACGTTGGAGACAGTAGCGGTACTAAGCCCCAATGTCTGTGCAATATCCACAATGCGGACCCGAGACTGTTCCATCCTTGCGCCTTCTTTCCGTTGCCGTTCTGGTTCTATCCTACAACAGAACCAGCCTGTTGGCAAAGGTTAAACGCGTAACCCGCGCCAAAAATCAGCGCCGATTTTTGTACTGTTTGCCAGATGACTGCGGCAGGCAGAAAAAATGCCCGCCCATCTGTGAAAAATGATATGCCCCCTATATAGCGAACAGTGAAATAAAACACTGAAAGTTATATAGGGAGCATATCATGATGAGCACCACCACTTCAGCAAAAGAAAGTGTTCAGAAAATTTTTGCGTCTTAACAATTCGGAAACATTTGTAGAACTTGTCGGGGCGAGGCCCCTCCATCTGCTGTCGCAGACCGCGCTGCCGCTTAAAAGCCCCACTGGGGCTTTCATTGCTCCGCTGCGCTACGCAAACGCGGTCCCACCCCAAACCCTGCTACGGGCAAACGTAATAAGCTGGAACTTGTCGTTCTAGAAAATTACAGAGTCAAACGAATGCTTACATCGCCATTGCTAAGCAGGTTGACTACTTCGTTTTCCGATAAATCCATTTTACCAAGGCGAGTATACGCCCACGAATTAGAGCCGTAGAATAGAACGATCTGGTCAGAACGATACAAAACGATGTCACCATTGTTTGTTGTCATCTGGACATCATTGCTGGGATAGGATTTATCCAGCGGACCTACCTGTTCGTTATTGCTGTACATTGACATGGATACTACAATATCGCCCGCTTGCAGATTGCTTCTCAATGCACTGACGGAAGGATTGTTCTCCCATGTGACCGGGATTTCCATATCATTTATGTACATTTTCATTCCGGTATCCGTCCTTTCGTCAGAGGTTTCTTCGGTCAAACTATTCTGCGTGTTCTCTATGGGTTGTGTTTTCGGGACAGTTTTCTTCTCGCAGCAAGCAGTGACTGCAAGCAGCATCAGAACGCTGAGTAGTAAAAAGGTAAGCTGTTTCATCCCTTACACATTCCGCCCAAGGTCGTATGCCTGCTGCATGGCCTCTGTATGCTGCACAGCTTCCCCGGCAGCATTGATGCCGCCGCCAAAAATACAGCCTTTAAGTTCTGCCCGTTCAAAGCAATCCACCCAGCCCTGCAAACCATTGTAGGCTTTTTCAATGGTTGTACTTTCATCTTCTGCGGCAGTTGCAATCATGTAAATATCACGGAAACGGTAATCCGAATCATACAAAGGGTTCAGACGATCCAGCAGGGTTTTCATCTGCCCGCTCATCTCGTAATAGTAAATCGGCGTTGCAAAGACAACAACTTCCGCCTCTTTCACTTTTGCCATGATTTCCGGCACATCATCTTTCAGCACACAAGAGCCGGTTTTCTGGCAGGACAAACAGCCACGACAGAAACGAATGTCTTTGTCCCGCAGGGAAAGAAATTCCACATCATGTCCGGCATCCCATGCGCCCTTTTCACACTCTTTTGCCAGAATTTCGGAATTGCTGTTGCCTCTCAGGCTCGTGGAGATAATAAGAACTTTTTTCGCCATCGTAACATTGCCCCTCAGTCCAAATTCTTTTTGAAAAATGCGTCCATTTTATCAAACGGTATTACCGCAAGATTGTCATACAGGTCAGTATGTACTGCACCGGGAATTGCAAGGAACTCCTTGTTGGCAGCATATTTACTGTTGCGCACCATATCGTTAAAGGCGTCTTTACCGAAGTAGAAGCTATGAGCCTTTTCGCCATGCATGACCAGAACGGCGCTGCGAATCTCACAGCTGTATTTCAAAATTGGCTGGTTCATAAAGGACTCACAGCCGATCACATTCCAGCCGTCGTTGGAGTTCAGGCTTCTTGCATGATAGGCACGGCCTTTATAGTATTCGCTGTAATCCTTTACGAAGAACGGCGCATCGTCCGGCGTCGGTAAGGGCATACAGCCGCCGGCGCGCGTATAGAGCCCTGCTTTGTAGTCCTCGGTACGCTGGGCATTCAAGATCTTTTTCTTTTCATAGCGGGCTTCTTCGCTATTTTCTGCATCAAAATAGCCGTTTGCATTTACACGGGTCATATCGTACATAGTAGATACGACAGTGGCTTTAATACGGGTATCCAGCGCAGCCGTGTTCAAGGCCATGCCGCCCCAGCCGCAGATGCCGATCATGCCAATTTTATCTGTATCTACGTTATCCTGCACCGAGAGAAAGTCTACTGCGGCCATAAAGTCCTCAGTATTGATATCCGGGGATGCCATATAGCGGGGCAGGCCGCCGCTTTCGCCGGTAAACGAAGGATCAAACGCAATCGTCAAATATCCGCGCTCTGCCATCGTCTGGGCGTAAAGGCCGGAACATTGCTCCTTTACCGCACCAAAAGGGCCGCAGACCGCGAGGGCAGGAAACTTTTTCTGTTCATTTTTAGGTGTGTACATATCGGCGGCAAGGGTAATGCCGTAGCGATTGACAAAAGTGACCTTTTTGTGATTTACAGATTTACTTTTGGGAAAGGTCTTGTCCCATTCGGATACTAAATCGAGTTTTTCAGGTTTCATCATAGCGAACGGCTCCTTTGTTGTGATGGAATCAATAGTATGTTTGCTCTTGCCCAATCATAACACTTGAAGTCAACTTTAAGTCAAGGACTTTTCCTAAAAAGCCCCCCTTCCGGGAGCTGCCGGACAAAATCAATACCTCCTTGACAGCGGAGTGCATCCACATTATGATATAGTTGAAGTTTGATTTTGTCATACAATTCAAAGCACACTTTAAGACAAGGGCATTTTGAAAAATTCGGAGGGTTTCAGATGATCTATACCGTGGGCGAAATGGCACAGAAGCTGGGCGTACCTGCCTCCACCCTGCGCTACTACGACAAAGAGGGCTTGCTGCCCTTTGTAAGACGTTCCTCCGGCGGCATCCGAATGTTCCAAGAAAGCGACTTCGAGTGGCTACAGGTCATCCGCTGCATGAAAAAAGCCGGAATGCCCATCAAAGACATCCGGCAGTATATCGAGCTTGCCATGCAGGGAGACGACACCATTGACACCCGGCTGGAGATGTTTCGGCATCAGAGAGAGGTGCTCGCCCAGCAGATTCAGCAGTTACAGCACACGCTGGAGACCGTGGAGTATAAATGCTGGTTCTACGAGACTGCCAAAGCCGCCGGGACGGTGGATGTCCCCGGTGCGATGACCGATGCGGATGTACCGGAGCAGTTCCGTGCCGTCCGGCAGGAGCTGCGGGGGCAGAGTGAAAAATAACGCTCAATAGAGTTTTCATTGCTGCGCAACCGCGGCATTCTCATTTCCGAAGAAAACAAAAAATCCGAACCCTTCTCCTATCGAGAAAAGGTTCGGATTTTCATTGTTTGGTGCGATGGAAGGGACTCGAACCCCCGGCCTACTGATTCGTAGAGTGCCTTTATATGAGTTTCGGCGTTTTCGGTCATCGCATTTTATATAGATTCATCGTTGTTTTTATGTTTGTTCGTGCATGGTCGTTTCACTTCTTTTTGATTCGATAAGGCACAAATAAGGCACATTCCAAAGGGCATACCATCCCATAAAACGGACACCATGAGAAAAGCAAAAAGCAGACGGCTCACGAGGGCGGCAGAAATGCCCCTGTGAGCCGTCTTTTGTTATGCGTGTGACTTTTCCTTGATGCGGCTGAAAACGTCCGTCAGCGCGTCCGCTGCCGCCGCATCGCTGGAACGGATGAACCCTGCGTAAATATCCGTGGTGGTGCTGGTCTTTGCGTGGCCCAGACGGCCCGAAACCGTTGTAACAGGCACATGGGCCGCTATCAGCAAGCTGGCGTTGGTGTGGCGCAGGCTGTGGAAGTGTACCGCCGGGAGATCATGGGCGGCCAGAAAGCCCGGAAACCAGCTTGTAACCGCATTGGGGTCGAACGGCTGACCATTCCAGCGGGTAAACAGCAGGTCATTGTCCACCGTCTTGCCGTTCTCGATCTCCACCCGGCGCACCCACTCGGAACCAACTTTGAACCGTTCAGCCTTTTGGTGCTGGCGGTACTCCCGCAGCAGCTGCACACACTCCGGGCCTATCTTGATGCACCGCCGGGAGCGTTTTGTCTTGGGTGCCGTGAACACCGTGCCGCGCCCGGCGATGTTCTGCACCGTCCTGTTGATGGAGATCACACCCGCGTCAAGGTCAATGTCCGACCAGCGCAGGGCGCATATCTCGCCCCGGCGGGCACCTGTGAGCAAGGCCAGCTGTGTGATAACGCTGTACTGCGCTGGCGCGTCCTGCAGGGCTTCCAGCAGCTTTGCAACGTCCTCTTCCTGCAATGCTTCCACTTCGATTTCTGCCGCTTTAGGGGCTTCTGTGCGTCGACAAGGGTTTTCATCGATCAGCTGCCACTTGACCGCCTTTTCAGACACACTGGACAAGAAGCGGTGATAGTGCAGCTGCGTATTGCCGCCCAGCTTACCTCCCGCTCTGACCTTCTCGGTGAACGCTTTGGACAGGGGCAGCCCGGCGGCATCGGCCACCTTCTCGGCGGTCTTGTGGCTGATCGGCTTGCCGCTGCACAGCCCCCGCATGGTTTCCTCGCCCACCCCGGCGGCTTCCCGGATCCTTGCCCGCTGACCTCTCGGCAGCAGCTTCAGCAGGGCCGCCGTTGCGGTATAGGTGGAATCCTGCCGCACTCCACCCTCTGACAGATTCGCATAGAACGCCATAAGGTGCGCCGGGCGTATCTGGTTGACCTTCATGTGACCCAGAGCCGCCGACACACGCGGCACCAGCTTCCTGTATTCGGTGGCCGTCTTGAGCTTCAGCTGGCGGTCTGCGTACTCAGTGAACCACTTCTCTATCAGGTCATCCAGCTTCATGGACGCTTCCAGAGAAATGCCGCTGTGTACTTCCTGTTCAAAGGCATCCGCCTGACGCTGCAATTCCTTTTCCAGCTTCTTCCCGGTCAAGCCCGGCGGGGGAGTGAAGGTTCGGTTTACCATCACCTGACGGCCCTGCCTGTCGTAGCCGTTGGAAACCCGGATGCAGTAGGAGCAGGTGCCGTCCTTCTTCATCCGCTTTACGATTTTCGCCATCTGTCACCTCTCCTTTGTGGGCATGGTTTTTTGTGCATTTTGTCCCCGGCGGCGTGTTCATCTGGCCGCGATCAGGCCCACAGCAAGGGCATTCTGCACAAACCGGGCAGCGCGTCAGCCAAATATTAAAATTTGTCTTCGTCCCGGCGGTACTCATTTATTTCAGCTAGAGCTTCCACTGCTTCCGCCGCTTTTTCTGCTCCGACATGGTTGAGATAGGTAAACGCCATAACCATTCGACAGTACAAGTTGTACTCCTCACCGTATGCCGCCTTATTATTGTTGATTTCAGCTGTCATTGCTTCTGTGCTCGTGGTAAAGTCCCCAATGCTATAAACGGACACTCCTAGAGCATTTGCAATTTTTTGAAGCGTTGATAACTTGGGATTCAGCTTTCCTAATTCATAGCGTCTAATGGTGGGTTCTGCAATGCCCGCCTTGTCACCTAGCTGTTTCTGTGTTAGTCCCGCTGCCATCCTGGCCGCTCGAATATTATCGCCCGCTAAACTCATTTCAAACCCTCCTTTAACCGCATTATAGCATAACCACGCAAATACAGCAACAAAAAATTACTGAAACGCTTGACAGTAACAAATTGTTGCTGTATTATATCAACAGAAACATTTTGTTACTGAATAAATTAAGAAAGGACTGTTCTGAAGATGTCTAAATCCGTTACTGTAGACCGCGTGAAGGTTATTGCCGAAATGGCCAGACAGAACATTACCGGTGAAGAACTTGCCCAGAAGGCCGGTGTAGGCCGCTCTGCTGTTCAGAAAATGCGCAAAGGGCAAGCCGTATGGCGCACTACCGCCGGGCACGTTTCCGCTGCTCTCGGCGTGTCTGTGGAAAGCCTGATGGAGCAGTGAGCAAAATTCACCATGTCAGTAATTCAATTTCATCAATAATTTTTCGATGTACAAAACCAGCAGCATTTATCCATAAATCAGGTGGGCGTTCCCCTGTAAATCTATTGCAAAACAAGGTAATCCGTTGCAAAGCATGACACTGGATATTACCAGATGACACTAGATGGATTTTGACGCAAGGGACTTCATTTCAACAATGGTTCATGGCATCAATTTTTAATCAAAATTTGGCGGTATTGCAAAGATTTTCGTTTTATGGTTTAATGCCGACACATCAAAAACGACAGGACAAAAAAATGACCTAAAGGGGGTTGAAACATGGGTGATACCATCCGTTATCCCAATATGGGAACCGTCAAAAAGGCCGCTGAAATCTACGGCCTGTCACCGGCCTACATCCGGCGACTGTGCAAGACGGGTAAAATCCGATATGTAAACGCCGGGCACATGTGGCTGGTCAATCTGGACAGTCTGGCCCGGTACTTTGAACAGGGCGACCCGGTGGACGGCAGCCAGACCGCCGAGGGCATCCGCCGGGTAGCGAGGTGAACAATTTGGAATTTGCAAAGAATGTCCCTGACGCGCTGGCCATTCTGCCGCAGTGGGTTTGCTGGGGTGCCAAAGGCAAGCCCCGCAAAATGCCCTTTGACCCGTGCACTGGCAAACCGGCAAAGGCCGGGCAGCCTGCTACATGGGCAGACTTTCAGACCGCTGCACAGGCCGTGGAAGCCGGCCGCTTTGAGGGTGTGGGCTTTGAGTTCGATGCAGCGAGCTGTGTTGTCGGCATCGACTTCGACCACTGCTTGCATGACGGGAAGTGTGACCCGTGGGTGGAAGCATGGGTGAAAAAGCTGGACAGCTACACCGAAATTTCCCCCAGCGGCGAGGGCCTGCACGTTTTCTGTTCGGCCCATCTGCCCGGCCAGGCGATCAAACGCAAGGAAGCTGAAATGTACGACCGTGGCCGATATTTCACCATGACCGGCAGGCTCTACGGCCCCGAAAAGCCCCTGCGCGCCGCACAGGACACGGTAAACGCGCTGTATGCAGAATTACAGGCCCGTGCCCAGAAGCAGCAGGAAAGGCCCACAGAGAAGCCGACAGCGGCCCCCGGCGGGGTGGATATTGAGGACGCGCCCCTAATTGCCAAAATGAAGAAGGGCAGGAACGGCGCGGCATTCTCTGCACTGTGGAACGGTGACATTTCGGCTTATCCTTCCCACTCTGAAGCGGATGTTGCACTGTGCAATATACTGGCATGGTGGACGAACGGCGACCCGGCCAAAATGGACAGGCTGTTCAGGCAGTCCGGCTTGATGCGCGAGAAGTGGGACAGGAAGCAGAGCGGCACCACTTACGGCGCGATCACCATCAAGAACGCCGCCAGCAGCACCCGCGGCGGGTACGACCCGGCGGGGTACGCTACGGAAAGCAGGGCCTTATCATGGGATGACGAAATTCCCGCCGGGCAGTCTGCCCGCGATCATCCGCAAGCGGCGGAAGCCCCGCCTGCACAGATTGAAAAGCAGCAGCCCACCAAAAAGGCCCCGCTGTTTCTGCCCGCCAGCAGTTTTGAACCCCGCACCGCACGGTATCTGATTGAACCGTACATCCCGCGCGGTATGCTGTCCATCATCGGCGGCGTGTCTGGCACCGGCAAAACATCCCTTGCGTTGTCTCTGGCCGCAGCCGTCAGCAGCGGGCGCGCACTCCCTTTTGAAGCTGCTGGCACTACCCGCAAGCCGGAAAAGGTCTTGTATTTGACGGTCGAGAATGACCCGCACATTGTTTTGCGCCCCCGCGTGGAAGCTATGGGCGCAGACATTCACCGTCTTTTCTTTCTGGGTGGGGTAGGCGTCAACATGACTTCGCCCGAACTGCGCGACTTCATCAAGCAAGAGCATATTTCAATGCTTGTATTCGACCCCATTCAGAGTTTTCTCCCGGCGGGTACTCAAATGGGCCGCGCCGAACAGATTCGCCCTATCATGGATAAGGTGATTGACCTGTCGGCAAGTGAGGATCTCGCAACTATCCTCATTTCTCACATGAGCAAGCCCGGCCCCGGTGTCGTGTCAGCCCTTGACCGGCTGTTAGGTTCCAGCGACTTCCGAAACGCCGCCCGGTCTATTATGATCGTGGGCCGTGACCCAGAGAATCCAGACCAGCGCGTTTTTGCCCATGCCAAAAACAGTATCGGTTTACCCGGCCCGGCGCAACGCTACCACATTTCAGACGGCGGCCTTGTGGTCTTTGATGGAGAAACAACGCTGACCGCCGACCAGATCATAGCCCAAACCGAGAACGCCGCACCCCGCGCACAAAAGGCCGCAAACGCGCTGAATGCTGCAATTTCCGACCTTAACAAAGCTTTGGGCTTCATGGGCTGGGTGGATGTGGCCACAGTCTACACGCTCAGTGCTGCCGCCGGGTACTCTGACAGAACTATGCGCAGGGCAAAGGATGTGATGGGCTTGAAAATCCTTAAAATCGGGATGCAGCCAAACCAGAAAACGTATTGGTATCGTGATGAGTTGACCGAAGCCGCCGTAAAGGCTGACATTATGAATGAAAACGAGCCTTTGACACTGGACGATGTTCCCACAATGGCCCCGCCTGCCGTTCACAGTGGAAAATCTGTGCCGCTGTGAACCAAATAAAAATTTATTATAATTTTTCTTATTTTTCCTATGTGTAAGAAGTTGGCTTTATACCTTGATTTTTTCACGCTGGACAGTCTGCCCACTGTGGGGCGTTATTGGCCAGTGCAAAGCCCGCTTTTTGCACAGCGGACAGATTGCACAAGGGTATCATAGCCATTGTGCCGTAAAGGGAGATCGAACCATGAGTGACCGCATTTGTCCGTTAGACGGCAAGCCCTGTGAAAAGGACTGCCCCGACCGCTTCCATGACACCCCGGATGGGGGTTGTCTTTTGACTATGGTGCAGGATAGGGGCGGCAATGTTATGACCGTTGAAGAGTTGGGCGGCGGGCAGTATGCCCTAAATCGCCTGAATTGAACAACCCTTGAACAACGAGTGAACCACAGTCGAACACGTGACACGCTGGGCGCATGGGGCAACCTGTGCGCCCTCTTTGAATAGGGGGCAGTATCGTGAATCCTGACAACCTCCGCAGTCTGGCCGACCTGCCACCAGAACGCCGCCGGGAGATAGCCCGGATGGGCGGCAAGGCCAGCGGCATTGAACGCGCCCGGCGGGCCTATATGAAGCAGTCCGCGCGGGAGATCATTCTGAAGATGCACTATTTCTACGAGGCCGAGGAAGAACTGGAAGCCGAGTGGAAAGAGTTTCAACGCTGGCGCAGGCGGAAAAAGAAGCGCAGCACTTCACGCAAGTAAACAATTTATTGACACGATACGCGCGCACCCGCGTGGCCGTGTCTACTTACTCCGAAAGGGGATGCAGCAATGGAACAGAATCGACCCAAGCAGACCGACCAGCAGGCCACAAACGCGGCCCTTGCTGCTCTGGCAGCCGCCGGGAACAGCTTCGCACTGGGCCAGCTTTGGGAAGTCAACAAGGGCTTTGTACGGCGGCAGCTGTGGCAGTGGTACGAGAAGAACAAGCCTGTTGCGGACAATGCAGGCCTGTCCTTTGAAGATTTGGTGCAGGAAGGGTACTTTGCTGTGGACTATGCCGCCAAGCACTACAGCGCAGAGCAGGGCAGTTTTACAACGTATCTGAGCTATGCGCTGTTGAAGCAGATCCGCACCGCCACCTGTGGGGAGCACACGCGAGGTGTCACCACTGAGGATGGCCGACGCGTGGCCGTATCAGCCAACCCGCTGAACGAATGCAGCAGCCTTGACGTTCGCCTTGATGAATCGGACGAAGGAAGCAGCACCAAAGGGGAGACCATCGAAGACCCGGCGGCTATACAGGCATTCCAGACCGCCGAGGATGATCTATACACCGAAGAGCTGCACAATGCTCTGGAAGAAGCCCTCAGCCACTTGGCGGCCAAGCAAGCCGACGTTGTGCGCCGCCACTATTTCGAGGGCCAGCCCCTTAAAGAGATTTCGCAGGAGGACGGCACAACCTTAAATGCGGCACGGAACCGCGAACAAGCCGCCTTTATAGCCCTGAGCCGAAATCTCAAGCTCCAGCGCTGGCGTGATGAGATCATCTCAGCCAAGGCATGGAGTGGCACGGGCTTTGGAGTATGGAATCACCGCGGCAGTGTAGAGGAACGCACCGTTGAGTATCTGGACGACTGGGAAGCCAAAAACAGGGCATGGGCGGCAGAACGGGAAAAGCTGATTCGGGAACACTACGCAGACCTTGAAGCAGCTGGTTATTTTGACCGCCACCCGGAATGGCGGGCAAACCTAGAACCCCGGACGGATCCCAAAGAATCCACCCCGCCCGGCGGCGAGGTGTAACACACTAGACTTTCACGGAAAGTCGTGTGCTCTTGCAGAGGGCCCAGAGCTTGCAAGCAGGGCAGACGTATATACAATACGCTGCTCTTGCAAGCAATGGCCCTGTACATACACGGCCCCTTGCGTTGCAAGAACTTGTTGGGCAACATCCCAAACCCTTTGACCGTGCAGCACCCGCCAGGCGCAGCACTTCAGCTACACGATTCTGTTGACCTCAACAAAATCGCTGCATGACAAAGCCCCCAGACCGCGACAGCGCGTGTCTGAGGGCTTTGCTTCTTTCTGTGGGTGTTTTCCTTGCCGTTGGTTCTATTCTTGCTCAGGCAGCCCCGGCGGGCTTATGCCGCGCAGTTAGGGAAGTTCACAACGGTGATCTCTGCCACGGCCTTTTCGACCGTCTGCAAGATGTGCTCTATCTTCTCCACCGTGTCAGCTGACAGAACGACCTCGCCGCACTGTTCACATTTCAGGCAGGGCACGTTCTTGATGACCACGACACAGTTCTTTAGCTGAACGGTTTGAATGGTCGTGCTGGGCTTCATTTCGCCCTTGCAAAGTAGACAAGTCATGTATGCCCTACTCCTTCAGCTTCTTCTTTTCCTGTTCACGTTCCAGCTGCTTGATACTCTTTTCAGGCGTGGGAAGGTCTTCGGGCATTGTGCCGCCCAGATCCTTGATGGTCTGGCGTACCTTTGCGCCTACCTGATAATGCACCTGATTGGCTGCTGCCTTGCCCTGAACATTGTCCCGGCGGAGCTTTTCGTCTGTCTGCGTGGCACGGAAAAGATTGGCCGCAAGTTCTGTGCTGCCCATGTGGTCAAGAATCTTCTGGCTCTTTTTCAACCCCTTACGGGTGTGAATTTCCTTCATTCCAAGACCACCGTACAGACCTTTGTACCCGCTATTCTGGAATACTGCGTAGTCAAGCGGACTTTCCACACCAGCCATCTGTGCGGCCTCCGCTAACGACTTGTTGTGCTCAATCATTTCATGTCGGATTGCAATTCGCTTTTGATCTTCAGAAAGCTGATCGTATCCCTCAACCAGTTCTTGCTGGCGTGTTTTTACTGCAAAGTAGGTTTGACCAACTGCAACAACTTCTTTACGCGGGTCACCGTTTTGGACAATCATATAGCATGCATAACGAGAAAGCATCATGTCATCTACGGTTTTATGCGTTGCTCCTGCTTCCACGATTTTGTTGACGTCAACAAAATCGCCTTCCGGGTCTAATCCGCTATTGGCACAAGCCATTTTTGCTTTATCAATCACTGTTGAGAAATTACGCCACTCTGTGTACTCCAAAACTTTTTGAAGCTCACGGGCAAACCAAAATTCTTCTCCATCTTCTGTATAGTGCTTGATACTCTCGAACGTCTGTTCACTGTATTTCTGAATGTCAGCCATGTTCTCACGTCCTTCCTGTTCATTCCCCGGCGGTGTCCTCTGTGGGCATATCCGATTCAAGCCGCTGCCGAATCGCTTCCACAATATAGGCGTTCAGGCTTTCGCCCTTGGCATCTGCCGCCGCCTGAACTTCATCTTTCGTGGGGCTGGTTTCTTTTTTTAGAACGAGGTTCACACGATCGTATGCCTTTGCGTTCCATTTATTGTTTGCCTTTGTTCTGGCTGTTCCCATGCTAACACCTCTTTTCCACTCTATTATAGCGCATTTAATACACTTGCGCAAGTGTACAATTTATACTTATGCAATGGTAAATCTTTGTGCATTCCGCGCATTGAATGTACTTGCGCAATGGTATATAATAAAGACACAGCAAGGGAAGCACGACCGGAAGGCAAGGGGCGAAGTAAGAACCGGGAGCGCTGTAAGCCGTGAACGCATGCTAAGTCAGTAACCCACTTCCCAAAAGCTGTATAAAAGAAAATGGCCCGGTGCGAGCTACCAACTACATCACCGAGCCAAACCCACAACAGGGTCAAGCCCATTATACAGGACCTGACCCGCAAAGTAAAGCGAGGACAGTATGAAGAAGTACAATCTTTCCGAGATCATGCACAAGGCATGGAAGCTGTACCGCAAGGGCGTGAGCAGCTTTGCCGAAGCCCTGCACCGGGCATGGAACAGCGCAAAGGCTGCCCCGGTCAACGCCCAGCGCATCGAGGAAGCCCAGCAGGCCGCCGGGATCACCGAGCCGGTGAACACTTGGGCGGGCTGGAAAGCCGCCGGGTACATGGTGGAGCACGGTGCAAAGGCGCTGTTTCAGGTGGTGCTTATCCACAGCAGCAAGGGAGACGGACGGACCTATCAGGCATCATTCTTTGGTGCATCACAGGTGCAGCCGCTGGAAGCGCAGTAAAGGGGGAACAGACGATGAAAACCGAGATCACCACCAAGGAACTGGAAGAAGCCATGAACGCCGTTTTGAAGCAGGCCCGTAAGATGGAAGAATCGGACGAGCCAGAGGAACGCCGCCACGGCTTCGGCATGGAAAGCTCATTGACCGCCCTTGCGATCTATCTCGACCTGTAACCCGGCGGCAAGGCCGTCAGCAGCCCAGAACAGCAGCAGGGAGCAGGGGGCATATCGCCCCCGCCCCTCTCGCTCTGGACTTCCTGCACCGTACAGGCAGGGGGAGGGCCCCCATCCATGGCCTTGGCGCCCTCTGCTGTCCCGCGCCGATATTTACACACAAGAATTTTTTGAGAGAGGTTTAAGATATATGAAGATTGAAAAGCGTGTCAACCTGTACGCCTTTGAGGTGCAGTTCATCGACCAGCGGGAAGCAAAGCCCCGCACCGTCCGCCGGGAAACCGTCGTGCTGGACGGTGGGCGCGTGTCCGCGCTGGAACGTCTGGGCCAGTCCCCGCAAGACTGGATTTGCCAACAGTACGCCCGGCGGGGCTTCACTGTGGGTTCTGTCCACAAGGGTGAGCGACTGACCGCAACCGTTGACACCGATTTCCTGTGGAAGTTGGCCGTGCTGGATGTGGCCGCCGCAAAGGCTGGTAAGGCTGTGGCCCAGCTGCTGGAAGGGGGTGTTAATCATGCACAAGCCTGACTATACCCCCACGTTGACCGCTAGAGAGTTCTGGACGGTCTGGAACTATGGGTCATGTTCAACTGAGGTATGGTGCTTTGTGCGCGACCTGATGCAACTATTCCAGTGCCACGGAGAGACCCCAGAGAGCACCGACAACCTGACTTTTCTACTGGTGGCCGTTTATAACCTTGGGCATCAACAGGGCATCCGCAAGGAACGCCACCGCCGCCGGGTAAAGCAAAACGGCACAGATGACCCGGAACGCACCTCTTACACGGAAGCTATTTTGCGGCTGTTGAAAGCGGCAGACCTTCGCAAACTGCGCCTTGTGTGGATCTATGCAAGCCACCTGATACGCTAAAACCGGACCATTCCCACACAAAAAGCACTGAACCCCGCCCCAATGCGCCGCAGATCATCACGGCAGCACACTGGGCAGGGTTCTTTTTGTTGGTAAAAGTTGGTGTTCAGACCTTAACAAAACTTAACATCTGCCCGGCGGGCCTGTTAGCAAATGTTAGCATCCGAACAGGCGAGGAACAGGCGAAAAGGTTAGTAAAAGTTAGTATTCTGACCTGTTAAAACCTGTTATCCTTTGTTATGGTTCAGGCGCAACACCCGCCCCGCCGGGCATCCAGCATAAGGCACTCTGTAAGGCACACGGCAAGGCAGTTTTTGGGGCAGTAAGGCACAAATGAGGCACTTTCCAGCCCTTTTGAAGCCTATATAAAGCAAGAAATCCCACGATTTACACCGTATTTTCAACGGTCAATCGTGGGATTTTACTTGGTGCGATGGAAGGGACTCGAACCCCCGGCCTACTGATTCGTAGTCAGTCACTCTATCCAGCTGAGCTACCAACGCATACGTTCCGTTCGGAACATGATGTATTTTATCACGAAGGGCGGGGTTTGTCAACAGCTTTTTTGAAATATTTTTATATTTTCCAAAAGAGAACGTCTTTTCTTTGATTTTGCTGCGGTTTTTCTGTAAACCTTCTGCCGTCCCGGCGCAAAAAGCGGCTTTTACAGACGGTTTTCGCCCGCCGGGCAGGGATAGAGATACAAAAAAAAGACCAGCATTCCCTATACACTTTACCCGAATGCTCCGGCTCAGTCCTCCTGCGCCAGCCGGCGGGCGATCTTTACGCCGGTGGGGGTGGCGGCAAGGCCGCCCTGACCGGTCTCGCGCAGGTCGGGGGAGAGCAGACTGCCCACGCGGCCCATGGCGTCGATGACCTCATCGCAGGGGATGGCATAGTCCACCCCGGCCAGCGCCATGTTGGCGCAGGAGACTGCGTTCACCGCGCCCACCACGTTGCGCTTGATGCAGGGCACCTCCACCAGACCGGCCACAGGGTCGCAGACCAGACCCAGCAGGTTGCCCAGCGCCATGGCGGCGGCAGCGGCGCACTGCTCCGGGGTGCCGCCCTTCAGGTTACACAGGGCGGCGGCGGCCATGGCGCTGGCGGCACCTACCTCGGCCTGACAGCCGCCCTCTGCGCCCGCCAGCGTGGCGCGGGCGGCGATGACCTGCCCGAAGCCTGCGGCTACATACAGCGCATCGCAGACGGCCTCCTCGTCTGCCTGCCCCGCTCGGGCCAGCGGCAGCAGCACCGCCGGCAGCACCCCGCAGCTGCCCGCCGTGGGTGCGGCTACGATGCGCTTCATGCAGGCGTTGCACTCGGCGGTCTTTAAAGCTTCTGCCGTGACGGCGGCCAGATAGTCATCGCCCAGCAGACGCCCCTGCTGCCACGCCTGCTCCACCTTGGCGGCATCGCCGCCGGAAAGGCCGCTGCGGCTGCGCTGCGCGGGGTCGTATTCCTGACTGGTGGCCTGCATCACCT
>ERZ1034713.592-NODE-592-length-20387-cov-12.140419_pt1 | contig 20387 bp, 16 predicted proteins | sample MGYA00520692_ERZ1034713 | MGnify/ENA primary metagenome ERZ1034713 (study PRJEB33766, sample SAMN09781717) | gut metagenome | biome: gut microbiome | host: Homo sapiens | place: Madagascar | study: EMG produced TPA metagenomics assembly of the PRJNA485056 data... | reverse complement strand
AAAATCTCAGTTGAATCGTATTATTAATGATTTGAAAAATAAGAGCTTAATTGAAACTTATATTCCTTTAGATGACAAAAGAAAGCTTATGATTAAAAAAGGCAGTAATATTGCTTTGTACTTTAAGGAACATGAAAAAATGTTAAAGCTTATGTCTCTTGTAAAAAAAGAATTAGGAGAAAATGATTTTAAAAAATTAATAGAATTATTAAATAAAACAACAAGTGTAATAAAAGGAGTAGAAAATGATTAGAATTATAACTGATTCAGCTTCAGATATTTCTCAATCTGAGGCTAAAAAATTAGGAATTACGGTAATTCCTTTAAAGGTTAGGTTTAATAATATTGAATATATAGATGATGTGACAATTACAAATGAGGAGTTTTTTAACCGTCTAGTTGAGTCAGATGAACTTCCTAAAACAAGTCAATTAACACCATTTGACTATACTAATGCTTTTGATATGGTTGATAAAAATGATAAAGCAATTGTGATTTGCTTATCTGGTAATTTATCTGGTACATATAATAGTGCTCTTTTGGCTGCAAGTGATTATCCAAATATCTATGTTGTTGATAGTAAAAATGTGACAATTGGTCAAAGATTATTAGTTTTAAGGGCATTAGAGCTTATAAAAGAATATAATGACATAGAAAAAATACTTAATATTTTAGAATCAGAAAAGGAAAATATTAGGCTTGTAGCTTTATTAGATACTTTAGAGTATTTAAAAAAAGGTGGTAGGATTTCTGCTACAACAGCTATAGTTGGTGGGTTGTTAAACATTAAGCCTGTTCTTGCAATTGAAGATGGTAAGATAGTATCAATTGGAAAGGCTCGTGGTTCTAAAAATGGAAATAATAAATTAAGAGAAAAGATTGAACAATATCATGGCATTGATTATAAAAAGCCTTATGCAGTAGCTTATTCTGGTCTTGATGATTCGTTGCTTGAAAAATATATATCTGATTCAAAGGATTTATGTGATAAGGATTTACCTAAGATATTAATTGGTAGTGTAATAGGAACGCATATAGGACCTGGTGCTATTGCGGTGGCTTTTTTTAGCAATGGAGATGATTTAGATGCAAAATAATAGAACTGCACAAATTGTCTATAGAACAATTTACATTACTTTAGGTTTTATAGGAATTATTGGCAGCTTTGGTTACTTTAATAGAAGCTTTAATCAAAATTTTTATTTAATGTATACTAATTTAAGTAATTATTTTTGTATTGGTATTACGCTATATTTATTAATAGGAAATATTAGAAAACAAGATGAAAACAAAATATCGAATTCAATATCGATTATTCGCTTTGTATCAGTAATTATGATTCTTGTAACCTTCTTTGTATATAATATTTTACTTGCAAAAGAAAAAACAATAAGCGACTATTTTTTTAGTATATCAAATCTAATTATGCATGTAATTCTTCCTTTAATGTTTATGGTGGATTGGATATTGTTTAATAATCATAACAAGACTAAATGGTATTATCCGTTCTTATCAACGATTCTTCCTTTAATTTATGTAGCGTTTATTTTAATAAGAGCATTAATTTTAGGAAATTCTTATAGTGGGACTTTGTATCCTTATTTCTTTTTAAATGTAGAACGTCTTGGTTTTGGCGGTGTAGCATTATGGGTTATTATACTTGTTGTTATTTTCATAGCTCTTGGTTATATTTTATTCATGTTTGATCGTTTCCAAATGATAAAAGGTAAATTAAAGAAAAGTGAAAAATAACAAAAAAAATAGCTAAAAATAGAGTTTTAAGGCAGGAAACCGCTTTCTTTTTAAGAAACTCTAGTATTCTTTTAAGCTTTATGCTAATATATTAATGTATTTATTATTAATTATTTTTATATAAAATTTCTTGTATAATAGCTTTAATGTGGTAAGCAAGTTTCTACCCCATAACCGTAAATTTTGGGACTACGAGATTAAATAGAATTTTTAATTCTTTTTTGTTTACTCATAAAGCAAGAGGTGTATTATGTGTAAGCAATATTTATTAAAACCTAATATTTTTAACCTTTATTATATGGGAAAACCACGTAAAAGCGGTGACTTTTTTGTCGCTGCTTTTTTTCATTTTTAGGAGGAAAAAGAAAATGGTTGGAATAATCATGGGTTCAAAAAGCGATTATGAAGTAATGCAGGATGCAGTTAAAGTTCTAGATGAATTTGGTATTGAATATGAGGTAAAGGTTGTATCAGCTCATAGAACGCCCGAATTATTATATCAATATGCAAAGGAAGCACCAGAAAGAGGAATAGAGGTAATTATAGCTGGTGCTGGAGGTGCGGCACATCTTCCAGGAATGGTAGCTGCAGTTACACATCTTCCGGTTATTGGGGTTCCTGTTAAATCTAAAGCTTTAAATGGCCTTGATTCTTTAATGTCAATTGTTCAAATGCCTGGTGGTGTACCGGTTGGTACAATGGCTATCAATGGTGCTAAAAATGCGGCCTTATATTGCACCTCGATTTTAGCCTTACATGATGAGAATATAAAGAAAAAGTATTTAGCGTTTAGAGATAAACAAACAAAGGATGTGCTTGAAATTGAACTCTAAGATAGTTGGAATAATTGGTGGGGGACAGCTTGGAATGATGCTTGCTATGGCTATAAAAAAGCTTGGTGGTAAGGTTATTGGCCTTGATCCTAATCCTAAATGCTCTATTACGCATGTTTGTGATTCCTTTATTTGTGCATCATATGATGATGAGACTTCCCTTAGAAAGCTATGTGAGGAGTCAGATGTTGTAACCTATGAATTTGAAAATATTAAGGGTAGCCATCTTAAAATGCTCAATGATGAATTTAATATTAAGCAGGGAATTAAAAGCTTAATTGATAGTCAAGATCGTTTAATAGAAAAAAATACAGCTAATAAGTATGGACTAAAGACGGCTAAATACTATAAATGTGATAATGAAGCTGATTTAAAAGAGGCTGTTAAAAATTTAGGATTTCCTTGTATTTATAAAACAAGAACGGAAGGCTATGATGGTCATGGTCAGGTTATTTTAAAGAGCGAGGCGGATTTAGAGCTTGTAAGGCCTTATTTTAATACGAAGGGTATTGTTGAGGAGTTTATAAAATTTGATTATGAAGCGTCAGTTATTATGATTGGAGAAGGAAATAATATCGTTTCTCTTCCTGTTGGACACAACATTCATAAGGAAGGAATTCTTGATATATGTGAGGTCCCCTTTAATGATATTAATAATATTGGACCTAAGATGGTTGAGGCTTCTAAAAAATTTATGAAGGAAGCTGGCTATAAAGGAATTTTATGTATTGAATATTTTGTATCGGGTAATGAGTTTTATTTCAATGAAATGGCTCCTCGTCCTCATAATAGCGGGCATTATTCGATTGAAGCTCTAGATCATAGTCAATATGATTTATTTGCTAGATATCTTTTGGATTTACCTTATGAAGAGCCTAAAATCATGCATAAGTCTATTATGAAAAATATTTTAGGACGTGATTTAATTAACGTTGATTATTATTTAAAATATCCTAAAAGCTATCTTCATATGTATTTTAAAGAAGAAGCTCGTGCGAAAAGAAAAATGGGACACATTACTTTTTTAGATATGGATTTAGATACATTTATGGCAATTGAGAAAGGAATGGAATAAAATGAATTATCGTGTGTATGTTGAAAAAAAACCTGGCTTTGAGGTTGAATCAAAAAGTATGCTTAAGAATTTGAATACTAATCTTGAGCTTAATTTGACGGGATTAAGGATTATTAATACCTATGATTTGTTTGGCTTTAGTGAATCATTATTAAAGAAAGCATTATATAAGGTTTTTGGTGAGATTGTAACAGATCATGTTTCCTTAGAGCTTGATTTAGAGGGCTGTGATTATATTGCGATTGAATATTTACCAGGTCAATTTGATCAAAGAGCTGACGCGGCTGTGAGCTGCTGTCATTTAATTAATCCTAAGGCGCATATTAAGATTTCTTCTTCAAAAATTATTATTATTGAAGGAGCCTCTTTAGATGATATTCAAAAAATAAAGCATTATTTAATTAATCCCGTTGAATCAAGAGAAAAGGATTTAAGCATTTTAGCTTATAATGATGAGACAAAGCCTCTTCCTGTTAAGGAAATTTCAAACTTTTTAAATTACAATGAAGAGGATGCAAAATCACTTATTTCAACAATGGGACTTGCGATGAGTGTAGCTGACTTAAAATGTGTTATTGATTATTTCAAAAGCAAGGGACGTAATCCTAATGAAACAGAAATTAGAATTATTGATACTTACTGGTCAGATCATTGTCGTCATACTACCTTTAATACTGTTTTAGATAAAATTGAATTTGAAGATTCTTTTATAAGCTCATCTTTGAAAAAGGCTTATGAATTATACCTTGAAATGAAACATACCTTAAAGCGTGACTTAAAGCCTACTACTTTAATGGATATGGCATGTATTGGTGCTCGTTTTCTTAAAAAGAAGGGCTATCTTAAGGATTTAGAAGAGTCAACTGAGAATAATGCTTGTTCTATTTTTGTTGACGTTTTAGAAGATGGAAAAAAGGAAAAATGGTTATTACAATTTAAAAATGAAACCCATAATCATCCAACCGAAATTGAACCATTTGGTGGAGCTTCAACCTGCTTAGGTGGTGCTATTCGTGACCCGCTTTCAGGAAGAAGCTATGTATATCAAGCAATGCGTGTAACAGGTGCTGGTGATATTTATAAAGAGGTTAAGGATACAATAAAGGGTAAGCTTCCTCAACGTGTTATTTCTCAACAAGCAGCGGCTGGTTATTCAAGCTATGGTAATCAAATTGGTCTTGCAACAACTCATGTTAAAGAAATTTACCATGAAGGTTACACTGCTAAGCGTATGGAAGTTGGTGCCGTTGTTGGTGCCGTTAAATATGAAAATATTATAAGACAGGAGCCAAGCGTTGGTGATGTTATTATTATGTTTGGTGGACGTACTGGACGTGATGGTATTGGAGGCGCTACAGGCTCATCTAAGGAGCATAATCAAAAATCAATTGAAACCTGCTCAAGTGAGGTTCAAAAGGGTAATGCTCCTGAGGAACGAAAGATTGAAAGATTATTTACTCGTCCTGAAGTAACTAAGATTGTAAAAAAATCTAACGACTTTGGTGCTGGTGGAGTATCTGTTGCTATTGGTGAGCTTGCTCCTTCATTAGATATTTATCTTGATCGGGTTCCTGTTAAATATAAAGGTCTAAATCCAACTGAGCTTGCTATATCAGAATCACAGGAGCGTATGGCTGTTTGTATTTCTAAGGAAAATATTTCTAAATTTATGGAATATTGTCATGAAGAAAACCTAGAAGCTACCTACGTTGCGGATGTAACTGATACAGGTATGATGAATATGTATTATAATGGCCATCTTGAGGCATCACTAGATAGAACATTTATTGATAGTGCAGGTGCTACTCATCATGCAGAGGTTATTGTAGAAAAGGTAGAAGAGAAGAATCCTTTTAAACAAACTTATAATTCAAATTTACATGATAGCTTCCTTAATAATTTAGCATCTTATAATGTCTTAAGCCAAAAGGGTCTAGTTGAAATGTTTGACTCTACGATTGGTGCGTCAACTATTTTAATGCCTTATGGAGGAAAGTATCAATTATCAGAAACACAGGTTTCATGTCAAAAGCTTCCAACTAGAGGTGTGACAAATACTTCATCAATGATGGCATTCGGTTATAATCCTAATATTGCAAGCTTTAGTCCCTATCATGGAGCTCAATATGCGGTAGTAGAGGCAGTAAGTAAGCTTGTAGCAGCAGGTGCTTCAATAAAAAATGTTCGTTTTTCTTATCAAGAATATTTTAAGAAAATGACTGATGCTAAATCTTTTGGTCTTCCTTTTGCGGCCCTACTTGGTGCTATTAAAGCCCAAAATGCTTTATGTATGCCATCTATTGGTGGAAAAGATTCTATGTCAGGTACATATCTTGATAAAAATGTACCTCCTACACTTGTAGCCTTTGGTATTACAACCCTAGATGCTAAGGATGTTATTTCAACTGATTTTAAAAAGGAAGGTCATTATCTATATTTAATTAATCCTGGCTATGATAGTAATTATGAGCCTAATTATGAAGCCCTAATTGATCTTTATAATAAGCTACATAAGGATATTAAAAATAAGAATGTTGTATCAGCTTATGCTTTAGGCTTTGGTGGTTTAGGTGAGGCATTAGCTAAAATGAGCTTTGGTAATAAGGTTGGCTTTGAGGTTTTAGTTGATGAGGAAAGCTTATTTGATTTAAATTATGGCGCTATTTTAGTAGAGGCTAAAAATCCTTTAGCTTATGCTGAATGCTTAGGTCGTACCTCAAGCATTTATAAAATAAATGATGAAGAGTTTACTTATGAGGAAATGGTTAAGGCTAATTTTACTAAATTTGGGGAGATTTATCCTGCTATATCAGGTGTGAAGGGAACCCTTCCGCTTCCTCTTAAACGAAGAAAAAGAACCTTTATTTATGAAGGTGAAGCCCATATGCCTGTTGTATACGCTCCGGCTTTTCCTGGTACAAATTGTGATTTTGATACATTAAAAGCCTTTAGGTTAAGAGGGGCTAAAACCATAAGTTCAGTATTTAAGAATTTAACAGAAGAAGATGTAACAAGTTCAATTGAAGAAATGGCTTCTTTAATTGATAAGGCTGATATCTTTGTTTTATCAGGAGGCTTTAGTGCTGGTGATGAGCCTGATGGTTCAGCTAAATTTATTGCTAATGTTTTAACATCACCTGCTATAAAAGCATCTATTGCAAATTTATTAAAACGTAAGGGTTTAATTTTAGGTATTTGTAATGGCTTCCAAGCTCTTGTTAAATCAGGACTTTTACCAGACGCAAAGCTTGGTGCTTTAACCCAAAATTCACCTACCTTATTTAGAAATGATATTAACCGTCACGTTTCACAAATGGTAAAAACGCGTGTTTCTTCTAATCGTTCTCCTTGGCTTTCTTCATTCAAATTAGGAGATGAATTTACGATTCCTGTATCACATGGTGAGGGTAAATTTGTTGTTGGTGATGAGCAGGCTTTAAAGTTATTTGAAAATGGTCAGGTTGCCTTCCAATATGTTGATTATGATGGTGCCCCTACAATGACATCACCAATGAATCCTAATGGTTCATCTTATGCAATTGAGGGTATTATTTCCAAATCAGGCTTGATTCTTGGTAAGATGGGACATACTGAAAGATATAATGAAAATTTATATAAAAATATCAATGGTAATAAGAATCAGGATATATTTACAAATGCGATTAATTATTTCTTAAAAAAATAGTCTAAAGTGATAATAATATACTTATAAGCTGACGGGAGATAAGAATATGAAAAAGAAGAAAATGATAGCAATCTTTATAGCGATGGAATGTATATATATATCGCTACTATTAACTGGGTGTGTGTTGGTGCTAAGAAGTTGTAATCCGAATAAAAATTTTGAAAGACGATTAGTAATAAATGGCGATTTTGTTTATGCAAAATTTGGGGATGAAGCTTCAATAATGGGCATAAGTGAAGAAGGAAAAAAGAAAGATACCTTAGTTTTTCAAACTAAATTTGATGACTACAAGGTAACCTCAATTGGTGCACAAATTATTAATCATAGATATTTAGATAATCTTGATATAACTAATCCTAATGTTTATTTTTGTAATGTATATTTTAATGCTGGAGTTTATATTAATTATGAAGGTTCAAAAAACATTTATATTCCTTCGGATTATAATAACTGCTTTCCAAGGGAAAAAACATATTATGCAAATGTTTTTTTAAGCTATAATTTATATAAATTTTTCCTTAAATATGACACTGATTGGTATGATATAGACAAGGTTTATTGTGCAAATGTTATGTATTATAGTAGTGAATATGATTATCAAAGTGATCATTGTTTCTTTGTAGATGATGTGGATGGTAAAACAATAAGTGTTATACCACCAGATCCTTGTAGAGAAGGCTATAAATTTATGGGCTGGTATAAGGAACAAGAAAGAATAAATAAATGGGATTTTGAAAATGACGTTGTACCAAAAAAGAAATATGATGAGAATGGGAAATATATTTATATGGAAGATGGACAATATACAGGAACAATCTTATATGCTAAGTGGGAGGAAATATAGAATATTTTTAAATAAATTGTGATTTGATAAAGGAAGAGTAGCTATAGGTAATCTAAAAGTACAAAAATAAAAATGGAGATATAACTACAATGGAAAAAAGAGAACTTCTATATGAAGGAAAATCTAAACAAGTTTATAAAACTGATGATCCTAATAAAATTATTATTCATTATAAGGATGATACTACCGCTTTTAATGGTATTAAAAAGGCAATAATTGCAAATAAAGGTGTTTTAAATAATGCTATTTCCTCTCTTATTTATGAAAGATTAAATAAAGCAGGAATACCAACCCATTTCATTAAAAAACTAAATGATAGGGAAGAACTATGTAAAAAAGTAAATATTATCCCGCTTGAGGTTGTTGTAAGAAATGTTATTGCTGGGTCAATGGCCAAGCGTTTAAATATTGAAGAAGGAACAATTCCTTCTAATGTTATAAGAGAAATTGATTATAAAAATGATGCTTTAGGTGATCCTCTAATTAATGATGATCATGCGGTTTCCTTAGGTATATGTAGCTATGATGATTTAAAGAAGATTTATGAATTAACGGATAGGATTAATAATGAGTTAAAAAAGATGTTTGATTCGGTTGATGTTATATTAGTTGATTATAAAATTGAATTTGGCTTTGATTGTGATGGTAATATTGTTCTTTCAGATGAAATATCACCTGACAGTGCAAGATTATGGGATAAAAAATCACTAGCTAAGCTTGATAAGGATAGGTTTAGAAGAGATCTTGGTAAGGTTGTAGAAGCCTATGAAGAGATATTAAAGCGTTTAGAGAAAATTGCTTAATAAGGAGGCAATATAATGGATAACATGGAAGCGTTTAGGGGGCTTCATGAGGAATGTGGGGTTTTTGGTGTATATGGAATACCTAATGCAAGTGAGCTTTGTTACTACGGACTTCACTCTTTGCAGCATAGAGGTCAAGAGGGCTGCGGTATTGTAGCTGTCAGTGATGACACACATGAGCTTAAGCGTATTAAGGGGGAAGGATTAGTATCAGAAATATTTAATAATACTAATTTATGTACGCTTAAGGGAAGTATGGCAATCGGTCATGTAAGATATGCTACAACGGGTGGAGGTGGAATCGAAAATGTTCAACCATTTCTATTTCGACACCATACTGGTGATTTTGCCCTTGCTCATAATGGAAATCTTGTGAATTCAAATGAGCTTAGAAAGTTTTTGGAGGAAAGAGGAAGTATGTTTCAATCAACCTCTGATTCCGAAATTCTTGCCCATTTAATAAAAAAGGATAGTGCCTCATCAAAAAGAATAGAGGCGATATTACAGGCTTTAAATATGCTTGAAGGAGCATTTGCCTTTGTTATTCTAACTAAAGATAGACTATATTGTGTAAGAGATAAATATGGCTTGAGGCCTCTTTCAATTGGCGTATTAAATGGTGGCTATGTTGTGGCATCAGAAACTTGTGCTCTTGATATTTGTGGAGCCACCTTCTTAAGAGATGTAAATCCCGGTGAGGTTGTTGTGATTGATGATTCCGGTCTTCATTCGTATGATTATTCTAAATATAAGCATCGTAATATGTGTGCTATGGAATATATTTATTTTTCAAGACCTGATAGTGATATTGAAGGGATTAATGTTCATGCCTTTAGAAAAGAATCCGGTAAGGTTTTATATAAGGAAGCTCCTGTTGATGCAGATATTGTTATAGGTGTTCCTGATTCAAGTCTTTCTGCTGCTATTGGTTATGCAGAGGCTTCGCATATTCCTTATGAAATTGGTTTGGTTAAAAATAAATATGTAGGAAGAACCTTTATTCAGCCTAGTCAAGAAATGCGTGAAAAGGCCGTTAGAATGAAGCTTAGTCCGGTACCATCAATTGTAAAAGGTAAAAGAATTGTTTTAATTGATGATTCGATTGTACGTGGTACAACAAGTAAAAAAATTATAAAACAGCTTCGTGATGCGGGAGCTTTAGAGATTCATGTTAGAATTGCATCTCCCCAAATAACGCATCCATGCTTCTATGGCGTTGATATTTCAACCTATGATGAATTAATTTCTGCTCATCATAGTGTTGAGGAAGTAAGAGAAATAATAGGAGCGGATTCACTGGCATTTATTTCTGAGCATGCTTTATTTGAAGTAGCTAAAAGAAATGAATTATGCACAGCTTGTTTTACAGGTAAATACCCAACAGCACTTTACTCAAGTGTTTGGGAAGCTAATAAGGATCATAAGTTTTAGGAGGATAAATATATGGGTTCAAAAGCGTATGGAAGTTCAGGTGTAGATTTAGAGGCTGGTTATGAGGCTGTAAGAAGATATAAGAAGCATGTTAAGAGTACTAATCGTCTTGGCTGTGTTTCTAATATTGGTTCATTTGGTGGAATGTTTGATTTATCACTATTAAATTATAAGGAGCCAATACTTGTTTCAGGTACAGATGGTGTTGGTACTAAGCTTAAGCTTGCCTTTTTAATGGATAAACATGATACTATTGGTATTGATGCTGTTGCGATGTGTGTTAATGATGTTTTAGCTCAAGGAGCTGAACCATTATATTTCCTTGATTATGTTGCAGTAGGACACGCTATACCAGAGCGTCTTGAGCAAATTGTTAAGGGTGTTGCAGATGGATGCATTCAAGCGGGCTGTGCACTAATTGGTGGTGAAACAGCTGAGATGCCAGGAATGTATCAGGATGGCGAATATGATATTGCCGGCTTTACTACGGGTGTTGTTGAAAAGTCAAAGCTAATTGATGGTTCTAAGGTTAGCGTTGGTGATGTCTTGGTTGGTATTGAGTCAAGTGGAGTTCATTCAAATGGCTTTTCTCTTGTAAGAAAGATAATTTCTGATAATAATTTAGATTTATTTAAAAAATATGAAGAACTTGATGAAACTAAAACCTTAGGTGAGGTTTTACTTACACCAACTAATATTTATTGTAAAGAGGTCTTAGACGTAATTAGAAATGTTGATGTTCATGGAGTTGCTCACATAACTGGTGGTGGCTTTGATGAAAATATTCCACGTATTTTACATGAAGGACAAGGAATTTTAATTAATGAGGGTTCATGGCCAATTTTACCAGTATTTAAATTCTTAGAACATTATGGTAAGGTAGCTCATCGTGAGATGTTTAATATTTATAATATGGGTATCGGTCTTGTTTTAGCTTTAGATGAGAAAGATGCTTCAAAGGCAATTTCTATTTTAGAATCTCATGGACGTAAGGCTTATAAGATTGGCGTTGTTTCTGCTAAAGAAGGAGTCGAAATTAAATAATGAGGCTGGCTGTATTTGCATCAGGTTCAGGAACTAATTTTGAAGCGATTGTCAAATCTTGCCTTAAAGGCGAGATTTCTTGTCAGGTGGAAATTTTAATTTGTGATAAAAAGGATGCTTATGTTTTAACAAGAGCTAAAAATTTAAAAATAAGAACCTTTGTTTTTGACCCTCATAGTTATAAAAAAAGAAGTGATTATGAAAAAAAAATTGTTAAAATTTTGCGTGATCTTAAAATTGATTTAATTTGTCTTGCTGGGTATATGCGTATTGTAGGTAATACCTTGCTTGATGCATATAAGGATAGGATTATTAATATTCATCCGGCTTTACTCCCATCATTTAAGGGAGCCCATGGAATTGAAGATGCCTTTAGCTATGGTGTTAAGGTGTTTGGGGTTACGGTTCATTATGTAACAAAAGAGCTAGATGGAGGACCTATTATTGCTCAAAGGGGCTTTGAGTACTATGGGGATAGTATTGAAGAGGTAGAAGCTAAAATTCATGAGATTGAACATGAGCTATATCCTTTTGCAATTAATAGAATTATTAAGGAGAACTAAAAAATGAAAGCTTTAATCAGTGTATCAAATAAAACAGGCGTAGTAGAATTTGCGCGTAATTTAATTTCCCTTGGGTTTGAGGTAATTTCAACAAGTGGAACAATGAAATGTCTTCGTGAGGCTGGACTTCCTATAACTAATATTTCTGATGTGACAGGATTTCCGGAAATTTGCGATGGTAGAGTAAAAACTCTTCATCCTGCAGTTCATGGTGCTTTACTTGCAAGAAGAGATAACAAAGAGCATCTAAAGGCTTTAAGTGATAATCATATTGAATTAATTGATCTTGTGTGTGTAAATTTATATCCCTTTAAGGAAACAATTGCTAAAGAGGGTGTTACAATGGAGGATGCTATTGAAAATATTGATATTGGTGGACCTTCAATGTTAAGAAGTGCAGCTAAGAATTATGCATCAGTAACGGTTGTATGTGATCCTTTGGATTATGATAATATTATTAATGAGATTAAAGAAAATGGCAATACGCTACTTGATACGAGACTAAAGCTTAGTGCTAAGGCCTATACACATACCGCATCATATGATATGGCAATTTCGGATTTTATGAGAGAAAATGCTTCTCTTTCACCGGTGCTACATATTGAAGCGCCTTTATGCCAAACCTTAAGATATGGTGAAAATCCTCATCAAGCGGCTAACTTTTATAGTTTAAATCCTGGAAGCTATAGCCTAGCAAATGCTACAAAGCTTCAGGGTAAGGAACTATCATATAATAATATTCAGGATGCTAATGCCGCTTTGATGATTGTTCGTGAATTTGATCCATCTATTCCTTTTGCAGTAGGTCTAAAGCATATGAACCCTTGTGGTGCGGCTATTGGTTCGGATTTGGTTGATGCATGGACTAAAGCCTATAATGCTGATCCGGTTTCTATTTATGGAGGAATCGTCGCAACTAATCAGGTGATTGATAAGAAAGCTGCTAAGCTTATGAAATATACAATTCCTCAAAATGGTGAAGAAAAAGCTCCCCTTTTCTTGGAGGTTATTTTAGCTCCTAAATTCACCGATGAAGCAAAAGCTGAATTTTCAAAGCGTAAAAATGTAAGATTAATTGAATATAAGCTTGGTCCTACCACTCCATCTAAGCAATATGTGAGTGTAAATGGTGGTATTCTTGAACAGGATAGTGATATTAAGATGGTTAAGGTAGATGATTCGATGACTGTAACCTTGAGGCATCCTACACCTGTAGAGTTAAGCGATATGCAATTTGGACTTAAGATTGTAAAGCATGTAAAGTCAAATGCAATTGTTGTAGTTAAGGATGGTGTAACCCTAGGTGTTGGCGCAGGTCAAATGAATCGTGTTGGTTCAGCTAAGCTTGCCCTTGAAGAGGCACGTGCTAAGGGTTATACAAAAGAATTAGTTTTAGCTTCTGATGGCTTCCTACCATTTGGAGACACAGTTTCATATGCTAAAGAATTTGGTGTGACTGCGATTGTTCAGCCTGGTGGCTCTATTCGTGACGAAGAGTCAATTAACGTGGCTAATGAAAATGAAATATGCATGCTATTTACAGGTATGCGTCATTTTAAGCATTAATTATGAATGTATTAATTGTTGGTGCTGGCGGTAGATGTCACGCTATTGCCTTAGCACTTAGTAAATCTAAGTATGTAAGTGAAATATATTGTGCTCCTGGAAATGCTGGAATAGCTCAAATAGCAACACTTGTTCCGATTAAGGAAACAGATGTTGAGGCTTTAAAGGCGTTTGCAATTAAGCAAAAAATTGATTTAACTGTTGTTGGTCCGGAAATGGCTTTAGCTGCCGGAATTGTAGATGAATTTAATGCTGCAGGCTTAAAAATATTTGGTCCGACTAAAAAGGCAGCAGAAATAGAAACATCAAAATCCTATGCTAAAGATTTGATGAAAAAATACCATATTCCTACTGCTTCCTATGAGGTTTTTACTGATTATGAAAAGGCAATTAATTATGTTAGGGGACATAGCCTGCCAATTGTTTTAAAATATGATGGACTTGCAGCAGGAAAGGGTGTTGTAATAGCTACAACCTTAGAAGAGGCTGAAGAAACCCTAAAGGATATGTTAATCGATGAAGAATTTGGAAGTTCATCCGTAGTAATTGAAGATTATCTTGAGGGTCCGGAGTTTTCTTTTATGTGCTTTGTTTCAAATGATAAGGTTTATCCTATGGAGGTAAGCCAAGATCATAAGCGTGCGTATGATAATGATTTAGGTCCAAATACGGGGGGTATGGGGGCTTATAGTGGTGTACCAATTATTAACGATTCAGACAAAGAATATGCTCTTAAGCATATAATGGAGCCTACAGCTTTAGCTTTAATGGCTGAAGGTCGTCCGTTTAAGGGTGTATTATATGGGGGCCTTATGAAGACTAAGGATGGTATTAAAGTGATTGAATTTAATGCTCGCTTTGGAGATCCTGAAACGGAAGTTGTTCTTCCTAAATTAAAAAATGATTTATTTGAGGTTTTTTGTGATATAATAGATGGAAATAAGGTCGAGCTTACATTTGATCCTATGTACTATCTTGGTGTTGTCCTTGCAAGCAAGGGCTATCCTTCATCTTATGAAAAGGGCTTTTTAATCGAAGGCCTTAATGATGTTAATGGTATTGTTTATCATATGGGAACTAAAGAAGATGGTGGCAAATACTACACTAATGGTGGTAGAGTATTAATTGTTGTGGCTAAAGGTAAAACTTTGCTTGAGGCCCAACAAAATGCTAATTTAGAGGTAAGTAAGATTAAATGTAATAATCTATATCATAGAACTGATATTGGACATCGATCACTTTAGGAGGAAATTATGGCAAGAATTATTAGTGGCAAAGAGCTATCACTTAGTATTAAAGAAAAAATGAAGGAGGAGATCCTTTATTATAAAAGGGTTTATGAGCGTTTGCCTCATCTTGTCGTCGTTCTTGTTGGTGATGATCCAGCATCAAAATCTTATGTTAAGGGTAAGGAGCAGGCTTCCCTTGAGATTGGAATTGAAAATACAACTATTTGTTTACCGGATGATATAACAGAAGAATCACTTTTAGCTAAAATTGATGAGCTTAACAATGATGATAATGTTGATGGTATTTTAGTACAACTTCCCCTTCCGTTACATATTAACAAGGAGCATGTTATTGAACGAATAAGACTGGATAAGGATGTTGATGGCTTTCATCCTTTAAATGTCGCTGCCTTGTGGCAAAAAAGAGAAGGTATGATACCTTGTACACCAAGAGGAATTATTAGTCTTCTTAATTCCGCAAACATTCCTCTTGCTGGTAAAAATGCCGTTGTAATGGGAAGATCAGATATTGTAGGGCTTCCAATTTCTAAGCTTCTTTTAGATCAAAATGCGACTGTGACAATTGTGCATTCTCGTACAGAAAATGTTAAGGAAATTACAAGAAAGGCCGATATATTAATTGTCGCAATTGGTAAACCCAAATATGTTACAGCTGATTTTATTAAGGATGGTGCAGTTGTAATTGATGTTGGTGTAAATAGAGACCCTCAAACACATAAGCTATGTGGTGATTGTGATTTTTCATCATGTGAGCCTAAAGCATCCTTTATTACAAAGGTGCCTGGTGGTGTGGGTCCTATGACAATTTGTTGCTTAATGCAAAATACACTTGAAGCATATTTACATCATATGGAGGAAAAATAAAATGATTGAACGCTATAGTCGTAAATGTATGAGAGATATTTGGACGGAAGAGTCTAAATTTAATGCCTATTTGAAGGTAGAACTTAAAAATGCTGAGGCTTGGTCAGAGCTTGGTGTGGTTCCTAAGGAGGATCTTCCTAAGCTTGATAAGGCATCATTTACTATTTCAAGAATAAAAGAAATTGAAGCACAAACTAAGCATGACGTAGTAGCCTTTACTAGAACTGTATCAGAATCACTGGGAGAAGAAAGAAAGTGGATTCACTATGGTCTTACTTCAACGGATGTTGTTGATACAGCAAATGCGATTTTAATTAAAGAGGCTAATAAAATATTACGCAAGGATATCTTAGATATTATGGCTGTCTTAAAGAAAAGGGCCTTAGAATTTAAAAATACACCTTGTATTGGAAGAACCCATGGTATTCATGCCGATATTACATCATTTGGTCTTAAATGGGCCTTATGGTATTCTGATATGCAAAGAATGCTTAAGCGTTTTGATGATGTTGTAGCAGAAATTGAAGTTGGTAAATTATCAGGCGCAGTTGGAAACTTTTGTAATATTCCACCATTTATTGAAGAATATGTTTGTAAGGCACTTGATATTTCATATGCTCCTATTTCAACACAAGTTATTCAGCGTGACCGCCATGCTCACTATATGGCTGTTTTAGCTCTTATTGCATCTGAGCTTGAAAAGATGGCCCTAGAGGTTAGAAATCTTCAAAGAACCGAAGTTCATGAAGCCGAAGAGGCTTTTAGTAAGGGACAAAAGGGTTCAAGTGCTATGCCTCATAAGCGTAATCCCATTTCTTCTGAAAATATCTGTGGATGTTCTAGAGTTATGCGTGGGTATATGCTTACATTTTATGAAAATATTGCATTGTGGCATGAAAGAGATATTTCTCATTCTTCAACAGAAAGAATTATTTTACCAGATGCGACTTGCTTATTAGATTATATGTTAAATCGTTTTAAAGGAATTTTAGAAAATTTGGTTGTATATCCTGAAAAGATGCTTAAAGATATTTATATGACTAATAAGGTTATTTTTGCTCAAAGAGTACTTTATGCTTTAATTTCTAAGGGCCTTGTACGTGAGGAGGCTTATGATACAGTACAGCCAATTGCGATGGAGGCCTATAACAATAATATTGATTACCAAGAGCTTCTTAAGAAAAGTGAGGCTGTTTTAAAGCATTTAACTAAGGAAGAAATTGATGCATGCTTTACTCTTGATTATTATTTTAAAGAGGTTGGATATATTTATAAGAGGTTAGGATTGGAGGATTAATAATATGTCTAAATTTGATGATATTCGCATTGGCTTAACTTTTGATGATGTACTTTTAGTACCTCAAAAGTCTAATGTTTTACCTTCTGAGGTTTCATTAAAAACCCATTTAACAAAGAATATTGAGCTTAATATTCCAATTGTATCTGCAGCGATGGATACTGTTACGGAATCAGAGCTTGCGATTGCTCTTGCACGTGAGGGGGGACTTGGCTTTATTCATAAGAATATGTCAATTGAAGAACAAGCTCGTGAGGTTGATTTAGTTAAGCGTAATGAAGCGGGTATGATTATTAATCCCGTTACGATGACTGAAGATAAAACAACAAAGGACGCCTTCGAAATTATGTCAATGTATCATGTTTCAGGTCTTCCTATTGTTGATGAAAAGGGTGTACTTGTTGGTATTTTAACTGCTCGTGATTTAAAATATCTTACACCTGATGATACTAAAATATCAAAAGTTATGACGCATGAGCATTTAATTACGGCTCCTGAGGGTACAACGCTTGAAGAGGCTCGTCAAATTTTGTGGAATCATCGTATTGAAAAGCTTCCTATTGTTGATGATAAAAATCATTTAGTAGGACTAATTACAACTAAGGATATTGATAATGCTAAAAATTATCCTAATGCATGTAAGGATGAAAAGGGTCGTTTACGTTGTGGAGCTGCAGTTGGTATTGGTGCTGATATGATGGAGCGTGTTGATGCACTCGTGGCTTCTGGTGTTGATATTATTACGATTGATTCAGCCCATGGACATTCAGAAAATGTTATTAATGCGGTTAAAAAGATAAGAGCTAAATATCCTACTTTAAATTTAGTTGCAGGAAATATTGTAACAAAGGAAGCTGCTAAGGAGTTAATTGATGCAGGTGTTGATACTGTTAAGGTTGGTATTGGACCTGGTTCTATTTGTACAACTCGTGTAGTAGCTGGTGTTGGTGTACCTCAAATTACGGCGGTAAATGATGTTTATGAATATGCTAAAGAGCGTGGATGCTGTGTTATAGCTGATGGTGGTATTAAGCTTTCTGGTGATGTTGTTAAGGCACTTGCGGCGGGAGGAGATTGTGTAATGCTTGGTTCCTTACTTGCAGGTTGCTCTGAAGCACCAGGTGAGGAGATAATATTTAATGGCCGTCGTTTTAAGTCATACGTTGGTATGGGCTCTCTTGCTGCAATGAAGCGTGGTTCAGCTGATAGATATTTCCAAAAGAAGGATACAGTTGCTAAAAAGCTTGTACCAGAAGGTATTGAAGGAAGAGTAGCCTTTAAAGGCCCTGTTGCAGATACAGTTTATCAGCTATGTGGTGGTATTCGTTCTGGTATGGGATATTGCGGAGCTAAGGATATTCCAACCTTAAAGGAAGTTGCTAAATTTATTCGAATTACAAATGCTGGTCTTCTTGAGTCACATCCTCACGATGTTGAAATTACAGTAGAAGCACCAAATTATTCTAAGTAGGAGTTTTTATGACTGATAAGATTATTGTTTTAGATTTTGGATCTCAATATAATCAATTAATTGCCCGTCGTATTAGAGAAATGGGTGTGTATAGTGCTCTTTTACCTCATACGATTAAAGCCTCAGAAATTAAAGCAATGGAAGGGATAAAAGGAATTGTTTTTTCAGGTGGGCCTAAATCGGTTTATGATGATGATGCATTTAAAGTGGATGAAGAAATTTTTAATTTAGGTCTTCCTATTTTAGGAATTTGTTATGGTATGCAGCTTACAGCTAAGTATTTTAAGGGTGAAATTTTAAGTAGTCCTAAGCGTGAATATGGTAAGATGAATATTCTAATTGAAGATAAATCATTATTATTTAAGGATTTATATGATGAAGAAGAGGTTTGGATGAGTCATGGTGATCATGTTGCTAAAATTCCTCAAGGCTTTAAGCTTCTTGCTAAATCACAAAATGGTCTTGTAGCTTCCATTGCCAATGAAGAAAAGAAGATTTATTGTGTTCAGTTCCATCCTGAGGTAAGACATACAGTTAATGGTAATAAAATGCTTCATAACTTTGTTTTTGAAATTTGTCATGCTAATAATAATTGGTCAATGAAAAATTATCTTGATATGCAGATTGAACAAATTAGAAAAACAGTTAAAGATAAAAAAGTATTATGCGGTCTTTCAGGTGGAGTTGATTCAACTGTTGTAGCAGTGTTACTTCATAAGGCAATTGGCCATAATTTAACTTGCATGTTTATTGACCATGGGCTTTTAAGACAAAATGAAGGCGATGAGGTAATGGCTGCCTGCAAGAAATTTGATATGAATGTTATTCGTATCAATGCTAAGGAGCGTTTTTTATCGAAGCTTCAGGGGGTTAGGGATCCTGAAAAGAAGCGTAAAATTATTGGTAATGAATTTGTATATTGCTTCGATGAGGAATCACGTAAGCTTGGTGATTTTGATTTTCTTGCTCAAGGTACATTATATACAGATGTTATTGAGTCAGGTACTGCTACCGCTCAAACAATTAAATCTCACCATAATGTTGGTGGACTTCCAAAGGATATGAAGTTTAAGCTTATTGAGCCACTTAATGTTTTATTTAAGGATGAGGTTAGAGCTTTAGGTCTCGAAATGGGACTTCCTTATGAAATTGTGTGGCGTCAACCATTCCCAGGTCCTGGACTTGCAATTAGAATTATAGGCGATATAACAGAAGAAAAACTTGAAATAGTCCGTAAAAGTGATGCAATCTTAAGAGAGGAAATAGCATCTGCAGGGCTTGATAAGGAAATTTGGCAATACTTTACCGCTTTAACTAATATGAAGAGTGTAGGAGTAATGGGAGATGGAAGAACTTATAATTATGCAATTGCAATACGTGCAGTTACATCAATTGATGGAATGACAGCTGATTGGGCTCGTATTCCTTATGATGTTTTAGATAAGATTTCAAGAAGAATTGTAAATGAAGTAGCAGGAGTTAATAGAGTACTACTTGACTGTACCTCTAAACCACCTGCAACAATTGAATTTGAATAAAAGAATATTATTTTGATTTAATATTTAAAAAATGGCTTAGCCAAGACATTAATTAGTGTTTATTGGCTAAGCTTTTTTGTTTTATAGATTATAGAAAGAGTATTAGATTAAATTCTAGTTCCCCTCAATATTGTCTGCTATTGAGCAATTTATTGAGACTGATTTTAAATCTTCATCATTTAAATCAATGTATCGTTGTGTCATACGTAAAGAAGAATGTCCTAAAAGCTTTCTAACAATTTCTGGATTTACATTATTTCTAATTAAATTTGTTCCAAAATAGTGTCTTAGTCTATGTGGTGAAATTGATGTTATTCCTAATTTGTCTCTGATTTTACTAAAATTTTTAGTAATTGTAGTAGGTGGTATAT
>ERZ1034713.588-NODE-588-length-20411-cov-4.947043_pt1 | contig 20411 bp, 18 predicted proteins | sample MGYA00520692_ERZ1034713 | MGnify/ENA primary metagenome ERZ1034713 (study PRJEB33766, sample SAMN09781717) | gut metagenome | biome: gut microbiome | host: Homo sapiens | place: Madagascar | study: EMG produced TPA metagenomics assembly of the PRJNA485056 data set... | reverse complement strand
TTTAGTAAAACCTTCGAGCGTCTCGCACCCCAGGCTCGGCGCTCTTCCCGTTTGTGCCATTTCATACCGCTTCCTTGCTCACATTCATCATAAATTTGAGCCGTACTGCAGTTGCGTGCGCCATTCCTTCCGCGGTCTCTTCATCTGGCCACTTGTCGTATTCTGTCTTAACTTCTTTTTCGAAATCCCATTTACTCATCAGTGGCTTTGGCGATGCATCGTTCAGCTTCTTGTTCAGGCTTTCCGCGATGTTTTTCTGCCAACTGTATTCATATTCTGTGGCCTGCGGATCCATCAGATCCTGCATCATTCGGATCTCCGACACCGTGAGCGCAACCTTGATCGTCTTTTCCATTTCCTCTTCCTCCAACCTCTTTGTTTCGTTCCTTAACACTTCACTGAATCCTTTTCCTGCAGGTTTGCGTGGCTTCGCTGACTCTCGGCGCGCCTTCTCCTGCAGAATATACTCATATGCTCCGACTCTGATCATGAGGCGATCTCCTCTTTATAACGGTCGAGCTGACCGCGGTAGATGATGTAGATCCACCGCTTGCTGTTCGGTTTCTTGAACGCGTGACCGATTGGAAGCTTGCCAGCCTGCATCATGTAGCGAAGCGTCTCCTGATTCAGCTTTAATTCCAATGCAGCTTCCTTTACGGATACCTTTTCGATTCTTTCCGCTTCCTGATTCATGCGGCACCTCCTAGTCAGCAGGGTTCAGTTCTTCGAGGGCGGGGCGGAAAGCGACGTACGTGCTCGTGCTCGTCGCATAGTAGCCGTAGTAATGGCGCGCCGAGTAGTAGCCGCGAACCGACCGGTAGTCCGAATAATCACAATCAGTCTCCTGGCAAATGGTGTACATATCGTCGTAGTGGAGCAGGCTGTTGTCTTCGTTATACTCATCCATAAGCTTGTCCCACTCGTTGTCGCAACCCTTGCCGTACGAATCTTCGCTTCCGTCTGATCCGGTCAGACATCTTAATTTATAGTTGTTCCCGTCGATTGTGATCGCTTTGCCGAACACATAGCCCTTGGCGTTGAGTGTGTCCCAAGACACTCCCATGAGGATGTTTCTGTCGCAGACCCAGAGGTTGCCGACTTTTAACCAGGTAAGTTCCTTGCCCTCGACGGTGTCGCCGATCTCAAAGTCTGTGCCGTTAAATCCGATCACATCCCCTCGATAAAATGGTTTCTGTGGCACCGGCATCGGTGCTCCGTGCAGCATAAGTGTTCCGAATTTCTTTGTTTTCATCTTTATCTCTTCCCTTCTGTTACTGCTAAAACTGCTACTGTTATCCAAATTGCAATGAATATTGCTACTGCTTTTCCCGTGATGGTTCTCCTTTTTCTTAAGCTGATACTTTAGTGCTTGTCTCTAATGTCCTCTGCGCTTCCATGCCTGCTACGAAAGCGTTTGCCATTGTGACCGTCAGGTCTTTTGGCTCTGTGTTGATTGTTCTTAAAAACTGTGCCATAGCCTTGCGATCAGCTGGTGTCTTTACTGTTCTATTCATATGCTCACCTCCTTGTTTGTTGTTGCCCTTCGTGTTATCCTCTCTTTACAGGGCGTTGCCTCGCCCGAGTATTTAGAAAGGATCTTTGTTTATGATTAAATTTGTCAATGTCGATTGTCCTTATACCGGTCAATCTCAGGAGATATCCGTTGACTATTGCCGCGTTCCATCCGTCGGTACATTGCAGGAAAGCTATAAAAAGATGTCGTATGAATGCCCTCTGTGTGATGAATGTCCGTCCGATTTAAAAGATCGGTATGGAGCATGTTCTGCATTCTCAAGTCTTCCTGTTGTAATCAACGATTAGTTTGCAACGGATTGGCAATTGATATCTTCACTCTCGATTGGCTTAAAACCGGTTTTATGTTTTTGAGCCAGTCGAAATCTTTGCATTGCCCATTTCTCCACATCGGGCAATTATCTCCGCACGGTTTTCCGAAATCCGCTTGTTCTTTTCCCACCGACTGTGTCAAAAACTCTTTTATGTGTTGGGTCATGCAGTCGATCGCGAGCTGCTCCATCGTTAAGTTGTTCTCTTTTCCTTTCATTCACTCCCTCCTTCCTATCAAGAATATGAAATATGATTTTTTAATCCTTATTTCGTGTACTTGTTGGTTTTCTATGTGTACATAATAATACACGTCGTGTACCGTGTCAAGTGCAAAATGTTTTCTTTGTGAACTTTTTCTGTTGACTTTGTGTTTTGTGGATGCTATTGTATGATTAGAAATGAATAAGGAGGTGATTACGTGACGATTGGCGAACGCATCAAAGAGTTGAGAAAATCCCTTGGGTTGACTCTCGAAGAGTTTGGAAAAAAACTTGGCGTCGGAAAATCTGCCATTTCCAACATAGAAAACGGAAGTCGTAACCTTACCGATCAGATGTCTCTTTCGATCCACCGAGAATTCAATGTCCGGGAAGAATGGCTCCGAGATGGAACCGGTGAGATGTTCGAACCTGCTGCATCGGATGAGCTGGACGCTCTGGCGAAGGAGTACGGACTCAGCGAAGGCGAGAAAATTCTTATTGAACATTATGTTAAATTAGATGAAAGCTCCAGACGTGCGGTGATTGATTTCATCGTTGACACTGCTTCCGCATTGAGCGGCGGTCATCCTTTCAAAGATGTACCAGAGGATCCGGAAGAACTCGAAGAACCGGACGACGTAGAAAGCGATGCCGGGTGATCCCCCTTTTAGGGGGCGCCCAGTGCACCGCTTTATTTTTTTACGATAATTTTTGCGTTGTTCTCTGTTTGATCAAAATTAACGTTGTAATAAATGGTGTTGTTTTTTGAATAGTAAATAGCGTAGATCTTCGGGTCGTTGATTTTTGATGTGTATGTTTTTCTCATGTGATTATTCCCCCTTCTCCTCCGGTCTGGGCGCTATAAAATTATATTTTTTGTGAAGTGTCTATTCTACAAGTAAATATTGGAAACAGCTAACAACGCTTTACGCTGTGTAAAACTGTTTTAAATCGTTTACGTTTCTTTTGTTCTGTGATAATATGAAGCAAAAAACATACTATGGAGTGGCTTATGGGGAAAATAATATCTTTTATTAAACGAGTGATTTGTGGTTTCTTTGGAATAATGTTTGTTATGGGTTCTTTAGGCGGCATAATCGCTTGCTTTACGGATCCGTCTTACTCATTTCTTATTGCCGTATTTTCATTGGGTTTCTTTTTAATCGGTGTCGTTCTATTAAGATCTGCTTTCAAAAAAGTTTTGCCCGAGAGTGATCAAGATTCTTCTGTCGAAAATGTGCATCCATCTCTTTCTGCGCAATATGTGGAACCAAATAGTTCTATCTCTCGTGCTGATGGCAGTGAAATTACAGATGCCGATATTCCATATCTTATGCAATATGGACTTGAAAAGAAAATACATGATGAAGCGCATTCCAATAATCCGAAATACCATCGAACAGATCGTGAAGAGGAGTTATCATTTAATTTTATGGTGAGGTATGAGGCATCGCTTGCCCCTCTTGTTGATCAATTTGAAAATTTGCGCCGTGCTGCATTCAATACGAACGATCTGTCTTGTCGCATTGAATTATTAGCGCAATCTCTTCTCGCCTTTGAGAAAGCTCGAAAATTCGCGTACTCCAAGGGCAAGGGCGGTACTATTTACTTTCAAGACATGTACGAGTGTCTTGATAATTCCAGCAATCACTGTTATTCGTACGCCGATCTGATTCAAAGCGAATTATCTTCCGCTAAGCAAGAACGTGATGTTGTTATTCCCGGTATACTTCGAGTAATTAACCAGAACGATGGCGTACTACAGAAAAATATCTATGCCGAGTTGCCCTCTATTTCCAAAAGTAATATTCAAAGAATTATTAGGAATTTGGAATCCGAGGGCAAACTTACAAGAGCAAAGAAATCCGGTTCTTATGAATTGCATGTCGTATAGTGCTTTGAACAATATTGTTGCACCGGTGCAACTTCTGATAAGGAGGTTCTTATGAAATTACCAAACGGATACGGAAGCGTTGTGAAGCTTTCCGGCAAAAGAAGAAAACCGTATGCTGTCCGTATATCTGTGTTTGATGATGTGGATGGTGTTCGCGTTCGTCGGCGCAAATACCTTGAATACTTCGACACCAAAAAAGATGCTTTGACTTACCTTGCCGATTACAACAAGGGGTTGGCAGTGTCAGAACATACAAATTATAGCGATCTTCTTACGTTCAAAGATTTGTATGAGAAGTGGATTGATTACCGCTGGGGATTCAAAAACCATCCTGGCGATAATACTAAGCGCAGTTATAACGCCGCGTTCAAATATTTCAGTTCTGTTCATAATCGCAAGGTTGCAACCCTTCGCGCCTGCGATCTTCAGGATTGTCTGACTGCTGCCCGTTCTAAATCAGAAAGTACCGTCACCAATATGAGTATTGTTGTCCGTGGCATGTGGAAGTATGCAATCATGAATGAGTATCTGGATCGCGACATCACTGCCGGCCTTGTCCTTGAATCAAGCACTCCCGCAGCTCCGAAACATACTCGCTTTACCGATACCGAGATTCGCTCCCTTTGGCAGTCTCTTGACTGTGTTGAGGACGTTGACATTATTCTTATGTATATTTATACAGGTATGAGATTAACTGAGTTGCTTGATATGAAACGTGAAAACGTTCGCCTCGAAGAAAGATATATGACCGGCGGTGTGAAGACTGCTGCCGGAAAGAATCGAATTATACCGATTCACGAGTGCCTTGTGCCTCTTATCGAGAGGCGGCTCTCTGTTCCTGGTGACTATCTGATCATGTCGCATCGCGGTGTCCGCTATACGTCATATGCTTACCGGATGAATCCGTGGGCGAAATGTATGGATTCTCTTAAGATGGATCATCTCCCGCACGATACACGGTACACGTTCGCATCTCTTGCGTCAGATAACAATCTTGATGAACTTTGTGTGAAGATTATTCTCGGTCATTCCCTTTCCAATGCTTCCGGTTCTGCTTTCAAGCTTGGTGGATCCGGTGACGTGACCAAGAACGTGTACACCGAGAAGACCATAGCTCAGCTGGTGGCTGAGATCAACAGGATTCCGGTCAAAAATATGTAGCCCACGTGTAGCCCACGAACCTATTTTTACATGATTTAAGATAATTGTTCGACAATTCAAAAACCGCGGAAGTGCTTGAAATCAGTATTTTTCAGGCATTTCCGCGGTTTTTCTTCTTTTTCAAAATTAAGACTTCCTTAACGTCTTATGAAGCGGGGTTCATGAAAGGCACACATAAAATAATCTCGGCTTCTCCGTTCTTCGAACTCTCGAACCCGGACCAACATTCGCAATCCGGACTATCGTCCTACTTGCTCATATGGTTTACCCATCTAATAAAAAAGCTGGTTAGGCTACAAGTAGCCAACCAGCTTTTTTACTGATGGGATTATTTTATACGTTCTTAACAGTTGCAATATCAACCGGAGTAAGCTGTCCGTTCGCTGTCTCAAGAGAGCGGGCAAGTGCATTTGCCGTATCCATTGCAGTAATACAGTAGACACCTGTCTCGATCGCGTTACGGCGGATCAGGAATCCGTCTCTTGTCTTATCACCGTTACCCTGTGTAGGGGTATCGATCACAAGGTCAATCTTATGTCCGAGAATCAGATCCATGACGTTCGGTGATTCCTGCGTGATCTTGTTGACGCGGAGTGCGTTGATTCCATGCTCCTGTAAGTACTTTGCGGTACTTCTTGTTGCATAGATCTTGTATCCGAGCGCTTCGAAACGCTTTGCAACACCGACTGCCTCTGGCTTGTCGGCATCCTTTACCGTCATGATCATCTGCTTATGCTTTGGAAGCTGTACGCCTGCGCCTAAGAATGCTTTGTACAGTGCCTCGTTGAAGGACTTGGCAATACCAAGACACTCACCGGTAGACTTCATCTCCGGTCCGAGACTGATCTCTGCACCACGCAGCTTCTCGAAGGAGAATACCGGCATCTTGATTGCGATGTAATCCGCAACCGGAGCAAGTCCTGGCTCATAACCGAGTCCGCGGATCGTGTTGCCGATGATGACTTTGGTTGCAAGGTCAACGATCGGGATACCGGTTACCTTGCTGATATACGGAACGGTTCTGGATGAACGCGGGTTAACCTCAATGACATATACTTCCTCGTTCATTGCGATGAACTGGATGTTGATCAGTCCGACTACGTGAAGTGCCTGTGCCAGACGCTTCGTGTACTCAACGATGGTCTCCTTGACCTTATCGCTGATCGTCGGAGCCGGATATACCGAGATACTGTCTCCGGAATGGACTCCGGTACGCTCGATATGTTCCATGATACCAGGGATGAGAATGTCGGTTCCGTCGCACACGGCATCGACCTCAATCTCCTTACCCTGCAAGTATTTATCAACAAGGATCGGATGATCCTGTGCAATACGGTTGATGATTCCGATGAACTCCTCGATCTCCTCATCGTTGAAGGCGATCTTCATACCCTGTCCACCAAGTACGTAGGACGGACGAACCAATACCGGATAACCAAGACGGTTGGCAACTTCTTTTGCCTCCTCCGCGGTAAATACAGTTCCACCGGCAGCTCTCGGGATATGGGTCTTCTCAAGAATCTCATCAAAAAGCTCACGATCCTCGGCAGCATCGACATCCTCTGCCTTGGTACCAAGAATCTTAACGCCCATCTTCATTAACGCTTCGGTCAACTTGATAGCGGTCTGTCCACCGAACTGAACGACTGCTCCATCCGGCTTCTCGATATTTACGATGCTTTCTACGTCTTCTGCGGTCAGCGGCTCGAAATAAAGCTTGTCTGCAATATCAAAGTCTGTAGATACGGTCTCAGGGTTGTTGTTGATGATAACCGTCTCCCAGCCTTCCTTTGCGAATGCCCATGTACAATGTACGGAACAGAAGTCGAACTCGATACCCTGTCCGATACGGATCGGACCGGATCCGAGAACGAGAACCTTCTTCTGTGGCTTTGTCTCAACAGCCTCATTCTCGCTTCCGAATACACTGTAGTAATATGGTGTCTCTGCTGCGAACTCAGCCGCACAGGTATCAACCATCTTGTATGCTGCAACGATTCCATTCGCATAACGCATCTCTTTGATCTCTTTCTCGGTCTTACCGGTGAGTCTTGCGATCACGTTATCCGGGAACTCAATTCTCTTTGCTTCCTTTAAAAGTTCAACAGTAAGTTCTTCATTCTGAAGTCGCTTCTCCATCTCAACAAGGATGGCGATCTTGTCGATGAACCAACGGTCAATCTTCGTAATATCATAAATGTGATCGTAAGATACGCCACGGCGCAGTGCCTCTGCGATCACCCAGATTCTACGGTCATCTACAACATGAAGCTGTGCCTCAAGTTCCTCATCGCTAAGATTCGAGAAGTCATAAGACAACAGACAATCCACATGCTGCTCGAGAGAACGGATGGCTTTCATTAAAGCACCCTCGAAGTTATCACAGATACTCATAACCTCACCGGTTGCCTTCATCTGTGTACTTAAGGTTCTCTTTGCGGTCAGGAACTTATCAAACGGAAGTCTTGGAATCTTGACAACGCAGTAGTCAAGCATCGGCTCAAAGCTTGCGTAAGTCTTCTGTGTGATGGCGTTCTTGATCTCATCAAGGGTATATCCCAAAGCGATCTTCGCGGTAACCTTGGCGATCGGATATCCGGTTGCCTTAGATGCCAAAGCGGAAGAACGGGATACTCGAGGGTTAACCTCGATAACACAATATTCAAAGGAATCCGGATTCAAAGCGTACTGTACGTTACATCCTCCGGTAATCTTTAACTCATCGATGATGTTTAATGCAGAACTACGGAGCATCTGGTATTCCTTGTCTCCGAGTGTCTGTGACGGAGCAACTACGATAGAATCTCCGGTATGTACGCCGACCGGATCGATGTTCTCCATGTTACATACGGTAATACAGTTGCCGTTCGCATCACGCATTACCTCGTACTCAACTTCCTTCCATCCGGCGATGCAGCGCTCTACAAGAACCTCACCGACACGGCTTAAACGAAGTCCGTTACTCAAGATATCAACAAGTTCCTGCTCGTTGTGGGCAATACCACCGCCGCTTCCTCCAAGTGTGAAAGCCGGACGAAGTACAACCGGATAACCGATCGTATTTGTGAACTTGATACCGTCTTCTACGGTATTAACGACCTGTGATGCCGCACAAGGCTCACCGATCTTCTCCATAGTATCCTTGAATGCCTGACGATCCTCAGCCTTGAAAATCGTCTCAGCAGTTGTACCGATCAACTTGACTCCGTTCTCCTCAAGGAATCCGGATTCTGCAAGTTCCATACCAAGGTTTAATCCCGCCTGTCCTCCGAGTGTCGGAAGAACACTGTCAGGTTTCTCCTTCAAGATGATCTCTTTTAATACATCAACCGTCAACGGCTCAATATATACCTGATCCGCAATCTGCTTATCGGTCATGATGGTCGCCGGGTTCGAGTTAACGAGACATACCTCTACGCCCTCTTCCTTCAGGGAGCGGCATGCCTGTGTTCCGGCGTAATCGAACTCTGCTGCCTGTCCGATGACGATCGGGCCGGAACCGATCACTAATACTTTTTTAATCTCTTTATTTCTTGGCATTATTTATCTCCTCCCATCATGGTAATGAAACGGTCAAACAGATACGCGGAATCCTGTGGTCCAGGGCAGGCCTCCGGATGGAACTGAACCGTAAAAATATTCTTGCCGATATATTCAAGGCCCTCGTTTGTTCCATCGTTAACGTTGACAAATGCAGGTTTGGCAACATTCGGATCCAATGTATCCGTATCAACAACATATCCGTGATTCTGGGAAGAAATATAAACACGGTTCGTCTTAAGATCCTTAACCGGATGATTTCCTCCACGATGTCCGTATTTCATCTTGTGCGTATCCGCTCCGGTTGCCAATGCCATAAGCTGGTGTCCGAGACAGATTGCAAAAATCGGCACATCACTCTCATATAATTTATGAATCTCTTCAATAATTTCCTTGCACTCCTTCGGGTCTCCCGGTCCGTTGCTGAGCATAATGCCGTCCGGATTGGTAGCAAGAATCTCCTCAGCGCTTGTGTGTGCCGGGTAGATTGTCACCTCACAACCTCTTGCATTCAGGGATTTCGCAATATTATTCTTTGCGCCAAGGTCAAGCAAAGCGACCTTCTTACCGGTTCCGCGAAGAACCTTCTTCTCGCTGCAGGTTACTTTATCCACAACATTTCCGGTTGTGTATTCCTTTAATTTCGGAAGGATCTCATCGAGATTGTAGTTCTCATTTGTTGTGATCATTCCATTCATGGTTCCCTTCTCACGGAGAATCTTGGTCAGAGCACGTGTATCAATGCCTGCTACCCCCGGAATATCATGTTTTAATAAGAAGTCCTGAATCGTTCCTTCGCAACGGAAGTTGCTCGCGGTACGGGATAATTCTCTTACGATATATCCGTCCGCCCAAGGACGCGCAGACTCCATATCCGGTGTAATTCCGTAATTTCCGATCAGCGGATAAGTCATGACAACTGCCTGTCCCGCATAGGATGGGTCTGTCAGGACCTCCAAATATCCAGTCATAGAAGTATTAAATACGATCTCACTGATCACTTCTCTTGTCGAACCGATACTTGTTCCAGTAAATACGGTTCCGTCTTCGAGTATCAAGAAAGCTTTCATTATATGCCCTGCCTTTCTGTTGTGTTTCCTGCATCTTGGCAAAAAAAAAGAGGGAGTCTCTTTTCTTGCTATCATTATGGCAGACTTATCGCCTCTGCCTAAATTGTAAAAAGTTTATCATAATATGGCACTTTTTTCAACTACTTTAGCATCGAAAAAAGTGCCGAGGTTTTTTTAATAAATATGTACAAATTATACATTTTGTTGGTAACACCCATTATCCGATCAGTTGAACCAGTCCGATCACGACCGCCAGAATACAGAAGAACAGCGATCCGAAGACAACCGAAAGTACCACACCTGTGGAAAGAGGCTTCTTCTCATAAGTAACTTCGTCAATCGCCACAGCCTGCATTGAAACAAAATCATTGTTTGGCATCACATTCATTCTGGAGAACTTACGCCTTGCAAAATAATTTTCCGTCCATACCGGCATTGCATTCACCGTGACTATTGAAAGATTATAAACGCTTTTTGCATATTTTCTCATCTCTTCCAGCAGTTTCTTACCGATTCCACGTCGCTGGTACATCGGATGCACATAGAGCATCGTGATATGTCCCTCGGTCTGCATCGCAGACATTCCGACAATCGTTCCCTGCTCATACGCGCCCCACATAACCAGATAATTCTCTTCCATCATATGTTTCAGATAATCCTGATGGCTGTACTGTTCAAAAGCCTGCACCATCTTCGGATTGTTGATCGAATTCCGCAGACAGTAATCAAAGACACCGCGCGCGAGTCCTGCCGCCTCCGGTAATTGTTCAGTTGTCAGTAATTTTATTTCCATTGCTAGTGCTTCCTTTCTTTTATCGCAAAAAAATTAACGTTCCATTCTTTCGCCAATCAATGATTGGAAAAACAATTGCGCATCCCAATCTCTGGCTCTACAGATCCGTTGCATCCTCCACCAGACGGTCACGTAAACCACTGTATCGTTTCAACTGCGAATTGTTCGCGATCATCTGCTCAAACGTCGTATCATTTCCCACAATTGTAACACATTTTTTTGCTCTGGTCACAGCCGTATACAAAAGATTCCTATTCATCAGCATACGTGGCCCCGACAGAAGCGGAATCACGACCGCCGGGTACTCCGATCCCTGCGACTTATGAATGGTTACTGCATACGCAAGTTCCAGTTCCTCAAGCAGCTTATACGGATACTCCACCATGCGTCCCTCATCAAAGCATACCGTAACCGTCTCCGCGAAATCGTTGATCTCCTCGATGATGCCGGTATCTCCATTGAACACACCGGTTCCTTTATCAATACACAATCCGTATTTACTGCGGATCTCCCACTCCAGCTGATAGTTGTTCTTAATCTGCATCACCTTATCGCCCTCGCGAAAAAGCGTTGTGCCGTGTTCCTTCTCCTTCTTTCGCTTATCCGGCGGATTCAGATACATCTGTAACACCGTGTTTAAGCGTTCCACGCCAAGCAGACCTTTGCGCATCGGCGTCAGCACCTGGATGTCCATCATCGATGCTCCGACAAATTTCGGAAGTTTCTGTAAGATCAGCTGCAGCGTGACATTGATAATCTTGTCCGCATCGTAACGTTTCAGGAAGAAGAAATCCATACTCTTGTTATCTAATTCGACCGGCTCACCGCGATTGATCTTGTGCGCATTGACAATGATGTCGCTCGTGCTTGCCTGTCGGAAGATCTTCGTCAGCATAACCGTGTGAAAAAGCCCCGAATCAATAATATCCTTGAGCACATTTCCCGGTCCGACACTCGGCAGCTGGTTTACGTCCCCCACCAGGATCAGTCTTGTTCCGGCTACGATCGCTTTCAGCAGCGAGTACATCAGCGAGATGTCGACCATCGACATCTCATCGATGATGATCACATCCGTCTCAAGTGGATTCTGCTCATTCCGTTCAAAGCCAGCATTTCCTTCTACACCACCGTTCAGTTCCAGCATGCGGTGAATCGTGCGCGCCTCAAATCCGGTCGTCTCACTCATACGCTTCGCTGCGCGTCCCGTCGGTGCCGCAAGGAAGATATCCATGCCTTCCGATTCAAAATATTTAATGATCGTATTGATCGTTGTTGTCTTTCCGGTTCCCGGTCCACCGGTGATCACAAGCACACCGTTTCGGACTGCTTCCTTGACCGCTTCCACCTGATGCTCATCTAAATCCATCTTCGTCTGCTTCTCGATCTGACGAAGGCGTGCCTCGATCTCAATATCCGGCACATCGAAACTCGCGTCCAGATTCTTAAGCATCGTCGCCGCATTTGCTTCCATATAGAAGAAAGCACTCGCATAGATCTGTGTGACATCATCCACCTGGCGCATGATAATCTTGCGGTCCATCGCGAGGTTCATGTAATGTTTCTCAATATATTCCGGTTCAATTTCAAGCAGCGCGCTGGCTCTCTGCGTCAGTTCCGGCATCGGCAGATAGGTGTTGCCCTCATTCGAAGCCTGCAGCAAAGCGTACTGAATGCCACTCCGGATACGGAAATCGGAATCCGTCCGGATGCCGACACGCGAGGCAATCTCATCCGCAGTCCGGAATCCCACGCCGTCCACATCATCCGCCATACGATACGGATTTTCCTTTAAAATGCTGTACACTTCCTGCCCATATGTATTGTAGATTTTGACCGCAAGTGTTGTGCTGATTCCATACTGCTGCAGGAAGATCATCGCCTGTCGCAGATCACGCTTCTCATTGACCTGATCCGCAATCTCCATTGCTTTCCTTTGGCTGATTCCTTTGACTTCCGCAAGACGTTCCGGCTCCTCCTCGATGATACGGAACGTATCCTCCTTGAATCTTCGCACGATACGCGCCGCAAGTGCGATACCGATTCCCTTGATTGCACCGGATCCAAGATAACGTTCGATCGCAAGCGCGTCCTGTGGCGCCTTTTCCTCGAAGCTTTTGACCGCAAACTGTCGTCCGTAGGTTGGATGATCCGTATACTCCCCCTTCGCCTCGATGCATTCGCCCTCTGCAATATCCGAAAAAACGCCCACACAGGTCAGTTCTTCCTCGTCACAGATCATGACCATTACCGTGTAGCCATTGTCATTATTTCGAAATATGATGTGATCCACATATCCGTTTATCAATTCTTCATTACTCTGTTGCTGCTTATCCAAAGTATCTTCCTCGTCTTTCCTCTCACCTGCGGCTTCCCGCAGACCTTATGTTCTATTATGAAGCACAAGGGCGATACTTGCAAGGGTGCATTTATGCTTTCTGTTCCGGCAACTAGAGAATCCGTTATATCTGCAGATAGCTGGACAATATACAAAAAACCCCGGAGCTGCAACTCCGGGGTATACTGTGTCAGTCATGAACACATCTCTTTATTTTTGCCTATTGCATTATAGCCTGATCACTCTGTGGTCGTAATATTCAGATTTCTACGCATCTGCTCATAAAGCTGCTGCGTGAGGTTCTCTCCCACCTGATCCACAACCTCGTCTGCAACCATCTCAATTGCCTGATCCATATAGAGATCCTTGTACTGCGACATCGTGGAGTCCTCATCCTCCGAAGTGAATGTATCCTTCACCTGTTTGAGCATCTGTTCCACAAAGTAGGACTCAAAATCTTTAATAACGCCTTTTAACTCATCTTCAGAAGCATCGGAAGACACTCCCTTGAGAGAATTCTGTAACGCATTGCTCGACGCTGCACTCGCGTCTGCCTTTGCACTCTGATAATTGGAATTAATTCCGGAAATTCCTGATAAATCCATCTATCGTACCTCCATCCCGAAATGCAGATCATTCAAATTCATAATCCATCTCCGATGTGTTACTCAACCAGCACAACTCAATAACTATCGCTTCAGATTATTTGCAGTATCCAGCATCGAATCTGCGGTCGTGATTGCCTTCGAGTTCAGCTCATAAGCTCTCTGTGCAACGATCATGTTCACCATCTCATCCGCTACCTGAACGTTAGATCCCTCCAGACGACTCTGGATGACATCACTACGCTCCAATCCCGGTGTTGCACCTTCCAGCATCGGATTACCGGAAGCTGCGGTCGCCTGCAGACGGCTGGAAGAAAGCTTCTCAAGTCCCGCCGGATTGTTAAACTGATAGATTCCGAAAGACTGATTCAGTGGAATCACCTGACTGGTTGCCGGATCACGGTATGAGATCGTGCCGTCATCTGAGAACACCATGCTCTCCGACTGCACATTCTGCGGAACCAGAATTTCATTTCCACGCGAATCAAGAACCGGACATCCCTGCGAATCTGCAAGCATCGTTCTTCCGGCAGCATTCAGGCTCCATGTAAAGTTACCATTTCTTGTATAATAAGTATTGCCATCCTCGCCACGCACTGCGAAGAATCCGTTTCCCTGGATAGCAAAATCGGTCTTGCTCTCACTGTCGAGGAGGGCTCCCTGCGTAAACATAGAAGTTGTTGCAGCCACTCTTGTTCCGAGTCCGACCTGCGCACCAACCGGCTTCTGGTCTCCATTAGCGGAAGTAGTTCTCGTCTGGATCGTCTGATAGAGCAGGGACTTAAACTCTGTGCGCTCCGTCTTATATCCGGTTGTATTAACATTCGATAAGTTGTTGGCGATCGTGTCAACATTCGTCTGCTCCGCAAGCATTCCGGTCGCAGCCGTATATAAAGCTCTCATCATAAGGCAATTACCTCGCTGTCTCTTATTTACTCTCTGTTTCTATTCCGGCTTCCCTGCCAAAATGCATTCTAACGCATGTTCTATCCTATTATGTGCTCATCTACTGCACGCGTCCGACATTATTGACGGCGCGATCCAGTGTGGAATCGATCGAAGTGATCACTTTCTGTCCCGCCTCATAGGCTCTCTGGATCGTGATCATGTTGACCATCTCCTTAATGACATTCACATTCGATGTCTCAAGCACTCCCTGCTCCACCTTGGCATCCGTAGCGATCCGGTTGCCTCCGTCCAACAGGTTGTACATATTCTCTCCGTACTTCTCAAGATAGTCATAATTATCAATATCAACCATACCAAGCGTTCCGACAATCTGCTCGTTCTGCATGATATAGCCAAGCTGGTTCACGGAAAATGTCTGATTCGGATCAATCCGAATCCGGTTACGCGGATCCGGATCTCCATTCATCGCGCCGGTTGCATTCAGGACATAATCTCCATCCTTCGTCACAAGATATCCTTCCGTATTCACGGTAAAGGAACCGTCTCTTGTATATTTCACTGAAGTGTTTCCATCCTTGTCGGTGAAAGCGATCGCGAAGAAACCTTTGCCATCAATTGCAAAATCGCTCGTATTGTCTGTCACCTTAAAACTTCCCGAATCATAATCCGTATAGACCTGTCCGAGGTGTACACCGTAGGTAATCGTTCCAAGCTTCTTCGGCAGATAAGAATTCGAAGAATCCTTCAGGCGATACGACATCTCATCCGCAAATGTGCGGCTTGTCGTTCCTTCCTTCTTATATGCGGTTGTGTCCGCGTTGGCCAGATTGTTCGCCAGAATATCCAGGCGCTTCATTTCATTGACCATACCGGTGTGTGCTGTATATAAACCTTTGACCATATGACACCTCTGTTTCTATGTCCCATACCTACACTTCAAATTATATATCGGTCATTCCAAGGAAAATATAATACTTGTCCCTGAAAATTCCATCATAAAACATGAAAAGTGCGCAAATAATCCGCGCACTTCCCTGTCACTTTAATCATCGTCTCTTTTTCCTGCAAGAAACTCTACATATTTACCGGTTCCGATTGCCACACAGGTCATCGGATGCTCAGCTGTCATTGTGTTGATTCCTGTTCTCTCCTCGATCAGTTCCTCGAGTCCACGGAGCAATGCGCCACCTCCGGTCAGTACGATACCGCGATCCGCAACATCGGCAGCCAATTCAGGTGGAGTCTTCTCCAATACAGAATGTACGGCTTCCACGATCTGCAGCGTCGGCTCACGGAGTGCTTCCTCAGTCTCCTCGGAGCTGACTGTGATCGTTCTAGGGAGTCCGGTCACGAGGTTACGTCCGCGCACATCCATCGTCTCATTCTGTGCAAGCGGGTAACAGGTTCCAATCTTGATCTTAATATCCTCTGCGGTACGCTCACCGATCAGAAGATTGTGTTTCTTACGCATATAACGGACCAAAGCCTCGTCGAAATCGTCTCCGGCGATCTTGACCGATGTACTTACAACCGATCCACCCAAAGAGATGACAGCGATATCCGAAGTACCTCCTCCGATATCTACGATCATATTTCCGCATGGTCTTGCAATATCAATTCCGGCTCCGATTGCAGCTGCGATCGGCTCCTCAATAATTTCTACCTCGCGGGCACCAGCCTGATACGTTGCGTCCTCAACGGCCTTCTTCTCTACCTCAGTAACACCGCTCGGTACGCAGACGCTGATGCGTGGCTTACGGAAGCTCTTCTTGCCAAGTGCTTTCTGGATAAAGTACTTGATCATCTTCTCGGTAACGGTGTAATCTGAGATAACACCCTGACGAAGCGGACGAACCGCAACAATGTTGCCCGGTGTACGTCCAAGCATCAGACGAGCTTCCTCACCGATTGCCTTAATCTTGTTGGTATCCCTGTCAAAAGCCACAACGGATGGCTCCTTTAAGACAACGCCTTTACCCTTAATATATACTAAAATACTCGCAGTACCTAAATCAATTCCGATATCTGATCCGATCATTCCAATAATGCCCCTTTCTGTCTTACTGTTATCTATCTGTAACCTGGTCATGCGCAGGGGCGCAAAACCGCAGTCAATCATATTTTGTGCATACAGTAACATTATATACAATTAATTCCATTTTTCAAACTTTTTTTTCAATTTAAGTTTTTCTTAACAAATTAGGAATGATATCACAAATGAGTGATTACTTTAAATACGGAGCAAGAAATTGTCCCGTATAAGATTCCGGTACCTGACAGACTTCCTCCGGTGTTCCCCTGGCGATCACGGTACCGCCGCCGTCTCCACCTTCCGGTCCCATATCGATGATATAATCCGCCGTCTTAATGACATCCAGATTGTGCTCAATGACAACAACCGTGTTGCCTCCGTCCGACAGTTTGCGCAAAATCTCCACAAGCTTATGGACATCCGCAAAATGCAGTCCGGTCGTCGGCTCGTCCAGCACATAGATCGTCTTGCCGGTGCCCCGCTTGGAGAGTTCCGTTGCCAGCTTGATACGCTGCGCCTCGCCTCCGGATAATTCCGTAGACGGCTGACCAAGCTTAATGTAGGATAATCCGACATCATACAGTGTCTGGATCTTCCGGTGGATCGCCGGCACATTCTTAAAGAATTCCAGCGCCTCCTCCACGGTCATATCCAGCACATCATAAATACTTTTGCCTTTATATTTTACTTCAAGCGTCTCACGGTTATAACGCTTTCCGCCACAGACCTCACACGGCACATACACATCCGGCAGGAAGTGCATCTCAATCTTAAGGATTCCGTCACCGCTGCAGGCTTCGCATCGTCCGCCCTTGACGTTGAAACTGAATCGTCCCTTCTTGTATCCGCGCGCCTTGGCATCCGGCGTCGCCGCAAACAGATCCCGGATCATGTCAAACACGCCGGTATAGGTTGCCGGGTTGGAACGCGGCGTACGACCGATCGGTGACTGATCGATGTCAATGATCTTGTCCAATTGCTCCAGTCCAAGGATGTCATCATGGTCTCCGGCGATGCACCTCGCACGGTTCAGTGTCTTGGCCAGATGCTTATACAAGATCTCATTTGTCAGGGAACTCTTTCCCGATCCTGACACTCCGGTAATACAGGTCATAATGCCAAGTGGAATATCTACATCAATATTCTTCAGGTTATTTTCTCTTGCGCCTTTGATCGTAATAAATCCGGTCGGCTTTCTTCGCTCCGACGGAACCGGAATCTTCTTTCTTCCGCTTAAGTAATCTCCAGTAATGGATTTCTTACATTTCATGATCTCCGCTGCGGTACCTGCCGCGACCACTTCTCCACCATGTACGCCCGCAGCCGGACCGATATCCACAATGTAGTCCGCCGCACGCATCGTATCCTCATCATGCTCCACAACAATCAGAGTATTGCCAAGATCCTTGAGATTCATCAAGGCGCGAAGCAGCTTATCATTGTCTCTCTGGTGCAGTCCGATACTCGGCTCATCCAGAATATAGGCAACGCCGACAAGTCCCGAGCCGATCTGGGTTGCCAAACGAATTCTCTGCGCCTCTCCTCCGGAAAGTGTTCCGGTCGCACGCGTCAGAGTCAGGTACTCCAGTCCTACCTCCTGCAAGAAACCGACACGCGAACGGATTTCCTTTAAAATCTGGTCTCCGATAAAGTGTTGCTGCTGTGTCAGTTCCATACTATCTAAGAACTGAACCAAATCCTTGACCGACATGTCGGTCATCTCATAAATATTCTTATCACATACCGTTACGGCAAGCGAACTCTTCTTCAGTCTCTGCCCGTGGCACTCCGCACAAGGCGTAATGCGCATGAACTGCTCATATTCCTGCTTCATGGTGTCCGATCCGGTCTCACGGTATCTGCGCTCCACATTGCGGATCAGACCTTCCCAGTTCAGATCATAGACACCCTCTCCACGCTGTCCCTTGTAATGCACCTTAAGAACGCGTCCGTCTCCTCCATGGATCAGCATATGGCGGATTTCATCCGGCAGATCTTTGTACGGCGTGTCCAGTGAGAATCCGTACCCCTCCGATAAAGCCCGAAGCGTCGCATAGGTGTAGCTGGACGGATCCGTGCTGGACTGCCACCCCATTACCTGGATTGCACCTTCCGATAGCGACAGATTCTTATCCGGGATCATCAGATTCTCATCAAACTCCATCTTGTAACCAAGTCCGTAACATACCGGACATGCACCGAACGGATTGTTGAACGAGAAGCTTCTCGGCTCCACCTCATCCACGCTGACTCCGCAGTCCGGACAGGCAAAGTTCTGTGAGAAATTCATCGGCTCGCCGTCCACCACATCAACGATCGCATTGCCTTCCGTCAGATCAAAGACGTTCTCCAGCGAATCGGTCAGACGCTTCTCAATGCCCGGCTTGATCACCAGTCGGTCAACCACGATATCAATATTATGCTTGATATTCTTGTCCATCGGAATCTCCTCCGACAGATCGTACATGTTGCCATCCACAATCACACGGACATAACCGCTTTTCTTCGCCTTTTCAAATAATTTCTGATGCTCACCCTTACGGCCTCTGACAACCGGCGCAAGAACCTGAATCCTCGTCTTCTCCGGCAGCTTCATGACAGCATCCACCATCTGATCAATCGTTTGTTTCTCGATCGCACGTCCACACTTCGGACAATGTGGAATACCGATCCTCGCATAGAGCAGACGAAAATAGTCATAGATCTCCGTCACGGTTCCAACCGTGGATCGCGGATTGCGGTTCGTCGATTTCTGATCGATGGAGATTGCTGGTGGCAGTCCCTCGATCGATTCGACATTCGGTTTCTCCATCTGTCCTAAGAATTGTCTCGCATAGGACGAAAGCGACTCCATGTAGCGACGCTGTCCTTCCGCATAGATCGTATCAAAAGCAAGGGATGACTTTCCCGAACCTGACAGACCGGTCAATACGACAAATTCGTCTCTTGGGATATCGATATCTATGGATTTCAGATTGTGCTCGCTTGCGCCACGAATCTTGATGTATTTTCTTTGTTTTTTTGCCATTACAATTTTCCTTTCTCTTTCAGGATTCCACACACATGCACTCTCTTATGTGCAAGCACAACGATTTTGTATCTGTTTATGATTCAACCCGAATAGTTGTTCTTATAAATCACGCAACATTGTCTTGAGTGATATCATCTTGTCTCTGTATTCTGCTGCTGCCTCGAAGTTCAGCTCCGTTGCCGCCTTCTGCATCTTCTTCTGGATATCGGCGATCAGCTTCTCGAGTTCCTTCTTGCTCATAGATTCCGGATCCTTTGCAAAATCCATCTCCTCCGCTGCAACCTTCTTCGAGATTGCGATCAGATCGCGCACCGACTTCCGGATCGTCGTCGGCGTAATTCCGTGTTCCTCATTGTATTCCTGCTGCAGCTTACGTCTTCGCTCCGTCTCATCGATCGCGACACGCATCGAATCCGTAATCTTGTCCGCATACATGATGACATGACCCTCACTGTTACGGGCGGCACGTCCGATTGTCTGAATCAATGACGTCTCGGAACGCAAGAATCCTTCCTTATCCGCATCCAGGATTGCAACCAATGTAATCTCAGGTATATCCAGTCCCTCTCGCAGTAAGTTAATGCCGACCAATACATCGAACACATCCAGTCGCAGATCACGGATGATCTCCGCACGCTCCAATGTATCAATGTCAGAATGCAGATACTTTACACGAATGCCGATCTCACTCATGTACTGCGTGAGATCCTCCGCCATACGCTTTGTCAGCGTTGTGATCAATACCTTGTGATGGTTCGCTGTCTCCTTATTCACCTCTCCGATCAGATCATCGATCTGTCCCTCAACCGGGCGAACCGAGATCTCCGGATCCAGAAGTCCGGTAGGACGGATGATCTGCTCGACACGCATCAGCTCGTGCTCCTGCTCATACACATTCGGTGTTGCAGAAACAAAAAGCATCTGATCGATCTTACTCTCAAATTCCTCGAAGTTCAGCGGACGGTTGTCCAAAGCGGACGGCAGACGGAACCCGTA
>ERZ1034713.585-NODE-585-length-20473-cov-19.313988_pt1 | contig 20473 bp, 14 predicted proteins | sample MGYA00520692_ERZ1034713 | MGnify/ENA primary metagenome ERZ1034713 (study PRJEB33766, sample SAMN09781717) | gut metagenome | biome: gut microbiome | host: Homo sapiens | place: Madagascar | study: EMG produced TPA metagenomics assembly of the PRJNA485056 data... | reverse complement strand
CCATCAACGCACTGGCAGAAAAGTACGATATGCCCATTCTCTACTCCTGCCATCCCCGCAGCAAGCATCGTTTGGAGAAGAGTGGCTTCCAGCTGGACCCTCGTGTCCGGGTCAACGAGCCGCTGGGCTTCAACGACTACAACAAGCTGCAAATGAACGCGCTGGCAATCGTCTCCGACTCCGGCACGCTACCCGAGGAGAGCAGCTTCTATCTGTCTATTGGTCATCCCATTGCCGCCGTGTGCATCCGCACCTCCACCGAGCGCCCCGAGGCGCTGGAGGCTGGTGACTTTATTCTGGCTGGCATTACCACCCGGGAACTGCTCAACGCTACCGATATGGCAATCGAGATGAAGCAGAAGGGAGTTCTGGGCAAGCCCTGCCCCGACTATGTGGACGAAACCGTGTCCATGAAGGTGGTTCGCATCATTCAGGGTTATGTAAATGTCGTTAATAAGATGGTATGGAGAAAAGGGTAAGGGTGATAAAAATGGGTAAAACAGTATTCATTACCGGTGCATCCGGTTTTATCGGCTCCAACCTTGCCAAACGTATCCTGACCACTGAGCCGGATACCAAGGTCATTGGTCTGGACAACATGAACGATTATTATGACGTCCGCATCAAGGAGGCTCGTCTGGCGGAGCTTCAGAAGTTCGAGAACTACACCTTTATCAAGGGTAACCTTGCGGACAAGGCACTTATCAACAGCATTTTTGAGCAGTACCATCCGGATATTGTGGTTAATCTGGGTGCTCAGGCTGGTGTTCGCTACTCCATCACAAACCCGGATGCCTACATCGAGAGCAACATGATTGGCTTCTACAACATTCTGGAGGCCTGCCGTCATTATCCGGTGGAGCATCTGGTATACGCATCTTCCAGCTCCGTCTATGGCAGCAACAAGAAGGTGCCCTATTCCACCGATGACAAGGTGGACAACCCGGTATCCCTGTATGCCGCTACCAAGAAGTCCAACGAGCTGATGGCACACGCTTACTCCAAACTCTACAATATCCCCTCCACGGGTCTGCGCTTCTTTACAGTGTATGGTCCTGCTGGTCGTCCGGATATGGCGTACTTTGGCTTCACTAACAAACTGGTGAAGGGCGAGACCATTAAGATTTTCAACTACGGTAATTGTAAGCGAGACTTTACCTATGTGGACGACATCGTGGAAGGCGTTATTCGTGTGATGGCAAAGGCTCCCGAAAAGAAGAACGGCGAGGATGGTTTGCCCATTCCGCCCTATGCAGTCTACAACATCGGCAACTCCAATCCCGAGAATCTGCTGGACTTTGTGCAGATCCTGTCGGAGGAACTGGTGCGTGCCGGTGTGCTGCCTGCTGACTATAATTTCGAGGCTCACAAGGAGCTGGTTCCCATGCAGCCCGGTGATGTGCCTGTGACCTTTGCTGATACTGAGCCGCTGGAGCGTGATTTCGGCTTTAAGCCCCACACCCCACTGCGTGAAGGCCTGCGGAAGTTTGCTGAGTGGTACAAAGAGTTCTATATGGAATAAAAAGAGAGGGGAAGATTATGAAAATTGCAGTTGCAGGTACCGGTTATGTCGGTTTATCTATTGCTACACTGTTGTCGCAGCATCATGAGGTCATGGCAGTGGATATTATTCCGGAGAAGGTTGACCTTATTAACCATAAAAAGTCTCCGATTCAGGACGAGTATATTGAGAAGTATCTTGCGGAGAAGGACTTGAATCTGACGGCTACGCTTGATGCAGAGGCCGCTTATAAGGATGCGGACTTCGTTGTTATCGCGGCACCTACCAACTATGACAGCAAGAAGAACTTCTTTGATACTTCAGCGGTCGAGGCTGTGATTAAATTGGTCATTCAGTACAATCCGGATGCCATCATGGTCATCAAGTCTACGATTCCGGTCGGCTTTACAGCTTCTGTGCGTGAAAAGTACCATTGTGATAACATTATCTTCAGCCCGGAATTCCTACGGGAATCCAAGGCTCTGTACGATAACCTCTATCCCAGCCGAATTATTGTTGGCACTGATGTGGACAATGCGCGTCTGGTGAAGGCTGCTAATACCTTTGCCGGTTTGCTGCAGGAAGGCGCAATTAAGGAGAATATCGACACCCTGATTATGGGCTTTACCGAGGCTGAGGCTGTTAAATTGTTCGCCAACACCTACCTAGCTCTGCGGGTGTCTTACTTCAACGAACTGGATACCTATGCTGAGATGAAAGGACTGAATACCCAGCAGATTATCGAGGGCGTCTGCTTGGATCCTCGTATCGGCAGCCACTACAATAACCCCAGCTTTGGCTATGGTGGTTACTGCCTGCCCAAGGACACCAAGCAGTTGTTGGCCAACTACGCCGATGTTCCGGAGAACTTGATTGAAGCAATCGTTGAATCTAACCGTACCCGTAAGGATTACATTGCTGACCGTGTGCTGGAGCTTGCTGGCGCATATGAAGCAAATGAGTCCTATGATCCAAGCAAGGAACACAACGTTGTAATTGGCGTATACCGCTTGACCATGAAATCCAACTCTGACAACTTCCGTCAGTCCTCCATTCAGGGTGTCATGAAGCGCATCAAGGCTAAGGGCGCAACAGTCATCATCTATGAGCCGACTCTGGAGAATGGCAGTACGTTTTTTGGCAGCGAAGTCGTGAATGACTTGGAAGAGTTCAAAAAACGCAGCCAAGCCATCATTGCAAATCGATATGATAGCTGCTTGGATGATGTGCAGGACAAGGTCTACACCCGCGACCTGTTCCGCAGAGACTAATACTTATTGCAGCCATGTGTTCAGCCACATGGCTGTGTTGCTCAAAGTATGCTACCTCTCCGTGGTGAGCAGCAGGCAACGGATTATAATCCGGCTAAAGCATATATTCGTTAATTCACTCTTTGAATGAGGGAAAAACTTAATAATGGGAAAATACTTTGGAACCGATGGCTTCCGTGGCGAAGCTGGAATCACGTTGACTGCTGACCACGCCTACAAGGTTGGCCGTTTTCTGGGCTGGTATTATAACGCTCTGCGTGAGCGTAACGGCAACAACGAGCCTGCCCGCATCGTCATCGGTAAGGACACTCGCCGCAGCTCCTATATGTTTGAGTATAGTCTGGTTGCAGGCCTGACCGCTTCCGGCGCAGATGCCTACCTGCTGCACGTTACCACCACGCCCAGTGTTGCCTACATCGCCCGTGTGGATGACTTCGATTGCGGCATCATGATCTCTGCCAGCCACAACCCCTATTACGATAACGGCATCAAGCTGATCGACTGCTATGGCGAGAAGATGCCCGAGGAGATTTTACTGTTGGTGGAGGACTACATCGACGGCAAGCTCCATGTGTTCGACAAGGACTGGCCGGAGCTGCCCTTTGTCCATCGGGAACACATCGGCTGCACTGTGGACTATGTGTCCGGTCGCAACCGCTACATGGGCTATCTGATCAGCCTCGGAATCTACTCTTTTAAGGGCGTCAAGGTTGGTCTGGACTGCGCCAACGGTAGTTCATGGAACATCGCTAAGTCTGTGTTCGATGCGCTGGGTGCTGACACCTACGTCATCAATGCACAGCCCAACGGTACGAATATCAACAACAACGCTGGCTCTACCCACATCGAAGGCCTGCAGAAGTTTGTGGTGGAAAACGGTCTGGATGTCGGTTTTGCCTATGACGGCGATGCTGACCGTTGCCTGTGTGTGGATGAAAAGGGCAATGTTATCACCGGCGATCACATCCTGTACATCTACGGCTGCTACATGAAGGAGCGTGGCAAGCTGCTGACCAATACCGTCGTTACCACGGTCATGTCCAACTTTGGTCTGTATAAGGCCTTTGATGAGAAGGGCATCGGCTACGCCAAGACCGCTGTGGGCGACAAGTACGTCTATGAGTACATGGCCAAGAATGGCTGCCGTATTGGCGGTGAGCAGAGTGGTCATATCATCTTCTCCAAGTACGCCAGCACCGGTGATGGTATCCTGACCAGCCTGAAGATGATGGAAGTAATGCTTGCCAAGAAACTGCCCATGAGCAAGCTGGCTGAGCCGCTGAAGATCTACCCGCAGGTTCTGGAGAACGTCCGTGTGACCGACAAGAAGGCCGCACAGAACGACCCGGCGGTGCAGGAGGCAGTCAAGGCTGTAGCTGAGGCACTGGGCGATACTGGCCGTATTCTGGTGCGCGAGTCTGGTACTGAGCCTGTTGTCCGCGTGATGGTGGAAGCCCCTGACCACGATACCTGCCAGAAGTATGTGGACGAAGTAGTCAATGTGATTTGCGAAAAGGGATATAAGGTTTAACCTTGCGGATTTTATCACAGCGGAGTAAAATAAAAGTACCAGAAATCAATCTTCAGCCTCTTCAACCCCATCCAACCCTATGTACCGTACTTCTACATCATCAAACCCACTCCAGTTCAGTCTTTGACCGCAGTGGTCGCAGAAGAGCTGGTACTCACGCTTCATAGTGATTTCGCACCGTGGACACTTTGGAAACTCAGCACCCCACCTATACGAGCATACAACCTTCACTTTCCAAGGCCATCGGTAAGTAGGGGAGAGCAGAAGTTCATATAGCATCCGTGTGGGTAGTACATCCCAATTCCAGTTATCATCGAACCAATCTAATTTATTCTTCATGTGATTTACACCTCCATGCAATATCATAGTGGAAACCACATGAATTGTGGGAGCGGTAACTCCCTACGCCGCTCGAAACTTTGCACACCTCTACGCGGTGAGCGGCAGGCAACGATCTATTATGGTCGGCGAAGATGTGATAGTGGCTACGATAAATGAATTTGATAAACGGATTGTGAAAGGAATCGTCACAATGATGGGAACAATAATAGCAGATACATTGGATACAGAAGAACAAATATAAGAGGCGAAAGCTTCACTGGATAGAATAAATGGCTGGATAAATAGTTGTGATTCAAAAGCAGGTACAGTACTTGCATTGACAGGTGTTTTATTAACCATCATTTTCACAAATGATGGAGTGGCTGAAATGTACAACGTGTTGCAGAGTATTATACCGCCAGCAAATTTTTGTACAGTTTTATATATTGGATTTCTTGGGATTTCTGTATTCACGCTGTGCTATGGAATTGCGCATTTAATTACAACATTAATTGCAAGGATTGATGCTAACATTTACCAGCAACCTGAAATGATAACAGATTCGGTTTTGTTTTTTGGAAAGATAAGCGATAGGGCATCCTATCAGATTTTTCAAAATGATATATTAAGCATAAAAAAGGAAGATTATTTGAAAGATCTCCTTTCTCAAGTCTACATAAACTCGAAAATTGCAAATGAAAAATATATGAACTACAATAAAGGGATTAAGTGGACGATAATTGGGTTTATTGCATTTATCGTAATGTTTCTAATTGGAATCTTCTTGTATTGAGGGATAGAGAAAACTAATGGCTGATTATGATTACAAAGCAGGTAAGCAAAGGCTAGAAGAAATTTTAGATAACGATATGGAGGTTGTTGAGCAAGATAAACTTCCAAATGACGATGATTTCACATTCACAAACGGCTACTATAGTTGGGCGAGTGCTATTTTTGTAGATATGCGTGATTCAACAGAATTGTGTGCAGATGAAGATAAAGAAAAATTAGCTAAGGTCTTTCGAAGCTTTTCCTCAGAGATTATTGAAATCTTGAGAGATGATGAAAAACTTCGAGAAATCGGCATTCGCGGAGATTGCGTGTATGCGGTATACACGAGCCCTTTGAAAACAGATATATATGAGTGTGCAGATAAGTGTTTTTATGTAAACACATTTATGAAGATGCTTAACCGACTTCTTAAACAACATAGCTTACCGGAGATTAAAGTCGGGATTGGCTTGTCTTCAGCTAAAGAATTGGTAGTTAAGGCAGGACGAAAAGGCGTTGGAATTAACAGTAAAATATGGATTGGCAAAGCTGTAACTAGAGCCTGCCACTATGCTAATTATGGAAATAAAGATGGAAATCCAGCAATTGTTTTTGGATCTTGCAGTTACAATAATATGATTGATCAGTTAATAAAGAATGATCCCGATAAGAACCCAAAAGAATGGTTTACATATCATAAAGATGAAGGAGAGGGAGATTATTACACTGCGAATATCATCAAAACTAGATTTGATAATTGGATAAGTTCTGGTATGAAAATTGATTAAAGAAAATGATGTTGCTCGCATACCCAACACAGTGCTATACTTAAACCACTACAAAAGGAAAGAGGTTATCACCTATGCCCAGAACCAAAGGAAGCAAGAACCGTCCAAAATCGAATATTACCAAAGACTACACAACCCAAATCACGGAGAAGCAGGAAACTATCGCTTCCCTGAACACAGAGATCAGTACCATTATTGCTAATATCGATGCTCTGAAAGCTGATCTGAAAGGAAAGAAGGCATCGCTGAAGAAGGCCGAAAAAGAAGTGGAATCCCTGGAAGCGAAGAAGGCAAAGGCAGATGCTAAGGCTGCAGAAAACGCGAAAAAGGCTGAAGCAGAATCTGTTTTGAAAAAATTGCTTGCCGAAGGTGTGAGTGCAGACGAGATTCTCGCAAAACTGAAATAACAGCGAAGCCCATGATAAACAGGTGTGACCTGCTTACTGTGGGCATTTTACTTTTAGAGAGCGTTTCTTTTAAATACTGTTTGTACTGCATTAAATCTGGAGATTTGTTGCAGAAGTGGCAAAAATCGTGTGGGGGAAGATTCACGATTCTTATTCTGCGAAGTCATTTTATTGAATGAATGGGAGAGATACAGCAACAAAGAAATGCATTTTTAACAAGATGATATTAAAAAATTATAGGGATGACTTGTTTGTTGACCTATGATATACTGAAATCAAATCAATCTGTGTTTTACGTTTGATGAATTATAAGTTAAGATTGGGCTACATTGAAGGATGGGTTTTATCTATGCAAATTGAAAATGAAATAGAGTATGCTGCTAGGAAAATTATAATTTCGAATTATCAAACAGGTTTTACACAGGAAGATTTGGACAAAGCCGTGAATCGAACAAAGGAGGCTTTGAAAAACAATGACTTGGATTTTTCAAGGTTGGAATCATTAGTTCTTACACAAGATGGACATACACGTCAAGTCTACCGATATCCAGACCTGTTGGAGCCAGAGAACATAATTTGCCAATGCCTGAAACAACTCTTGGATAAAGTATTTCATGTTCACTATCCCAATCGTAATAAAATGGTTAAGACGCTGTTTAATACCCTTCCGGCGGTTACCCAAATGTCTGCATTTACGATTGTAAAATTTGATTTCAAAAATTATTTCAACTCGCTTTCAGCAACATATATCTACGAGAAATTTCTGAAAAGCCACTTGTCTTTTCGAAGAGATGCAGATTTGATAAAAAAATTTGTGGAAGAGACGCAGTATGCATACGCAGGATTAAGCACGTCAAATGCGATGGCAGAAATAGTAGCATCTGTATTCGACTGTGTGGTTCGCCAAGAGTTTTCTCAATTAGGACTGATCTATTATGAACGATATATCGATGATGGAATATTGATTTTAAATCGAAATTGGGAACGCTCGAAGATCCTTTCGATTTTTGAACAATTGCTGCGGCAGGTGTTCTATGATAAGCAAATCAAATCTGAAAAATCATGTAAAACCTCCTTCAATATGAAGAAATTTTGCTGTGTATCTGAAAAAAATCTGACGCAAAATCCTACAAAAATAAGCTATCTGGGGTATGAATTTCACTTTTTATTGCAAGAAAAGGCAGCGGAAAAGCATACAGTTAAATTGATGTATGGGATTACACAGGAAAAACAAGAAAAATATAGCCGCCGAGTAAGGCAACTGATCAAGTTGTACAGTGAGCCATCCAGTTCGGATTATCATGATGTAGAATTACTGCGGTTGAGACTGGGAGCGTTTACATCTCGTGTAGTGTATGTATCAAAATATTCGAGTGGGAATGTTTGGAAAGCGAAGGGGTTTGTTTCAAATTACTCGGAACTTCGTTATTTTGTAGAGGGGAGGACGCTTGAAAAGCAAACGGCAGATTTTCTGAAAAATATGGTTATATGGGAATTTCAACGTCAGAAAATTCCAATTCCGTATTTTTTGGCAATGTATGCTACAAGCGATGCCTCAAAAAGGAATGCGGCAAGCGGATATGATCTGTATAAAAATTTGAAAAGCAACCGGACGCTTCTATTTGTGGAAGGAATAGGTTATGACTATGATGCACTTGAAAAGCTTTGTGAAAGAGTTCATATTCGACCGACTGATTCAAACGGTATTCGGAAGTCTTATAATGGATTGGTAAAGGAATATCTTATCAAAATGAAAGTGGGCTTTTAAAAAACAAAACGGTAAGGTTTCCCTTACCGTCTCGGAGCATTTGCCGTAGCTATGCTCTAAACACGATATTGGCCGAAGCGTTTACCGTGCCGATGATGTGTGTGTTTACATGATAAACACTGCAAAACATATGCTTGCCTATTAATCATATACTATTGGGGAGGAAAAGTCAATGGGGTGGATGGGGTTAGAGAGAAATAAGTTGGATTTTATCCTGACAGATTTGCTTCCGGTGGAAGTTTCGGAACTGTTTTCTTTTACAAGTTTTTATGAGTTTTTGACAGAAAAGCCTCAGCAGAAAGTGATAAATAACTTGTTGAAAGACTTCTACATGATGAAGGCCGAAGGAAAATCTTTATTTGAGGATGGTTGGGGAACAAAGCCGTTAAAGTATAGAATTCTCAAGGGGACTAATTCAACAAGGGAAATGAGCATTATTCAACCATGTTCAGCACTGAATTTGTTTTTCTTTATCGACTGCTATCAAAAAGAAATTTTAGACTATTTTGAGCAACATCATGAATTTTCTATTCGATACCATCAAAAAAATACGGATTTAGTGTACCGCTCCCGTTTGAAAAAAGAAATTCACTATTTTCAAGACAGAGCCTGTTTTACCGATCGATCGATAATTCAACAGAGTGGCACTTTTTTTAAAATTGGTCCATACAAATCGATTAACAGCTTTACAGGTTCGCATATTTGGCGTGTGAATAATTTTAAATTTCCAGTATATGCAAAAGTTGACTATAAAGCATGTTTTGATAGCATTTACACTCACGCTTTTTCATGGTGCATAGAAAAAAATACAGTTGATGCCAAAAATGCCAAAAACTCTAATTTGTTCGTGGAAATCGATCGAATTATGCAAAACATTAATGGACGCTTTTCGAATGGCATTGTGGTGGGGCCTGAGTTTTCTCGAATGATGGCTGAAATTCTGTTGCAATGGATTGATTGTGAGGTTAAGAGAGCGTTAGAGATTCAAAATAATGTTTATGGAACTGACTACAAAATATACCGATACGTTGATGATATCTTCATTTTTGCCTCAAACGAAGTAGTGATTGATCACATTGTTGAACAGTATCGTTTGATTGCGGAACGCTATTTGCTAAGATTAAATGATTTGAAATATATAAAAGACGCTACACCCTGTTTGCCTAAAGACTGGCTTGAAAGCACAAGGCTACTGGCGGACGCTATAGGTGATTTTTTCTATCAAGGAAAACTAGATGATTTCCGCAAGTTTCCAACGGAAGAACAGATTTTGGTGAAAGATACGTTTATCCCGGTCGACCGAATAAAAGATGAAATAACCGTTTTAATGAAAAAGTATTCAGAAGAAAGACACACTATTGTTTCGTTTCTGCTCTCGACAATACTAAACAATATTGGGAGGAAAAGGAATGGATATAATCTTTTTCACCAGGATCAATATGGGAAGGCAATGCTCCTGATCGATTTAACTTTATACATCTATGCATATTGCCCTTCGTTTGAATCAACACGAAAAGTTATATCAATTCTGTCGTATATTGATGATGAATTTGATTTTAAAGCCAATGAAATTGTCAGAGAAAAGTTGAGAAAATGTATTTGGCGATATGCATTCATTTTTGAAAAAGGAAACTTGTTTGATTTATGTGATTGGTTTCCGTTGTTTTCGGAGTACGGCTTGACACTATCTTCTGAGTTAGAGGAGAATATTGTTGAGAGAATTCAGGCATTAGATAACCCAATATTATGGGGAATCATACTGCGATACTCTAAATATTACGAGCATTTCTTTGAAAAATTGCTTGCAGAAGTAGAACTGGTAGTTGATGATAAAATTGATAGAATTTCGAAAAAAGAACCAATGATGTATGAGGAGTTTTGGTATATTCTTATATTTCACAATTGCCCTTTCTTGTCAAATACATTAAAGAATAAAATTACCCAGTTTGTGAAAGATATAACGCCAGACGAATCAAAAATAAATCTTCCGTCCGAAAAAATTAAAAAGCTTTTATGTGAATTTCTCCAACGTTCAAATCAGGGGAACAAACCGGAAAAGAGCTTTTTTAACTGGGGGAAAATACGATCTTTTGATAATCGGATTACATATAGAACTTATCAAAGAACCATTTTTAAAAATTACAAAAAAAATCAAATAGGGATTATAACTAGCTTGGACTGAAAAAACACCGGCTGAACTGGTGAAGCAAAACGGTATCAGTTCTAGACAAAGGGGAAATTCTACAGGTTATAATCTTTTTAACCCTCAAACCGTGTGGGTGTGGTTACAAAATCTCATCCATGCGGTTTTATAACAGAATAATTGTTTTATATCGAACAATAATATACCTGTTTTTTATTCCATAGTCAAAATTACATCCGGTGAAATTTCAGCAAAAGAGGTAGCAGGGGAGAGCACAAGAAAAGTAGGGACTGAGCAAATAAACAGCAATGAATATCACAGATAATAAGTAGTCAAATCCGTCTGCACATCAAAACAGCTTCAATCACTTCAAAAGTAACCTTCAAAAATCAGCAATAACCCATCACTCAATTCCGCCCATCAATACACCCATCAATCCATCATCCAACCCCTTATCACACCCACCCTGAGGAGCGCATCTGGGCAGGGCGAACGCCCCGGCGGAAGCCCCGGGTCCCGGACGCTCCGAAGAGTGAGCACGATATCACATGAAAATCCATACGCATAAAAAGTGCGGAAATGAAAAAATCCAAAAACACAAAATTGCGGAAAACCTTGAAAATAACGCCTAAACGTGGTATAATTTTGGTACGAACAAGCCGGTTTTGGTACGACAACGGTATGCTGTGGTACTGTAACTGTTGTTTCGAAATTATGAACGATCACAAAAAATCGTGAAAATTTAGCGTAGCTACGACGACACCTATCAGGTTCAGGTCGTGTCTTGGTACGACAACGAGAACTCCTACACCTCTCAGATGGTCCGTACCATTAAGTACTTCGCTGAGAACTGCTAATTACAGCTCTACGCTCAAAAGTGCTTGAGGTGCTGTGCTGAATAATGGCTGGTACCGGCTTTGTCGGTACGAACATGCTGTGATCGGCACGACAACAAGATATTGAGTTCAACACCCTTCCTTTTGCGGGTTTCCGTGAGAGGAAGGGTGTTTTTATGTGATGGAAAGATTACGATACGGGGCGGTTGTAAGATCAGATGCAGCCACCCTTTACCTAGCTTCACGGGATCTTTTATCGATTTGGACTAAGCGATTTGTCTGACGAAACGAAGGAAAAGCTGATACGTTCGATAAATTGCAAAAAATAGGTTGCTACGCACAGAATGATAAGGTAATATCCGTTATGACTAATATTGACATTATTAAAAGACAGAAATATAATGACATTATAGGGTTGTGAAAAATTTAATCACGGAGGAATCATGCAATGATGTCAGAATCGACGGTAAAAAAGTTTTCACTGCAATAACTGCGGAGCGCCACTTGTTATACCTAAGGGATCGAAGGGAAAAGTTGTTTGCCCTTCCTGCCGGACGGAATGCGTAATTGAGGGTCTGGTAAAAAATGCGGAAATTCAGGCAAAAGAAAACATTAACAGTGGTATGCCTCTTGCCGCAGATGTTGGGGCACTTCACGAACGAATCGTTAAAGTTTTAACAAACTCGCCCTGCATGCCGTTGGATTTGCTGGAACGCGTAGAGATTGTAAAAGAAGAGCATTTGTGTGTGCCTGCATATTTGTTTTATTGCAATGCCATGGGAAATTACACTTATGATGCGGGTAATATTCGTGAGCATAAGACTGCAATTGATCTGGGCGACAAGGTTCGTGTGGAAAAAGAACGCTATGTGGAATGGACACAAATGAGCGGTAGCGTGTCGTCTTCTGAGACGCTTGTTGCCAGTGGCAACAAGCAATTTGTGGATGTTGTAAAAAAGCTGTATATGAATTGCTCGCCTGACAGCTTGGTTGATATTGAAGAGCTGGAATATCCGGCTGATGTTAACACGGTTGATTACAATATGCCTCAGGCATCGGCATTTAATCAATTGGTTCGCCCTGAAATTGAGAATCGCTTAAAGCAAAAGGCGTACGATCAGTTGGCGGGCAAGCGTGTAAGAGACCTCACGATTGGCAGTTCAAGTGTACAGAAAGATGAGATCGTGCGCATTTTTCTGGGAATTTATCATATTGTATACGTTTATGCAGACAAGGAGTATTCTCTCTATATTTCTTCGACTGGAAAGCGTAGTTTTTACACCGAGGTGCCTCTTGACCCCAAGAGAGTTCAGTTCTTGAGAGAAAAGACTGCTGCGATTAAAGCGTTGAAGAAACCTGAAATGAATGTTTTGAAAATCGCGGCAATTGTGACGCTGATCTTGGCGGCACTTCAGTTTGTGGGAAACTCTAGGAGCTTCATTGTTGGAATTTTGTGCGCTGCCGGAGCGGGTGCAATTATTTATCTGCATAACAAGAAGTCTGCGGAATATAAGGCTGCTTATGGCGCTCTAAAGCATGAGCTGGATGCTTTCAACGCGCAGGCAGATGAGGCTGTGAAACACTTTACGCAGAAGGATCGTGCACTAAAGGGAATTTATTCTCCGTATGAGCAGATGGACGATTTGAGCGACAGTCAATATGCTACCGTTTAAAGCGCTTATCTTATAATAGCGCAATAGCATTATAAGATAAGGGACTTGAAGGCGGCTTTTCCGAACAGAAATAATTTGCTTGATTTGAAATGTGAATGTGGTTTCTATAAAACTGCATTCACATTTTTGGTATCCGATTTTTTTTTGTGATTTTCAATGATTGATTTAATGGAAAACTATGGAAAAAACAGAATTGATTCGCTTCAAAAGAATTGCAAGTGGCGAAATTGTTGGGGCAAAAGTAATTGAAATTGTGTCTGTGCCAGACTACTCTATTTTGGTGCCGCAATATTCAAATGAAATGGATGCCATTAGAGATTTCAAAAATGGCATGATGGGGATGTTAGCTGAAGTTTATCAAAGCTGCAAAAACTTTTCGCTCTCCTCTCAAAATTCATTTCCTGATGTTGCAATAGAGTTGCTATGGTGTACAGAACCTGTACAAAATCAGCCATATCAGGCCGCTATCCGCATGTTTCTGATTTTACGCGGAATCGGGCAAGATGAGGCTACGGTAGCATCCTTGCTAGACAAGGTGGCAAATCTGTGTACGGTAACGCTGCGGCTTCAGAAATACACATATAGTGATGTTGACGTCGAGGCGTTTTTGCCGCTTTTGAGAGAAGTGGATACGTCCTCCATAATAGCATTGGTCAAGGACGAAAAGCTGATCAATTTGCAGAATATGCTGATGCCTTCTTGTCTTGGGTTTGATAGAATTCCAGAAAGCGCAGCAGGTTTAAGCAAGTTGGTTAATAGCCTGATGGGATTTCCAAATGTTGCAGTATCGATCCAGCTGATCCCGACGGTGCTGGCTCCGGAAACACGTGCTTCCCTGGAACAGAATTTCCAAATGCTCGATACGTTGTCTCATGGAATAATGGAGCAGGGGATCGGTAACGTTAGTTTTGCAAGCGCAAGCAATCCATTGGAAACATACCGCTTTTATCACGATAATCAGGATCAGGCATTATTTGATTTTAACTTTGTAGTATATGGAAGTCGCTTGCAGGGAGATAGTGTTGCATCCGCATTATACGGGCAACTGAATTCTGGATGCAATTCAAAGGCACAGATAAAATTCATCCGCCTTCAAACAGAGGAGGCCAATCTGTGCGGGAATTTTTATCCGTTGCCATGGGCAATTCATGAAGTGTTGCTGCAGGCTGAACGAAATCCAGAGCTCTGGTCTATTCCCAATCGATATTATACTGCCTTGTATAATCTTCCATATTTGTTGACCGCAGAAGAAGCCAGTGAAATTTTTCGTTTACCGATCGGTGGTTCAACAATTCGCGCGGGATTACAGATCAACGAGTCAATAAAAAACAGTCAAACCTATTCAGATAATCTGATCAATGCAGGAGACATTACGGTTGGTGTTCTGAAATCTTCTGGTGAAAATTATACAATTGGCATTCAGCTGGACGATATAGCGAAGCATATGCTGGTTGTAGGAACACCAGGCTCCGGCAAAACAACATTCTCGGTGGGATTACTGGATCAGTTGTGGAAAAAACACAAGATACCATTTCTGGTTATCGAACCGGCAAAGAACGAATACCGTGCCCTGATTCAAAGTATTCCAGAACTGCAGATATTCACTCCGGGAAAAAATTATATCTCGCCCTTTGTTTTTAACCCATTCGTTCCCCCTAAAAATGTTCGGCTTGAAACGTATAAATCCACTTTGAAAACTGCTTTTGCAGCAGCAGTTTCAATGGCTACTCCTTTGGACAAGATCTTCGAGGATGCGATTCATAATTGCTATTCGGATTTTCGATGGTTGGACAGTTATACTGTCAGCGACAAGGGAAAGATATTTAATATAGCGGATTTCATTAAATGTTTTCGGGAGACATTTGACAGCATTGGTTATACAGGAGATGCACGAAATATTGGCCGGGCCGGTGTGGTTCGGCTAAATAGTCTGGCCAGGCTGTTTGATAATTATTATTCCATTCCAATCGAGGATCTTCTAACAAAGCCTACGGTTATCGAACTGTCAGCAATCGAAAATAGTGACCAGAAATCGTTGATTATTTCTCTGGTCTTGCTTTCGATCCTCGCTTATGTGAACAGCAATTATATTGGAAAAGGCGGCCTGCGAAATGTGATCCTTTTGGAAGAAGCCCATGTGCTTTTAGACGCAGATACAAATTTTGCGGGAGTAGGAGAGGCCAACCCCAGTGCTATTGCGCAAGGTCTGATTAAGCGGATGCTCGCAGAGCTGCGTTCGTATGGTGTTGGAATGATAATTGCAGATCAATCACCGAGAAAAGTTTCGACAGATGTGGTAGCTTTAACCGATATGAAGGTCGCCTTCCGAATCGTGGAGGCGATGGATCGTCAAATCCTATCGGATAGTATGGGGCTGAACGAGACACAATCGGCTCGGATGGCACGTTTGAAGCCGGGTGAAGCATATCTGTTCTTTAACCGATTGGACGCAGCTGAAGAAATTCTGACACCAAATTATCGTTTGGAGAACAATATTGACATTTCGCTTTCGGACAGCTCCATCGCATCGTTGAGCACATACTGGAGAAACAAGCCAGAGTTCTTGCGCCCGTATCCGTATTGCGAAATTGTTCCATGCTGCAGAACCTGCTGCGACTATAATCGCCGCTTATTGGCAAAGGAAATCGCGCGTCGAATTTTTGTGCGAAACCTGAAATCGGATACTGCGGATTTTTCGTCCTTGAAAGAAGTATTTGCCCATATTTCTGCCTTGATCGTGGCAGAACTTAATGACGAACCCTATAGCAGAGAGCTTCTTTCTTGCGTTAAAGTACATTTGTGGAGAAAAATTCGCTATGAAACAAAGATCAAGGTTTCAGATGCGCAAATCGAGGCATCATTAAAAAAGTAAGAAGGTGAAAACAAATGGATGATGAATTCGATGAAACATGTGACATAAGTTCAGATGTTGAACAAGATACAACTGCGACCGAAGAAGATATGACTGACACTGACACTGAAATTGTCGAGGATGATGAATTCGATGAAACATGCGACATAAGTTCAGATATTGAACAAGAAACAGCTGAAATCGAAGAAGATATGGCGGACACTGAAATTGTCGAGGATGATGGGGATATTCATTGGACGGACGATGGTGTCAATTATACAGTATGTCAGGATGCCTGCGATGAAAAAGACGTTGAATTTTTGGACGAAAACACATCGGAAGAAGTTTCAACGGAAATAACAGAAGAAACAGAAGAGTCAATCGAGGAAGATGTTGTTTGGGACGATGAACTCCAACAACTTAGCGATGACGATTTTGGTGCTGTCAATGAAAAGGTGTTCGACTATGATGATCCGGACTATATAAAAGAAGGTACGCTGAAAGTGAATTATGGGCCTGACACGACAGGCGAAAAAGAAGCTATCAATGTTCCGCAAGGAACGCGCTTCGATCAATATACACATTCAGATACCGGAGGCCGTTATTTTGCAGAGGAGGGGGCAGACTATGATTCGTTGAATTTGCCAGATGTAGAAGATAAGCGAACCCTGTCTACATATGAAGTGGTCGAAGATGGACTGGAAGTGGATCAGAGCGGTATTGCATATCAGCCGTGGCAGGACAAGACAGGCGATAATGGCAGCTTTCAGTATAATTTCCCTAAAATGGATGAATACGGGAAGCGCTTATACGGTGAGGATGGAAAGCCGCTCTATATGAGCACAGAGGAATTGCTTGAAAGCGGAAAAATAAGAAAAGTGGAAAAGTAAAAAGTTGTCGGCTGGTTTTTCTCGTGCAAAACGATCGGTTCCGGTTTCTTGCAAGGTTTTTCTGAAGGTGTCTGTTTTTGAGCTGGTCTTAATAATCATTGCATTTGTGAAAATGATGCAGAGCTGATTTCAGCAGATGAAAGTAAAGGAGTATTGATATGCCTATTTTTAAAAATCCGAATGAAGCAGCTTATCTTGGCGGAAAAAAACACTTTACCGATGTAATTAAAAATTCCGGGCATGCTAATGCGATTATTTGGCGTCAGCCGGAGGAAGATTTTAATACAAATTCAACCTTGGTCGTTATGCCTGGCGAACAAGCTATTTTCATCAAAGGCGGCGTAATTGAGCAGATTTTTGAAAATGGTACTTATAAGCTTTCTACGGAAAACTATCCGTTTATCGGACGTCTCCGCAATATGCTTTCGGGCGGTGTTTCGGCTTTTAACTGTGTAGTATATTTTGTAAAAACATCCCACAGCATGGAGCTGCTTTGGGGAACCTCGTCACCGATTCAGGTGCGTGATAAAATGCTTGGCGTGGCTACAAAGCTGCGCGCAAGAGGTTCGTATAAGATTCAGATCTCGAACCCGGGCATATTTTTGACAAAGCTGGTTGGCAACGGATATAATTATATTAACCAGCAGGAAGTGATCGACGATTTCTTCGCAAGTGAATTTCAGGGAAAGATTCGGTCAAACTTGACGCGCTATCTTAACGAAACAGCGACAGAGTTATATGGCATTGAGGAACATATCGAAGAAATTGCAGAACAAATCGAGCCTTCCATATCGACGACATTTGAAGAATATGGTCTGCGGCTGATCAAATTTTCTATTGCGTCTTTAGACGTTCTGGATGATGCGCTGCGCAGACGTTATGATGAAATTGGCATGGACGGAATCGCAAAAATGCGAAACGCACAAGCGGACAAAGCTGTCCAGCAGATTCTTGGTGACGAATGGGCAAGGCAGCAAAGTGCAGATATTCTCAAAACATTGGCAGCAAATCCGGGAGCAGGCGGAGTGGCAGCTGCTGGTGCAGGCATGGGGGTAGGCATGGCGGCTGGAGGTGTTTTCTCCAATATGGCACAGCAGATGTTTACTCCTGTACAGCAGTCACCGGTACAGAGCGCAGCACCGCAGCCGCAGCCTTCGGGCCGCTTTGTGCAAAGCGAGATGCAAAGCAAAGAGGACCCCATCGAAACTTTGAAGAAGCTGAAAACAATGTTGGAAGCAGGGCTGATTCCTCAGGAAGTTTATGACACGAAAATGAAAGAAATTTTAAACCGAATGTAACATGGAGGAATGATTATGAAAAAGGTAAAAACCTTAAAGATCTTGATCAATTTGGCGATTTTACTGCTAATCAATGTTATTTATTTCGGCGTTTGGGGACTGGATCATTCTGCCTCTGCATGGATTTCGTATGTGTTTATTCACTTCTCGTTTCTGGTCGTACTGGTTGCTCCGTTTCTGGCAGAAAAGGGGACGCAGTATGTCATGTCTAGAAACTCTATTTATACGATCACTAGTACATATTTTGCGGTAGAGTTTGTAATCGGCACGATATTTATTGTCTGGAGCCCTGCGGGATACAAACTCCCCTTGTTTAGTCAGTTTGCAATAATGATCGGATTTGTAGTTGCACTGTTTATAAATGCAATTGCGGATACCTATACAGCACAAGCTGCGGAACGGCATCAGGATGAAATGGTGTATATCCGTGGCTGCTCGATGAAATTGAACGAACTGTTATCGGAAGTCAAGGGCAAAAATAATTATCGCAAAATTCAGAAGCTGTACGACTTGATCAGCACCAGCCCCGCAAGATCCTGTGCTACAACAAAGAGCCTTGAGAATCAGGTCGTGCGTGAGCTGGAATGTCTGGAAAATGCAGTCCGTAGCGAAAATGATGTTTTGATTGACGCAAGTGTGAATAAGATCGAGCGTCTGGCAAACGAGAGAAATCGAATCCTGCAAGTGAAAAACTAACATTTTGAAATGAGACAGTTGCCAATATGCACCCTTGCTATGTTGAAGATGCAAAGGCGAATCCTAAAAAATGAGTACAGAAAAGCTGAGCATCTGCGCAAAGCAACCGCCCGGTGAATGCACAATTCCACAAAGCAAAGAGGCACCCGATGTCAGAATCGGATGCCTCTTTGCTTGTCTAAAGGGCGCTGTTTTACGGTAACCCCGTGTTTATTTATCCACTTGCAGGGAGAAAATTTGCAGAATGGATGATTTGCTCCAAGAATTGTGCTATACTGAACTTACAGTGTCCCCGATTCGATGCACTTTACAGATGAAGTTATCTCTCTTTGCAGTGGCATCAGGCGACGGGGGAAAGCATATACACTACTAAAAGTTCGCTTTTGGGAACGAGGTAATCAAGAATGGGAAAATATTTTGGAACCGATGGCTTCCGTGGGGAAGCAGGCATTGATCTGACCGCTGACCACGCTTACAAGGTTGGCCGCTTCTTGGGCTGGTACTACAACGCCTTGCGCGAGCGCAACGGCAACAACGAGCCCGCCCGCATCGTCATTGGCAAGGATACCCGCCGCAGCTCCTATATGTTCGAGTACAGTCTGGTCGCAGGTCTGACTGCTTCCGGCGCAGATGCCTACCTGCTGCACGTTACTACTACGCCTTCCGTGGCTTATATTGCCCGTGTGGATGACTTTGATTGTGGGATCATGATCTCCGCCAGCCACAACCCCTACTACGATAACGGCATCAAGCTGATTGACTGCTACGGTGAGAAAATGCCCGAGGAGACTCTGCTGCTGGTGGAGGACTACATCGACGGCAAGCTCCATGTGTTCGATAAGGACTGGTCGGAGCTGCCCTTTGCACACCGGGAGCACATCGGCTGCACGGTGGACTATGTTTCTGGTCGTAACCGCTACATGGGCTATCTGATCAGCCTCGGTATCTACTCCTTTAAGGGTGTCAAGGTCGGTCTGGACTGCGCCAACGGTGCAAGCTGGAACATCGCTAAGAGTGTGTTTGACGCTCTCGGCGCAGATACCTACGTTATCAATAACAAGCCGAATGGTCTGAACATCAACAACAATGCCGGTTCTACCCATATCGAGGGTCTGCAGAAGTTTGTGGTGGAGAATGGTCTGGATGTCGGTTTTGCCTTCGATGGCGACGCTGACCGCTGCCTGTGTGTGGACGAGAAGGGCAATGTGATCACCGGCGACCACATCCTGTATATCTATGGCTGCTACATGAAGGAGCACGGCGAGCTGATGAACAACACGGTGGTCACCACGGTCATGTCCAACTTCGGTCTGTACAAGGCCTTTGACGAGCAGGGCATTGGCTACGCAAAGACCGCCGTAGGCGACAAGTACGTCTACGAATACATGGCAAAGAACGGCTGCCGTATCGGCGGTGAGCAGAGTGGTCATATCATTTTCAGCAAGTACGCCAGCACCGGTGACGGCATCCTGACCAGTCTGAAGATGATGGAGGTCATGCTGGCAAAGAAGATGCCCATGAGCAAGCTGGCTGAGCCCCTGAAGATCTATCCGCAGGTGCTGGAGAATGTCCGCGTCACCGACAAAAAGGCTGCACAGGCTGATCCGGCGGTGCAGGAGGCCGTCAAGGCTGTGGCAGAAGCACTGGGCGATACCGGCCGTATTCTGGTGCGCGAGTCCGGCACCGAGCCGCTTGTCCGCGTGATGGTGGAAGCCCCCGACCACGACA
>ERZ1034713.575-NODE-575-length-20765-cov-13.547996_pt1 | contig 20765 bp, 15 predicted proteins | sample MGYA00520692_ERZ1034713 | MGnify/ENA primary metagenome ERZ1034713 (study PRJEB33766, sample SAMN09781717) | gut metagenome | biome: gut microbiome | host: Homo sapiens | place: Madagascar | study: EMG produced TPA metagenomics assembly of the PRJNA485056 data... | reverse complement strand
CTTCCGCCCGGATGGCAGCTGCTATCATGTGGCAGTATATGATACCATCAATGGCGATCTCATCAAAGGTGTGACCCATCAGGGCTATGCTGACCATTCGATGTGGGCAAGAGGACAGAGCTGGGCCATCTACGGCTATACGATGGTTTATCGCTATACGCACAACAGGGTATTCCTGGACTTCGCTCAGAAAGTGACCGATATCTATATCAAGCGATTGAAGGAAACGAGCGACGATCTCGTTCCTCTCTGGGATATGGATGATCCACGTGGGGTGAAAGGTGGCGCTCCTAAGGACGCCAGTGCTGCTTGTGTTGTGGCAGATGCTTTGTTGGAACTCCAGCAGTATGTGGGAGGTGAGAAAGGTGAGGAATATAAGTTGTTTGCCTTGCAGTCTTTGGCTCAGTTGAGTACAGACCGATACCAGAGCGGCAAGAAAAATGTTGCTTTCCTCATGCACAGTACAGGTCATCATCCTGCTGGAAGCGAGATTGATGCCAGTATCATCTATGCCGACTACTATTATCTGGAGGCATTGATGAGGGCAAAGGCATTGAAATGATTGAGACTTGTAGCTAAGGTTTAGGTTTATATATTAAAATTATTTAGTTTGGTTTTGTAGATTGTCAAAGGATAACAAACAGAATTGTCAATAGGTTTTGTAAAATCTGTTGACTGTTTTTCTTTTGTTGCTAAAGCATTGATAAATCCCGAGAGAAAAATTTTTCCCTGGGCAGAGAAAATTTTTTTCTTGCCGAGGGAAAAATGAAAGTGGGGTATGGGAGGCTTTCTGCAAGACTTTCTTTCCCATGCCCATTTGTGCGGTAAATATAAATTTATTTTGTAACTCTAAACCAGTCTGCATCTATCCAGCCTCGATTACCCAGGGTGTTCTTGCGCTCACTTACAAATCCCATCTTGGCTCCTATCCATTTGCCCTGGCGCAGAGTAAAGAGATCGCCTGCATCCTTGTAGCGCTTGCCGTCTAAACTGTAGGCAAACTGGCATCTCCCTGCCTTGACTTTCATCTGGAGATAGATGTCGAGATAGATGGCTGGGGAGTATGGAATGGTGTCCATCTCTGTTGGCTTCAAGGTGGCGAGTGTTTTCTCTGTCTCTATACCGCCTGTATCGGCTCCCTTGCAGTAGAGCTGTTGCAATAGGAACTTATCACCCATTCTTCGTACCACCAATGCCTGATAGTTCATGCCCATCATGATAATGCCGCCATACTGATCGTCTTCTTTTGATGCAAAACGTATCTTGGTTGTAGCCTTAAAGTTCTCGGCTGGGGTCTTCTGCAACAGGAGATTGCTTGCTTCCCAAAGGCTCTTTTCTGGACTCCCGATGGCAGATTGGGCGTGCGAACTTCTTCCAGTCTTTCCTTCTTCGATGGCTGCACCTTCCGTTCGGTTCCTCCGATGGGTGATGAAGGGTATAATGCCGATTATATTTCGGCTTTATCCACAACGTATGTGGATGCCCGACAGCGAGTATGGATCAAGGAACAGGGAAAGTTTCTTGTGTTCGATTTGACGCGGGATGCCTATGTGCGGGATGTCAGGGGCTTGCTGGCATCGATGGGCATCATGGAGAAAGTGCGTGATTTCTCTTCTTTCGGAGATTCATACCTTGGATGGTAAGACTTTAATAGATGATATCCAGGGCATCGCTTGCAGACAGGGTAACTTGATGTTGGGTTTGGGGAGGAAGGGTCTTTGTTTCTACCATCCCGACTTGCAGCAGTTTGCCTATTCGTCATTTGCTGTCATGGGGCTGAAGATGAACGGTTATAGTGTCAATGATTTGCCGGATGGTCTTTCGCTGTTATCTACCGATAAGGGATTGTTTGCCCTGGATACTCTGAATCATCAGGCTTCTCCTATCTCTATGGGTGGTTCCGATTTTATCAGAAGCATGGTGGATAGCAAGGGAAGAATCTGGGCAGGAAGTTTCCGCCAGGGACTGTTCCTGCGGGAGAACGGGACCACCTATCACATCATGCAGGGTGGCATTCCTGCCAGAGACATCAACTACGACATCGTGCGTGGATTTTTGGAAGACAGCCAGCATCGCATCTGGATGGCTGACTCTCAAGGCTTGATTGTGTATTCGCCAACTACCCGGCGTGCCCTTTTTCCAAAGGAATTGGTAGATGATGAGGCTACACAGGTGAAGCTGAATGGATCTTGCAAGGCTTTGCTCATCGACCATCAAGGTTGGGTATGGGTAGGAACGCTTAATGGACTTTTCGTAATCAATCCTAAGGATAAGTCTTCCCGTTTCTTCGGAAAGGCTGAGGGAATGCTCAACGAGATGATAGGTGGGCTGATAGAGGACAGATATGGCAATGTATGGGCTACCACGCCTAATGGACTCTGCAGATTCCTGCGCATGTCGGATGGCGACCTGAAGCTGATAGTATTTGATAGCCAGAACAAGTTAGGACAGAGTAATTTCGCCTGGATGTCGGTGGGGCATCTGGCGGGCGGCAACCTGTTCTTCGGCACGCAAGGCGGATACTATGTCATCAATCCTGCCGATGTGAAGGATAATGAAGACTTCTGTCATTTCCTCTCTCAAGAGCTGAACCGTATATATAACAAGGTGATGACGGCAAAGGACGGAATAGAAGGAGCCATGATGGCCGAGACAGAGAACCCTGACATCATAGTAAGTGATGTGATGATGCCAAGGATGAGTGGTACGGATATGTGTCGCCGCATCAAGGAGAACATCGATAACTCGGAATACACCATCGATTACTTGGCCGCCGATGTGGTGATGTCGAGAATGAGTCTCTATAGAAAGATGAAATCCCTGACGGGACAGACGCCTGCCGATTTCATCCGAATGATGAGATTGAAGACGGAAGCAAAGCTCCTGAAAGAGGAGAAATGTAATGTATCGGAAGCTTGTTGTCGCACAGGTTTTGCTTCTCCGCAGAACTTCGCCAAGCATTTCAAGGAGATGTTTGGCGTATTGCCGTCGCATCTTCCGTCATCAGATGGAAGAAAGCAAGAAGTATGAGATGGAACTTAAGCATAGTCATGTAGAGCGCCTTGCCGAATATAACGATGCAATGAGAATCGTGAATGCCGGTATCGGTCGCCTTTCTCCTGCTTGTGCCAAGGTATATCGTATGAGCTTCTTTGAAGATATGACAGCTGGCGACATCGCAGATGAGTTGCAGGTTTCCAAGCGAACTGTAGAATCGCAACTCTTTACATCCCGTAAGCAGATGAAGGAAATGATAAAAGCCGCAATGTAAAAAAACAAATAAAATACAGCCATGCAAAAGTTTTTTCTAACTACTATCCTGTTGATGGCATGCTTGTATATGAGTGCTCAGAAAGTTACATCGTATTCTACCACTCAGGAACAGTCTTGGAAGAAAGCCCAGACTGCCTTGTCGGGCAAAGCCAGGGGAAAGGTGGTGGCTGATGTGAAAGAACAGAGTAAAGGAATCCGATTTGTGGCTTTTGGCACAACCTTCAATGAGTATTACAACTGGAACTTCATCTTGAAGGATAACGGCATTTCGCCATGGGGATGGACTCAGAATGCGCTGATTCAGGTGGATGGAAAGCCCCGCAAGATGCGTTACACGGCAGAGTATTACGCCTATAAGCACTTCAGTCATTTTGTGCAGGAGGGTAGCGAGATGCTGGCTTATGACGGACGTGAATACAGCAAGACTCCAGTAGTTGTATTCAGGGATAAGAGGGGCCAGTATATAGTTACCATGGGCAACTTTACCGATGCTGAGGCTTCTTTGACAGTGAAGGTTGGCAAGAAATACTTGAATGTACAGGCAAAGCCTCATTCATTTAATACATACATCTGGAAATAACAAGGAAAAATCTTGATTCTTTCTGAAAAAAAAACTATCTTTGCAATGTTTTATTTAAAGTATTGCAAAGATGGATATTATAGAAAGCTGTATTGTAGGAAAGAAGAGCCCGGAAACTTGTGAGGATGGAATGGTAGTTACCGATGATTTCATCGCAGTGATTGATGGCAGTACGAGCAAGACTTCGAAGCATCTCAATCCTGATATGAAGAACGGAAGATATGCCATGATGCTTATCTCGCAGGCAGAACCAGATCTATACGGTTATCGATGGATTCCCGGTTTATCGGGAGGGAGTGAAGATTGTAGCGTTGAAAATGAAGCCTGCTTCAAGTAGCATTGAAACATACTTTCAAGAGCATCCGAAGCCTGTTTCATCTCCCAGTGAAGTAGTATTGGCTAGCGATGGCTATCCTTTCCTGAAGCCAACCCTGGCAGCGAGCGAGGCGGCATTGGTAGAGCAGATTGCCAACGACCCTCAGAACATCCGTTCTTTTATCGCCACCAAGGGCATCGTCGAGGGTAATAAGAGCTTCGATGATAGAACTTATATACGATTTTTAGCATGAAATCATAATAGCGTTAAGCGATTCGGTTGCAGCATTTGTTGAGCGATGGATAAAATAATTTAAATTTCGTCTTCCTTGTCGTACATGGCAGCTGCGATGTCATTGAAAGCTTTGTTGCCATACTCACCAACTTTTGAATACCATTTTTTCAGACTTTTCCGATGTTTGGTGTACTTCTTTCACAATATTATTAAAAAAATAGAAAAGGTTAAGTAGTTGATAATCAATATACGTACATGTTGATGCAAATAGTTGGTACGTTTCACATATATCGTTGGTACAAATGATACATCTGTTTAAAAGGCTTTTTCATACCTTTGCAGCAGAATTCAAAAATAACAGTCAACGATATGAAACAGACAGCTAATAATCAGGGGCAAATAATTGCCACCTTCTATACAGTTTGCCAGGCAGAACTCGTAAACTTTGCCATTTCTCGTTTGGGCAACCGCGAGGAGAGTGAGGATCTCGTACACGATGTCTTCATCTCTCGCAAGCAAGTGAGAGCCATGTTGAGCATGGCGATGTAATGTTTAATTCAAATTTAACCCACTTTTTAAAGTGGACTCAACATTTTAACTTAAAAACAATGAGAAAATTATCTTTCATTTTTTTGATGTTGGTTGCATTTGTCTTTACTGTCAGTGCCCAACGCACATTCAAGCATCCAGGTAGTATCCTGGCAGTTTCAGACTTGGAAAGAATCAAGACTCATGTCAATGCCGGTGACGAGCCTTGGGCTTCGCTTTGGAAAGAGATGCAAGCCGATAATTTCGCCAAGCCTACTTATACCCCCTATGCTCGTGCAGAGATAGGCGGAAGTAATGGACAGCGCCAACGTGCGGCGCAAGACGCTTATGCTGCCATGATTAATGCCATAGAGTGGCATGTAACAGGCAATGAGACTTATGCCAAGTGTGCAGCAAATATCTTGTCGGCATGGGCTACCACTTTGGAGACCGCCACAGCTGAACTCTATCAGTATCCATCTCGTGCCCTGATACTTGCTGCTGAGTTGCTCCGCAATACGGATGGTAGTTTTTATCAGGGATGGGAGGCTAAGAACCGTGATCTTTTCCTTTCTAAGGTGCGTACAGTTCTTTATCCCGCATGCCGCCAGTTCTGCACTTACACAAACTCTCATCCTTCTTGGTACACTCCAGCAGCCTTGGCAGTTATTGCTGCTGGTGTATTGCTCGATGATGAGAAGATTTATCAGGAAGGTTATCAGTTGATGTTGGATGAGTCCCATTGGGGCACCATGTTTGGTGGAAGCATTGACCCTAGTGGTCAGATGCGAGAGATGGGACGTGACAATGTACATGGTGGACTGACCTTGGGTGACATAGCTCAGGCATGTCTTGTATGTTGGAATCAGGGCGATGATCTCTTTGGTGCTGGAGACAACCGTCTCCTCAAGGGTATGGAGTATTGGTGTCGATACAACACAGGTCATACTGATGCCCCTTTCGAGCCAGTTGATTGCAGTGGACTAGATAATATGAGTGGAATCAAGTTCTATTATATTTCAACTCACAACAATGGTTTCCGTCTTCGTCCTGATGCTTGCTGCTTCGAGGCGGTATATCATCATTACAAGGAAGTGAAAGGAATGGATGACAGCTTGTTCCCTTATCTGGCAATGGCAGCTAAATTAGCTCGCCCTGACACACGCAATGAATTGTTGGGATATGGCACTCTTTTCTTTACGATAGATGCTGCAGCATCACCTTATTTTACTGAGGTGCCAGCAAAGCCTGTCAACTTGAAGGCAGAGGATGGATTTAAGAAAATTTGTATTAGCTGGAATCATCCTGTGGGGGAAGATGCCAGGGGATTTGTTGTATATCGTTCTGAGGATGGCAAGAATTTCTCTACACTTAAGACCTGGGATTATTATGCCAATAATGAGTATATAGACGAACAGGTGGAAGTGGGGAAAACTTACTATTATAAGGTGAGATTGCTCAATAAGGCTGGTTACAGCGAGTTTAGCGAGGTGGTCAGTGCTACTGCGCAAGAAGGTAGCGACGCCCTGCCTGTTAGATGGACGTTTACTCCTATTGGCAATACACAGGGAGGTTCGCTCTTTACTGTTGCGCAAGATTCAACATTTGCCGTAGGCGGTGCTGGTAAAGACATTGGAGGTATAGCAGACTCTGAGGGGTTTGTATATCTGAAGATGAAGGGTGATGCCGCTCTCACTGTGCGACTGTCTAGTACAGAAGAAGCTTTCTATAAGGTCGGTATTCAGATGCGTTCTACCTTAGAGGCTGGAGCGCAGAGAGTGGGAATTACGTTAGGCGAAAAGGGATACCGCATGCTTCGCACTTGTACACGTTCTTCTTCAAACGGAAATACTGTTTGGAAGGAAGCTACCAATTATGGCAGGGCACCAATGTGGATGCGTATCAAGCGTCAGGGCAAACTCTTTACTACTTACATTAGCCGAGATAATTTAACTTGGCATCAGGTGGGTGAAAGCACTGTCAGCATGCCTTCTACCTATTATGTGGGAATGGCAAGTTGCTCTGGTAATGTTAGCAAGGTGTACCAGGCTGTGTTTGATCATGTGAAAGTAGAAGGGACGGTATGTGAACCTGGTTCAAAGCCTGCGGCTCCTACTTCATTAGCGGCTTCTTGGCCAGGGGCAAACCATGTGTATCTCTCTTGGAGATCTACTGCTAATGCGGATAGCTTCTATGTCTATCGTTCTGTTGATAGGGAGTCTTATGAATGTATCGCTAAAACACGTGCCACAAGTTTGGTGGATGAGATTAGTGAGAATGGTACATATTATTATAAGGTGTCAGCAAAGAATGACTGGGGTGAAGGTGTCTGCTCTTCAGTTAAGACCGTTACCATTTATGATAGTGAGAAACTTAATGGAACTATAATCGGATCGGAGGGTTCTTATAAAAATAATTCCTCTCGTACGATTACGGCAGCTTTGGATGGCAATCTCTCTACTTTCTTTGATGCCAAAAATGAGTCTGGTGACTGGCTGGGATACGATATGGGCGAGGGCAATTCTGCTATGTTGTTATATGTGAAGTATGCTCCTAGAGTGGGCTATGCCTCTCGAATGGTAGGAGGAAAGTTTCAGGTTTCTAACACGGAAGATTTCAAATCTGCTATTACTGTTGCTACGATTGCCTCTGCTCCTGTAGAGAATCAACTCACTCTGTTGAGGGCTCCTGCTGGTAAGTTCTATCGTTACATGAGATATATTGGTCCAGATAAAGGCAGTTGCAATGTGGCCGAGATTGAGTTTTATGGAGTAAAAAAGACGGTGGGAACTGGCATAGAGAATGTATCAGTATCAAGCAAATCCCTTGTTTCCGACCGCATCTACAATTTGCAAGGACAAGAGGTCAAAACTGTAGGAAAGGGCCTGTATCTTATCAATGGTAAGAAAGTAGTGGTAAGATAATGCGCAGACATTTTATATTCCACCTTCACCCATAGTTGTAAATCATAAATAAACACAAAATACACAAACTTGTATAACACAACCTTGTGTATTTTGTGTTCAGATGAACTTTTTTCGCTGTGGTTTAGAAGTAGAATGTTTTAGTAAAACGTAAACGATATAAGTTCAGCTTAGGCATCTGTGCTTATATCGTTTTATTATCTGATGTCCTACGTATTAATCGCCCCTCAATCGTATTCTTATTAATAATCAAATAAAGATAAGAATCAATCACATGAAACAGAAAGTACTATATGTGGCAGCCTTGATGCTCCTCTCTTCCTCTTTCGGTATGGCTAAGAAGAAGGTGGAGGATCCTGAGATTACCAAGTTGAAAGCTAAGATTGAGAACGTGATGAGCCAGGTGGATAAGCAACCCGACTGGCTCTACTCCCGTTTGCAGATGTTTTGGAAGACAAATGCATCAGATGTGTTTGTTAATGGTGAGGCGTTTGCCCATCCTGGGGGAGAGCGTGCCGCAGAGCCTACGGTGAAATATAATGGAACTCGCGGTTTTGAGTCGCAATACAATCGTCCAAAGTTGGAGGACCTCGTGCCTTACGATGACGATGAGCAGGGAAATGTGACCTATGTCAATAAGGTAACAGGAAAAATGGAGAAGACCTCTCCAGCCAAGACGGGTTGCAACATAGCCGGCGTGAACCGTCAGATTATCAGTTTGGCCCGTGATGCCGCTCGCATCTATGCCGCCACTGGCGATATGCGCTATGGACAGATGGCTGCGAAGGTGTTCAATGTCTATATGAAAGGTATCGCCTATCGCAATGTGCCTATCGACCTGAATCATGGTCATCAGCAAACCTTGGTGGGCATGACTACCTTTGAGGTTATCCACGAGGATGTCATTAACGAACTCACCCAGATGTATCCTCTCATCAAACCTCTCGTGAAGGATGACCAAGCCGTTATCGAGGCTGGTTTCAAGAAATGGGCGGAGAACATCATCGCCAATGGTGTGCCTCATAACAACTGGAATTTGTTTCAGGCCGATTTCATCATGAAGATAGCCTTGGTATTGCAAGATAACCAAGCATACGCAGATGGCAAGGGCAAGCAATACTACTTGGATTATATCGTAAATCAAAATAGTATTCGCCAGTGGAGCATGAACAAACTCATCGCCTTCGGCTTTGATGCCAATAGCAAGACTTGGTATGAGTCGCCAGGCTATAGCACCACGGTGCTTAGCACTCTCTGCGATTTCGCCAACATGCTGGATGAGAAGGCAGGCATCGACCTCTTCAAGCAGCGTCCTATCCTGATAGACGGCGTGAAGACCTCTGCCGAATATCTCTTCCCTAACCGTATGATTGCAGGTTTTGGCGATACTCATCCAGGTTATCTCAATACAGGTGGCATTAACCAAGTATTGAAGTATGCCACTCGCCATAAGAATAAGAATCTTATCTCTGAGATGAATCTTCTGAAGAAAGCAGTGGCTCCCCAAGCTCCTATCTCTGAGATCGAGGCATATACGAGCACCCTGTTTTATGCTCCTAATGTATCGTGGATAGCGATGCGAAGTGGCATGGACAAGCAGCACGACTTGATGGCTTCCGTCAATGCCAGCCTTGGCAACCACCAGCATGCCAACGGCATCTCGCTCGAACTCTATGGCAAGGGATATGTATTGGGACCTGATGCAGGTATCGGCAGAACCCTCTATAGCGGCTTGGACTATCAGGAATATTATTCCCAGATGCCAGCCCACAACACGGTAGTGGTGGATGGTGTATCAAGCTATCCTGTAATGATGTCTCAGCATGCCTTCAAGGTTGTCGCTTCTTATCCAGAGGTAAGCAAGGAGCAACCTGCCAGCAAGAAGCTCTCCGAAAAGAAACTTTCTATTCTGAAGGATTCTGAACTTAAGGATAAGATAACTTACGCTACCGTAAGCTTCATCGAGCCAGAGACACAGGCGCAGCAGCTGCGTACCACCGCCATTGTGAAGACATCTGCTAAGGGAGGATATTACATAGATGTGTTCCGTAGCAAGAAGAAGGAAGGTGGCGACAAGACCCACGATTACTTCTATCACAATCTCGGACAGGAGATGAAGGTGATGGATGCGGCTTCTGGTCTGTCTCTCGATATGAAACCAACGGAGGAACTTGCCTTTGCAGGTGGTCATCTCTATGCCTATTCTTATATCTATGACAAGAAGAGCGCAGAGATGCAGAACAGTGTAAAGACGCAATTCGTTACCAAGATACTGGATGATAAGGTAGTGGAGGCAATGGATGGCCAGCGTGAAATCACCATGACCATGTGGATGATGAAAGATGAGAACCGTACCATCTTCCAAGCTCTCTCGCCAGTCAACCTCGAATATGAGCGCATGCCGAATCAACCTTATAAGGTAGATGAGCAGCCAGTGCTTACCTTTGTGGCTCGCCAGAAGGGAGAGGCATGGAACCATCCATTCGTAACGGTTTATGAGCCAAGCTCTGATACCGAACCAGGCGACATCGCATCGGTCGATTTCTTTGAGCCTGAGCAGAAGGGAGCCGTTGGCATCCTCGTGAAACTGAAGAATGGAACTGAGCAGCGCATCATCTGCTCAGAGAATGGAAAAGTTAGTTTTGAATAAGTGCACAACGGCTGGGTGACGCTTGCACAACACGTGTTGTGCAAGCGCATATCAGCTGTTATGCAATCGCACAACAGCTGATGTGCGATAGAAGGAGTAGTATTCTCTGATAACTGTTCCTATCTTTTCGAACGACTTTATCTATATCTTTCGAAGACTTTAATCGACAACAAACATTATAATATAAGTATGAAGCGCTATATATTCATCATTTTTTTAATCTTTACCTTTGCTTCTGCTCATGCAGCAGAAACATTGCAGTCGCCTGATGGCAAGTATCATTTCGTCTTTGAGCAGAAAGACGGCCGTCTTGTCTATCATCTCAACTATGCAGGAAAGCAAGTGATAGAGGAAGGTGAACTGGGTGTGAACATCGACAATCATCTGGTAGAATCGGCGATGGGCATTCCTGTAGATAACAGCAAGGTTTGGACCCGTAGAATGGAGGTAATCAAGGTAGAGCGTACTGCCAAGGATGAAATCTGGAACCCTATCTATGGTGAGTATTCATCTATCCGCGACCATTATAACGAGATGCTTATCCACCTGATGAAGGGTGGCAAGCATGACAACAGCGGCAATGGCTACGACAAGCGCCAGCAATATCTCCTAGAAATCATTGTGAGAGCTTACGATGAGGGAGTAGCCATCCGCTATCATTTCCCTGAGGCAACCAATGGTTTGTTCATGCACATCACCGACGACCTCACTTCCTTCCGCTTTGCGCCTGGTGCCGAGGCTTACCATTATGCTTGGGCGCAATCTCATGCCAACAAGGTAAAGCTTTTGAAGAGCGAGGCTGCCTGGAAGGAAGAGGCAGAGCGCCCTTTGACACTTCGTTTGGATAATGGACTTTATGCAGCTATCGGTGAGGCGGCATTGAGTGACTTTGTGAGAGGCAAGCTTAAGTTGAAAGCAGACAATGAGTTGCAGATGGCGTTGTTCCATCCTGCCGACATCATCACGGCATACGATATGCCTTGGCGATTCATCATGGTGGGTGAGAAGGCTATCGGCCTGATCAATAACAAGCAGATGGTGCTCAATCTCAATGCCCCTTGCCAGATACAGGATACCTCTTGGATTAAGCCAGGCAAGGCTTTCCGTGTATGTCGCTTGGATATGAAGACTTGCATGGAGGGTGTTGACTTCTGTGTGGATAGAGGTCTTCAATATATTGAGCTTGATGCAGGCTGGTATGGTCCGGAGATGAAGATGTCTTCTTCTGCCTTGAAAGTATTGGAAACTCGCGACATTGATATGCCAAAGCTCTGTCAGTATGCCAAGAGTAAGGGCATCGGTGTGTGGGTTTATGTCAACCAGAGAGCCTTGTATCAGGAGCTTGACCAGCTATTGCCACTCTATGAGAAATGGGGCATCAGTGGAATCAAGTTTGGCTTTGTGCAGATAGGTTCGCAGGAGTGGACTACTTGGCTTCACAATGCCGTAAAGAAGTGTGCCGACCATCACATCTTGGTGGATATCCACGATGAGTATCGCCCTACGGGATGGAGCCGCACTTATCCTAACCTGATGACACAAGAGGGTATCGGAGGCAATGAGGAAATGTCAGATGCTGAGCATAACACCATTCTTCCTTTCACAAGATTTCTCTGCGGTCCAGCCGATTACACCCCATGCTATTTCAATGGCAGGGTGAAGAATACCAAGGCACATCAGTTGGCGATGCCAGTGGTATATTACAGTCCTATCACCTTCTTGTTTTGGTATGACCTCCCGAATGTATATAAGGGAGAAAAGGAGTTGGACTTCTGGAAGTATTGTCCTACGGTATGGGATGAAAGCAAGGCTTTGCAGGGCGAGATAGGCGAATACATCGTTCAGGCGCGTCGCTCGGGCAATGATTGGTTTGTGGGAGCGATGACTGGTTTGCTGGCTCGTGACATCACTCTCAATACTGCCGACTTCTTGCAGAAAGGCAAGAAATATCGTGTGGAGATTTACAATGACGACCCTAAGTTGAATACTCGCACCAAGGTATCTACTGTAGTTCAGACTATCAAGGCTGGTAAGATATTAAAGCTCCATTTGCAGTCATCAGGCGGTGCAGCGTTGCGATTCAGTTTGTTAAAATGACAATATGATGTTATTAAGAAAAATACGTATCAGCGTTATGCTGATGGTCTTGCTGTTGCAAGGCATCTTCGTAAGTACAGCTCATGCCATTGGCGTGGGAGGAAGTGGTATGTACCAGTGGTCAGTGGATTTGAGAGGGTATGTCTCCAATGAGACAGGCAAGGCTCCTGTGGCTTACCTTTGGGTGCCAGAGGGATGCAAGCAAGTGAAGGCTGTACTGCTCTCGCAACAGAATATGACCGAGGAGGCTATCTATAAGAACAAGAATTTCCAGGCTCAGATGAAGAAATTAGATGTGGCGATGGTATGGGTGGCTCCTGCCTTCACCAACAACTGGGATCCTACCTCTGGCGCACAGAATACCTTTGAGGAGATGATGGACAATCTCGCTGACCAAAGCGGCCATGCCGAGATAGCCAAGGCTCCTATCATCCCTTTGGGACATTCCGCGCAAGCTACTTTCCCTTGGAACTTTGCGGCTTGGAATCCGAACCGCACGCTCTGCATCATCTCCTTCCATGGTGATGCGCCTCGCACCAATCTCTGCGGTTATGGCAGAGACAATGTGGAGTGGGGAAGACATCGCAACATTGATGGCATTCCTGGTTTGATGGTGGAAGGAGAGTATGAATGGTGGGAGGCTCGTGTGAATCCTGCCCTTTCCTTCCGCATGATGTATCCAGAGAGTTGCATCTCCTTCCTCTGCGATACAGGCAGAGGTCATTTCGATTGTGGCAATCGTACAGCCCTGTATCTTGCGAAATTCATTCAAAAGGCATTAGAACAGCGTTTGAACAGCGATGGAACGCTGCGCAAACTCAATCCGAAGGACGGATGGCTTGCCGAGCGTTTCCACTCAGACATGATGGGTACGGATGGAGCAGACAAGGGCAAGATGCCTGAGAATGCAGCAGCTAACCGTCCGCAGCCTGCACCTTATGATCTGTATAAGGGCGATAAGCACGATGCCTTCTGGTATTTCGACAAGGAAATGGCGGAACTCACCGAGGCTCGATATAAGGAGACGGCTGGCAAGAAAGTGCAGTATGTAGGCTTTGAGTATCAAGGCAAGATGATAGGATATGACGAGAAGGCGCAGGGAGGCATGAAACTGGATTTGCGAGATATGAAGGGCATCACCTTCCAACTCAAGGCTGTCTATACTGATGCTTCTCATAATAACGCAACCTCCCAGCATGGCAAGAAGAAGCCTCGTGTAGAGGTGGTGTGTGGTCCTGTGGAGAAAATCAATGACACCACTTTCAAGTTCTATCCATACGAGTCAGGATGGGACAATGCACGCCGTTCCTTCACCTGTTGGCTTGTCGCTGTGGCTGATGCCGATGGTGAATACAAGGGTGCGGTGCAACCTATCCGCATTGATATTCCCAAGGATGTGGTGAATCGAGTGAAATAAGAAAAAAAATAAAATATGAACAAGAAATCAATCGCAATCGTAGCAGGCTTGTTGATGGCTGGTAGTCTCAACAGCCTTGCCATCGGAAACAACAACACAAAGTGTCAGCCTTTCAAGATACCTGTATCCACTATAGAGAAGGCAAAATATGAGGGCTTGAAGAGCATCAAGAACTTCAAGATGAAGAATGGTGTGGAACTCGTTCCATTCTATGATGCCCATCACTGCCGCTATGCCGTATATTGGCAGAAGTAAATACAGAAGTCAATCAAATCTCTATATTTTCAAACATTAATGACAGATATAATATGATGAAGTTTAAATCAATAGCTATCTTATTATTGACCACTACTGTTCCAGTGATGGCAGAACCTGTTTCAGTGAATACCAAGGGTATGTCGCTTGTTCTCGATGTCGAGAATGGCAAACCTGCCCAGTATCTCTATTTTGGAACAAAATTGGATAACACCGAATTGCGAAACTTGCAAGTAGCAACAAATGGACGTATGGATGCCTATCCAGCGTATGGTCTCAATACACCTGCCGCTTCGGCATTCGCCATGCGTCATAGTGATGGTAATCTATCTACGTCACTCGTGGCAACAGGTAGTGATGTCAAAAGTGAGGGTAATGCCACGCTTACCACTATCCACCTCAAGGATCCCATATATAATATAAAGGTGGATTTGAAGTATCGTGCCTATAGCGATGTGGATATGATTGAGGCCTGGACAGAGATTCAAAATGGAGAAAAAGGTACTGTCACCTTGACTACCTTTGCTTCTGCTATGCTTCCTATCCGCCGTGGTGATGTGTGGATGAACCATCTCTCAGGCTCTTGGGCGAACGAGGCACAGTTGAGTCAAGAAAAATTGCAACCAGGGGCTTTTGTCATCACTAATAACGATGGCATTCGCAACTCTCATACCGACCATGGTGAGGTGATGTTCTCGCTCAGTGGCAAAGGACAGGAAAATGTGGGTGATGTCATCGGTGCTGCCATCGAATATAGTGGCAACTATAAACTCAGAACTGTAACCGATGATACCGAGTATCACTATTTCTTTGCAGGCATCAATGAGGAAAACTCTGAGTATCACCTCAGGAAAGGCGCAACTTTCAAGACACCAGCCTTGGCTTTCACCTATTCTAAGGAAGGATTGAGTGGCGCAAGCCGCAACTTCCATAAATGGGGACGCAAGTATATCCTCGCTCATGGCGACCAAGAGCGTGATATTCTTCTCAACTCTTGGGAGGGTGTGTATTTCGGCATCAACCAGCAGAGAATGGACCAGATGATGGCAGACATCCACTCTATGGGCGGTGAACTCTTCGTGATGGATGATGGATGGTTTGGCAAAAAATATCCTCGCACAAACGACAAACGTGGCTTGGGCGATTGGGTAGTGGATACCAAAAAGTTGCCTGATGGCATCGAAGGTTTGCTCCGTGATGCCAAGAAGAATGGCGTAAAGTTTGGTATCTGGATTGAGCCAGAAATGACCAATACGGTGAGCGAACTTTACGAGAAACATCCTGACTGGATTATCAAGTCACCAGGTCGTGAACCCGTGACGGGACGTGGTGGTACACAACTCGTGCTTGACCTTGCCAATCCTAAGGTGCAGGATTTCGTATTTGGTGTAGTGGACAATCTTCTCAGCAAGTATCCTGACATCGCTTATATCAAGTGGGATGCCAATATGGCCATCATGAATCATGGCAGCCAGTATCTTCCGATGGCAGACCAGAGCCACATGTATATCGCTTATCATGAGGGTTTTGCCAAGGTCATCAATCGTATTCGTGCCAAGTATAAGGATGTAGTCATCCAGTGTTGTGCCAGTGGTGGCGGTCGTGCCAACTGGGGATTCCTTCGTGGCTTTGATGAACTCTGGGTGAGTGACAACACCGATGCGCTCCAACGCATCTATATGCAGTATGGCACCAGCTATTTCTTCCCAGTTATCGCTATGGCAAGCCATATCTCAGCCGTGCCTAACCACACCATGTTCCGCACCACTACCTTGAAGTATCGCATCGACGTAGCGATGAGTGGTCGTCTCGGCATGGAGATTCAGCCAAAGAACATGACCGATGAGGAGAAGGCTATCTGTAAGAAGGCCATCTCAGAGTACAAGGAGATACGCCCAATAGTACAGTTTGGCGACCTTTACCGTCTGGTCTCTCCTTTCGACAACCAGGGGTTGTCTTCCATCATGTATGTGAGCGAGGCGAAGGACAAGGCGGTGTTCTATTGGTGGAAGATAGCCAATTTCCACAATGTGCATCTTCCAAGAGTGAAGATGGCAGGTTTGGATGCCAATAAGATGTATAAAGTGCGTGAATTGAATGCCATCGACAATAAGCCTCTCTATTGTGAGGGCAAATCTTATTCTGGTAGGTATTTGATGGATCAAGGTTTGGAAATACCTTATATACATTCTGTTTCTGTGAACCGTGACAAGAAAAGTGACTGGTCTTCAAGGGTAATTTGCTTGGAAGCAGAGTAAGGTGGCATCAAGAATGCAAAAAAGTTACTCGAAGAGTTCTTTCTTTGGGTAACTTTTTGTATTTTTGCACCATCTAAACGTATCTAAAAAATGAATAAAGCAATCATCGTTGTTATATTATCACTTTTATGCTGTGTTTCCAAGGCTATTGACATCGACAAGGAGACATTCAACTCGCTCACTTATGCAAATGGGTTGGCAGGAGAGACTGTGCGAAATATGGATGTGGATCACCATGGGCAAATATGGATGGCTACAGGTGCGGGATTGACCGTGTTCAATGGTGTGCGTGCTCATTCCTATCGTTTCTACTGTGAGAAACTGAAAGGCAATGCCAAAGTGTATGATGTCTGTGAAGGATTAGGCAATAGTATCTTTGTCGGAACTAGCGAAGGCGTTTACGAGATGAAATATGGTAGTGATTCCTTTGTGAATGTGCTGCCAAATCTTGCCAATTCGGAAAATCTATTCGCTGTTGGCCACCTATTATATATAGGAGCGAGAGAAGGCTTGTTCCTTTATGATGGAAAGAAAGCGAGAAAGATAAATATGGGCAAGCGTGCCAAATTGGATTACTTACCTCGGCATTTTGCACAAGACAAACAAGGCAATATTTGGTTTGATACGCGTTATTCCCTCTGTTGTTATAATCCAAAGACAGACAAGCTCGTTTCCAAGCAGATTACTAAGCAGATGCCTTATAACTCTTTGTTGGCAAAATTTGCCCTTTGTGGGAACAAGGTTTTTGTGGGAACTACCAGCAATGGACTCTTTTGTATGGATATGCGAACTATGAACATACACCAGGTGGAAGGTGTAGGCGACATGACTAGCTCTATAGAAGTTGTAGATGGTACGAAACTCTATGTCACGACACGAGGTGATGGTGTTTTCGTGTTGGATGCAAATACGGAGAAAGTGTTGTCGCATTATGGTACAATGGAGGATGGGGAATACCTTTTGCCTACCAATCGTGCGGAGTGTTACTTGCGAGTTTCTGATGGGGTGGATTGGTTTGGCGTGTCTCGATATGGCGCTATTTATTCCTATTATAACTCTCATCTGTTTCATACCTATTCGTATGGTGCTTTCTCTACGCGCCACATGGATGTGTATGGCTTTTTGAAGCATGGTTCGGAACGTTTGATAGGCTTACAGAATGGCTTTTGGTATGTAAATGAAGAGAAGAATATCGTCAAGTTTTTCTCTTCGCAAGAGATGAACGAGGCGCATATCCTTTCCAAGTTTGCTTATTTCAATGGCAAGTTTTATGTTGGAGCGTATGATGGAGGTTTGAGAATTTTCGACCCTCAGAGTCTCTCCGTCTCCAACCAGTCTTATCATCCGTTGCTGAGTAGATGCTCTGTTAGCGAGATGAAAATCTCACCAGATGGGAAGTTGTTCGTGGGAACCAACGAGGGCTTGTTTGTAATAGATAAGACCGGAGCATGTGTGCGATATGCAGAACAGAACTCTCGTATTAGTGGTGGTTCCATCAATGGTATCGTCTTCGACCATTCAGGAAATATTTGGTTTTCCAGCACAACGGAGATGTGTATTTACTTGGCAGCTACCCATGATTTCGAAAACTCTTGCTTCCCAAAAGGCTTCTTTAACAAGAATATCTTGTCCAAATTATCTCCTGGTCACCAACAAAAGATATTTGCGGTAGGCCAAGGAAGACTGTTTGAGACCAATGAGAAGATGACACAGTTTGGTGAATTGTCTATCCCCCGAGGAATTATGGAAGATGGCTATCGCTTCTTTTTAGACGATATGCAGGGACACTATTGGTTGGCTTCGGAAAAGGGACTGTTCTGTATGGATTATTCTCTGAAGAACATCTTGCATTTAGACAATTCGTATGGTATTCGTGGCGATTATGTCAACGAAGCGATGGTGGATGACGATGGGTATCTATGGATTTGTACGTCTGCAGGACTCGCATATATGCCGTTGGATAAGTTGTCAAGGTGGCGTAGTGCTAAGCCAGCCTATCAGTTGCTCATCTATGACATCCGTAGAGGAGATGCAATGGTAAACTATGGGGAAGAAGGTGTCATCAACGACAAAGCTTCTGTCACGTTGCGTTGGAATATAACATCATCTCCTTTGCTTTTCAAGGCTACGCTTCCTAACTATGCCAAGACCGAAGGCCGATTCTATGAATACAAGGTGGATGGCGATAAGGAATGGAGAATGGTTTCAGAAGGAAAGGAAATATCCTTGACAAACTTGATGCTCGGCACTCACGATGTGAAGATACGCTTGATGGGGGCGGCGAATACAGAGCGCACCTTCTGTATCTTCGTCATTCCGTCTATAGCTGCCATTCTGGAACTTATCTTCTTGATAGCTTCCATCGTGCTGCTTTTCTGGTGGCATCGATACCGCAAGAATACCCATACTTTGCTGTCTGAGCGTAACCAGATAGAGGATGCCTTGATAGAAATGGAGCAAAAACAAGAGGAAACGATGGATGCACAGGAGGTGGCTGATAATAAGTATCAGAAGATAAAGGTATCTGATGCAGAAAGTAAGGTGATCTTGAAAAAGATGCAAGACTATATGGAACACGAACATGCCTATCGTAACCCTGACCTCAAGCGCAGCGACATCGCAGAGGCAATAGGTACATCGGTGGTGAAGTTGAGCCAGGTGCTCAATCAGCAGCTCAACGAGAGCTACTATGCCTACGTCAACCACTTCCGCTTGGAAGAGTTCAAGCGATTGATTGATGAAGGCGAGTATAAGCGCTATACTGTCACTGCCTTGAGTGAGCGATGCGGTTTCAAGCGCACCTCTTTCTTCAGTACTTTCCGTAAGGTGGAAGGTATGACTCCAGCCGAGTATTTGAAGACGAAGAACATCAGAACGACACTATAGAGTACGACTAACTTAGTTGTACTTGTAGTGTAAAGTATTGAATATGAGTTAGATAACGTATTTGTACGTAACTCCTAACTAAGTTGAAGACAAGCAAGTCTCAAAAACTTGCTTGTCTTTTCTTTTTGCTATATCTTTGCACCATCAACAATTAAAACCCAAACTTAAAACAATAACGATATGGCAACAAACACTAACCCTAACATGGGTACTATCTCACGTATATATAGTATGTATGCTGAGGATGTAAAGAGATACTTTATCTCTCAATTTCATGATGTAATGCTCGCAGAGGATATGCTCCAAGACCTGTTCTTGAAGGTGATGAAGAAAGACCTCATCAGTGAGCTGACTGCCAAGAATCTCTTGTTTGTCATTGCTCACAGAATGGTCATCGATCGTTTTCGTCATCAGACATTGGTGCAAGACTATCAGCGTTCTGCCATGTATGAGATGGAGATGAGTACGCCAAATATGGTCATCGCTCAGATGGATGCAGCTCGCATCGTGAAGTTGGAAGGCAAGTGCTTGTCTCAGATGAAGGAGATGCCTGCTACCATTTATCAACTTTTCGTTCACGAGGAGAAGAGTGCCAAGGAAATTGCCGAGGAGATGCAGATGAACCTTCGCACCGTGGAGGGCTATATCCTCCGTTCCAAGAAAACCGTCCGTGAATATCTTTCTAAGTGTATGTAACGCTCTAAATCTTCAAACATAACAAACTTTTTCTGTGATATGAAACATTTTTTTATACTCTTGCTTGCCTTGTTTGGCTTAGAAATCTTTCTGCCAGATGCCTTCGTTGCAAAGATCATGGCAAAGGCTGTAACTGTCAAGGTGGGTGGCGATATACAGTCTGCCATCGACCAAGTGTCGGCTACCAATGTTGCAGGTCGTGTCATACTGGAGGAAGGCATATATGACCTCACGAAGACATTGGTGCTCAAAAACTACGTGACTCTTTCGGGTGCGGGAAGCGACAAGACTGTGCTTCGTTTTTCTGCAGGTGACTATGCTGGTATCAAGAATAAAAGTAAAATATTAATTGAATTATGAATATCAAGAACTTATTACTGTTGTCGGCTGCTCTCTTCGGCTCTATCCTTGTGGTGAATGCTTACGAGCATGAGTGGGAGAATCCGACTGTGTTTGAGCGAGGCAAGGAACAACCACATGCTTGGTTTAAAACCTCGCATACGAAGTTGCTGAATGGCAAGTGGCGTTTCCATTATGCCGATGATATCAAGGATGCACCTACGGACTTCTATCGTCCGGGTTTCGATGACTCCAAGTGGAGGGTGTGTCATAAGTCTGTGACGCACCCTTTTTTTTGTGTGTTTCTGTATA
>ERZ1034713.574-NODE-574-length-20769-cov-19.682196_pt1 | contig 20769 bp, 22 predicted proteins | sample MGYA00520692_ERZ1034713 | MGnify/ENA primary metagenome ERZ1034713 (study PRJEB33766, sample SAMN09781717) | gut metagenome | biome: gut microbiome | host: Homo sapiens | place: Madagascar | study: EMG produced TPA metagenomics assembly of the PRJNA485056 data... | reverse complement strand
AAGTTACAAACTGTAAGAGAATTAAGTCTTAAATTTATTTAGTGGACACTAGTGAACTTCAATATTTAATTCGTAACAAAAATAAGGGTCTTCTGTGAAACTACCAAATTTTTGGGAGAGTTTTTACTTCTTGCCCTAATCTTATGCAGATTATATTCACATAGCTATGTGTTGAAAGAGAAATATAGTATTTCCTTTCGAAAGGAATTTCTATCTTCTTTATTCAAGTTTCACAAGTTTTACCCCACACGCCCTGAACCAACGATCACCGTCCGAAGGGAATCGCAGGGGCTCATGCCCGCCACTACAACGCCCACTCCATAGGTATCTGCTATGAGGGCGGACTCGACGCGAACGGCCATCCCGCCGACACCCGTACCCTGGCACAGAAAGTGACGATGGAGGAACTGCTGCATAGCCTGTGCGTGGATTATCCCGATGCCGAGATCCTGGGCCACTGCGACCTGCCTAATGTCCGAAAGGACTGTCCGTGCTTCGATGTTCAAGACTGGCTCGAAGACATCGACTTCCACATCTAACCTCTGACTACTTCCCCCGCAGTTTTCTCCGCTGCGGGGGATTTTTTATTCTCCTTTTATTGTGAGTACGAGCCTGTATTTTCTGATTTGCTGTGATGCGTATAAAGAAGATTATATTTTCTCAGATTAAGTCTCTGGGGGTCTCGTTATGAACTCCAGGTTAACTCATCTGAGTTCTTGTCCAGCAACTATTGTTTGTTCCATTATAAAAAACACTCCGTAACTACTTTTGAAGTAAACACAAGTGGCATAATTTGTACTTGTTTTTATTTCTGCAATTCTTACACATACACATTACAACTCGCCCACTTCGTCATAATTCATTCCAAGTCACTTTCTTTTCCGTTTTCCACCCATATTTTTTCTCTTTCCAAGTCGTTTTAAATACTTTTCTTTTCTCTGTCCTATAAGCAATTTTTTATTTTTTTCTTTTAAATGAATATTTATTTCTACCTGAGACTGATTCTCTATTTTTAATTTTATATTATCATATTTAAGTTGTTGATTTTCATCCGCTAATTCTGCTATTTGACTTGCAAAAGTATAACCAAGTTTCCGATACTCTTTTGAATACCGTATTCTTTCTTCAGGATTGCTACTTAGCAAAAATTCATCAAAACGCATATCAACATCTGTACGAAGCTGTTCCAACTCCATAAAATTAACTTGAAATCCAGCTTTTAGCACAGGCTCTATCCTATCCCATACAGCCATTGCTGCATGGGCCAGGAATGGATTGTCAAATAAATTAACAAGGCTAACCTCATCTTGTGGAATTTGTCCAATCTCTGTTAAAACCAACGCTAAAGCTTCAGGATGACAAATTATGTCAAAATCATATATGCCCATATCCTTTGCTGCTCTAATAGTACGAGTAGATTGAGTAAGAAAATAAAACTTATAGCGTAATAAACCTTTGTTCTTGGGTTCTTCATTATATTCTTTGAGCGTAAGATACATGCGAGCATCCGTTTCTGACAAAGATTTATTCACTTCTGTTTTTCTGAATACCCCACGCAAAGAATCTGATGTTTTCTCATTGATAGCTTCTTTAAGTTTTTCCTTCATCTCATCATCCAACTGAACTTCTTTCAATGTATTATCAACATTTTTTCCAATAACCTTTCTCAGTTTTTCTTGCAACACGCTTGGTCTTCCCTTGATATAGAAATTACGAATATACGTATTAAATTCCATAGATTGAAATTCTTTTTTTTCTCGTCTCAACTTTACATAATCTTCAATAAAGACATTGCTTTGCGGTCCCTCCAGCTCATAACTTGTAAAATTATCAATCTGTCTTATACCGTATGTACGCACTATACTACACGCTTGATTCGCATGTCCGATAACTTCATGTATAACATCTTGAGGAACATAAATGTTGCAACCTATTTCTATTAGTTTGTTTATCAAAGAGCGATAGTATTGACTGAAACGTGCATGTGTAGCCAACAAATTTAAGACAATATCCGTATCTAAAACAAAAGATTTTTGATTAACTAAAGTCATCTTAAAGTTTATCAATTCCGGATCTATTTTTAAGATTTGCATCAAGAGATATGCTTTCGCCCATTTATTCAATACCTCGCGCTCCAATCCTGTTGGTTCTTGAATAGTTTTACCTATCGCAGAGATCAAACGCTCTCCATCTGCTTGCTGTAAATCCTCAATAACATACTTTATTGAATCATTCACACTTGGCAGTTCTGGGGACTTTACAACACTAAGACTGGCCAGTTTAAAATAAGCAGACAACGCTCTTGTTATATTACGTTCAATGACAGAGCGATTATTTAAATTATTACTTTTTTGCAGTGTAATATAGCGTTTTATCACCCCATTTATCAGTGACATAGTATCCTTTTCTAACTGGTCGAAAAAGGCAGTTCCTTTCTCTTGTTCAGAAATAGCAACTAATTTTTCCCCATTTTGAGCAATCAGCTTCTTAGCAATCATGTTATCAATATAGCTTTTAAACTCTGCAGGTTTTCTTTTTGCTTTAAATTGACAGTTAAATAGACTCGTCAATGTTTCTAATGTAGCCTCTCCTTTTTCTTTAATTATAAAAGAGTATAACAACTTAGCCATCAGATCTGTCCGTTTATTCGTTTGTCCAAACTCACTAAAAAGAAGTACGCTTCTTAGTTGAGCAGCCTCCAGTTCATCATTTCCTTGATATAGTTTTAATCTGCTGTCCATTGTTTTCATATTTTAAAACTTTAATAACACTATCAATCATCTCCAATCTCTTCATGTTTACAGAATCTGAAGAATGTATATTTTTTATTATGCCTTCATATTGCTCTTCGTTTATGGTAGAATACCCAAAGCAATTATTAAAGAACGTGGCACCAACAATTGACCCTATTGCCACCAATACACTTACACGGCTCCAAAGCAACGCCTTCCAATTATTATAGTCAGACTCTAACAAAAACATATGACATACCAAAGTATTAAATTTAGATGTCGGAATTACTATCGAACCTAAATATCTCTGCAACGAATCATACAGATAAGGATTCGCAATTTTTACTCCATCAAGGATGACTTCGTTATCTGTCTTATTTTTTAACTTATCATCATCAATCCAATATGTACTATCGTTCATTAGAAAAGGTTCATAACAAACCAATTCCCTCCTATCACTCTCATTTGGGCAAACATATATTAAATTTTCCTTTTCAAACTTTTCAAGCAGACCAGCCAGCTCCGCTAACAACTCGTAAACCCTATCATATTCCCGAGCATTTGAAAAAACTGGCAAAAATATATAAATGAGGTTATCTACCAGTTTCAAACACACCTTGTCCTTCTTGAATAAAATTGGAGTTATAACATTACCCAATGTTGATAGGTTCAAATATTTTTGCCTATTTAGTTCCTTCAAACATTTTTTGATTTGACTATTCATACAATAACAATTTATTTTACATATCCATTTTACTCAGAAGTCAAAAGACCATTCTCCACTAATAGAGAAATGACCTTTTACAATTTCGCTATTGGATACTTATTTTTTTTACAAAGTTCCAAAGCATTGTATTTTTTTGTGGCTGTCCATAACTGGTTCATTACTTTCCGTGAATAATATCAAACATTTCATCAACAGAGTTCTATTGTGTAGCTCTACCTTTAGTAAGCCACCAATACTGCGTCACCAATATTAAATCAGTGGATTAAATTAGTCTTCAGAAGAATAATCTCCAAATTTCATTATTTCATGGTTAAAGGATAGAGTTCAAAATTCTTCCTTTACCTCATTGTTACTATATTTATTCCTCATTTTTTACGCAATCATTCCTCGTTTACCAGAATAACTGCTTATCATAAAGCACTTAAAGCTTGCATTACTATTGGACTCAATTGATTTGCAGCAATACCAGTCGCAATGCCATTAATAGCATTAAAAGCCATTCTTAACAAACGCTTATCCCATGAAGGTTTGGCAATTTCATTCTTTACAGAATCAATAGCAGACTTCAAATCTTCATTATTATACTTTTGGCTTTTTTGCTCCAACTCTGCCACCAGTTCGTTAATTTTATTTTTTTGTTCTTCACTTACAATAGAGAAATTTGAAGCATTGATATTTGTCGCTGTCACGGCTCCACTACCAGTATTAGCAACAGCAGCATTAATATTATAAGTATTATTCATAATTTGAGTAACTTTACGTTGAACATCTGTCAATTGAGAGAAATCGAGTCCTTCATTAATCTCGTCATCTAATCTTAAGAAAAAGTCGAGAAGCTTTGATTTAAATATATTGATAATACCCAAAGTCGCAGAAGCAGAGAAATGAACCGAAGCATTTTCTATTGTTCCTTGATAAAGACGTTCTTTAACTTTAGCATATAAAAAAGCTGGCAAAGGAGAGGACAATTCCTCTGTTTCATGACCTCGGCACATATTTTCAATTTCGTAAAGAGAATTTACGATACACTTATGCTGAAACCAACTATCAATTTTATCATTTCCTGTAGGCAAAATAGGAATTGTCATGTTAATCATACCTCTAAAAGGTATTGATATTAAAGCCTTGACTGTACATCCTATCTTTCGATAATCGGGAACAGTTCTCATGTCTTCATAACCATTCTGTTCATTTTTCACCCATTGTAAGAACTCTTCGTTTTTCAACTTATGAGCAACAACTTGTGTTTTTAGCAAAATTCCATCAATAGGTTTATTTGCACCTAAATCTTGGATTATCTGATTTATCAGTTCTTTCATTTTTTCTGATTCTTTCATCTATTATTATTCACTAGAATATTTCACAACCAACTTGACATGAAAAATCCTAATAATCAGAACCTACCTCAAAGTTCACTTAGATAATACTTTTTAAACTATAACTCGTTTTATAAGGCTCCAGCGTTTCATCAAGACTTTTCACTTTTGTTTCTATATCACCTGTAATGTTTTTACGAAGCAACTCTTTACCACAAACAGGACAATCTGCAGTTTCCTCACTTTTGCAAGGCCATATACCATAAGAAATGGTTACATGCACTAAAGTTCCACAAACAGAACACTTTATATCTTTACTATCAAAACTTGCCATAGCTTCCGATTTACTTGTTATTTACTAATGCCAACACATACTGGTCTTGATATTTGCCATTTTTATACACAGCTTCTCTAAGTGTACCTTCCTGTTTATATCCGCATTTCTCATGCATCTTCAAAGAAGCTACGTTAGACACCAAGACATTCGCTTGAATACGGTGAATATTGCGTTCATTAAACATGTAATCAATCGCAAGCAGTAACGCTTCACAAGCATAGCCATGCCCCCAATACTCCTTTTCGCCTATCAAGACATGAGAAACACAAGAACGATTGATTTCATTTATATTAGTCATGTAAACATTACCGATATGCTTGTCATTCTCAACAAGACAAACAGCAAGCTTCACATCTTTTGAATTGAAAATTGTGTTTTCAATCCATTGCTTTTCAAAAGCCTCTGACACAAAATACTTAGTACCACCAAGCATATCCCAGATTTCATCATCTTTACGCCACTTAATGGTAGTTTTGTAATCATCTGGCTCAAAGGCTCTCAAATATACTCTTTTGTTCATATTCTTATTTTTTAATTAAATCAACAATACGTTTCATATCCTCCTCATCATATCTTTGATCTATAGGCAAGGGAAGAATATGATTAGCTATCCATGTCTCCATGGCTTCTTCTCCAGCCCACTCATCCACGTTTGGCCAATACTTGGCAACAAACACCTTATTGGCAATCAGTTTCTTACGAAGATTTTGACCTTGCTCCGTCTCAAATGGGTAAATCATGGGAACTTCCTCATAAAGCAATTGCCTTCCTCCGAGTTGATGACGTAAGTAATTATAATTGTCCAAACGACGCTGCGCAACATTTCTATAGTTGATACCCTGCATCATACGTTTGGTGAACTTAGACATCTTTCTTGTTGACATATTCTGAAAGGCTGCACTTATTTTGTGAAAATCATCATAACCAGCCTCAGGCGACAGGTCTATTCGCTTGATGAGTGAATCCATGCGAGTATAAGATTCATCTTGCTCAATATCAAATTCAGCCACAGCATCTGTATAGAGATAACCACCATCAGGAACTCCAAAAAATTTTCTACAACTATAGAAGGTATCGATACCTCCCATAGGTCTTGAGAAAAACGCTTGGGTATAATCCAGGATTAACTGTTCTTTATATTGGCATGCCAATTGCTTACAATATTCGTTCTGTAGTCCCCAATAATTGGTATATAATAATGCCTCATTTTTATATAACTTGATATTGCCAACTATATGATAGTTTTTTTCTATATGATAAAACTCGTATGGAATACCTAACTTCTGTATTGGTTCTATAACTGAGGAGCAAGTATAATAAGGCACATACACCTTATTATATTGCTTGCATCTAAGAATATACTCCAAACAAAAGCGACCACTGTTCAAAGCGATAGCACCTGGATGATATTCATAATTGCGTGGCAATTCCAACTCAAAATAACCACCTATAGGTTTAAAATCTTCTTGCTTCATATTTTTTAAAAAAGAAACTAAAGCAAGAAGAAATTTGTTAGATATACTTTATCATCAAAAACTTCTCGCCTCGGTCTTCGTGTTCTTTAAATCCGTGTTTCTTGTAAAATTGATAAGCCCCAACATTTGCTTTTACTACCTCCAAGCCAATAGAGGTAAATCCTTCTACACTCAAATTGGAGAGCATAGCCAGCATCTCAGTACCTATTCCTTGACTTTGAAGTTTTTTTTCTACACAAATGAGACTTATATATACCTGTTTAGCTTCCATATTTTTGTAAAATGCCGTAAAAGCTCTCACTCCATCAACAGCACTACAAACTACAAAGGAAGCATGAGTATATAGTTTATGACTATATGACTCTAAATCAGCCACCTCCGATATGGGGGGGGTAAATAACTTACTTGCTTTTTTCATCAACTGTAAGAAAGACTCTTCAGGTTGAGGAAATTTGCTATATAATTCTATATTCATATTATCTAACATTATGGTGGGCCAACCATTTGCTCTCAATAAGATCTTCTGGGTATTGTTTGATGATCATTGTGTCGCTTGGAATTTTAACAACTGAAAAATCTGGTACGCTACGCTTTACGACAGTAGCACCACCAATCAAACACTTATTGCCAATCTTCACTTCGTCGAAAATCGTTGCGTTAGCACCAATATAGCATTGCTCTCCGATACCAACAGCACCACAAACTGTTGCTCGTATTGCTATAAATACATGATCTGAAACCATGGTCCAATGACCAACCATTGCATTATCCATAACAAATATATCATTACCCAATTTCACTTGTTCTTGGACAACAACGCCATCACAAATCCAACAATTATCTCCCAGCAACTCTCCACGCACCTGAGCATTCGGAGAAATGATATTGGCAAAATGATATCCCATCGATTTAACTTTTTCATACAGATAACGACGATCGGCATTCAGGCGATTCCATAAAACTGCCACAAAAAGAAGATCGTTTTCTTTATCTATGAATTTATCAAGTTCTTCTAAAGGAAATACTTTTCTATTTTGCCCCCCCACTTCGGCCATGCCACCTTCCGGAACATACTTCTTATTAACAGTACAGCCGATTATTTTATATAACGAATATCTTTCTACAAAACGAGCTATTCTATCCGCAGTATCAGATATTCCAACTATTACCAAATTTTTCATAACTTATTGAACTATTACATTTATCTTACTTTCTATATTCTTAATTACATCAAACATTTCGTCCATATTTTTGTACTTAAGAATAAACTCGCCTATGCAATCTTGAGCATCTCGAAAGCGATGTACTTCATCACCAACATGTAAGTCATTTACAAATTCTACAAGATGATTTTTCTCAAATTCCTCATCAAATTTTATGCTCTGGAATTTTCCTGTAGCATTAGAATGAACCATATAATTAGACCAATAACCTTTTATTGGCATCTCCTTCTTCCCCTGCAATACAGATAAATCAATAGTATCACCAGCTGCTGCTTGTACGACCCATGTTACCATATCAACACCTGTAGCATATTTGGTAACCTGAGGGATAAGACTACCGCCAGAACGGGCACCTAACTCCAAAAGATAAACCTTATCATCTTCACCTACAATTGCCTCTACATTATAAGCATTGCTCTTCATATCGAGAAGAGTCATCAATCTTTGGAGTTGTTCTTCCAAATCTTCTATATATTTATGATCCATTTGGAAAGGCCAGCATTCTCCTAAAGGAGCAAAGTCCTTATCACAATTTGGGTCATAAAACTCATTACCCAAACAATGAAATACAAGTTTACCATCTACCGAAAAAGCATCTCCTGAAATCTGATGACCTTTCTTTACGATAAATTCCTCAATCAAGAATCGCTTACCTCTCGAATAGTTGAGTGCATCCTCAACAAAGGCTTTCAGCTGTGATTTATCGGTCATTTTATTTATACCTTTACTACCTGATGAATCAACAGGTTTTACCATAACAGGAAGTTTAAACTCATCAATATGAGCAAGAGCATCCTCATAAGTAGTAAAGCCCATTGCCTTAGGACAATTAAATCCTTTGTCCTGTAAGAACTGACGGAACAAATCTTTATTGGAAAGAATTTCAACCGACTTAAATGGGGAAGTAGGCAAACCTAATTGTTCGCAAACGTAGGCGGCCGTAGGCGCTGCAGGATCAGAAGCATAAGCCACAACTCCATCTACCTGCAAATCCTTTGCAAGTTTCAGAACAGCTTCCTTATCCGTAGTACTTACATTATAATATTCATCAGCATACTTATGTCCTGGATTACTTGGCAAATAATCACATGAAATGACATAATAACCCAAATGTTTTGCCTCCTTTATTGCGTAAGTCTGATAAAGACTTCCGCCAAGCATCAAGAGTTTCTTCATTTTTCTAAACTTTTTATAAATTCTCCTATTCTTCGAACACCTTCTTTTATCTTGTCCTCTTCGAGAGTGAAAGCAATTCTAATATACTTATCACAACTCTTTCCATAAGCAACACCAGGGACAACAGCAACCTGCTGAGCTTTCAAAAGAGCAACAGCAAAGTCATACGATGTAAAGCCTGTAGCAGAGATGTCAACCATTAAATAGAATGTAGCCTGAGGAGCAGTGCATCGTAGTAACGGCAATGCCTGTATTCCTTGAACAAGAGTGTTTCTTCGTGAAGTAAAAATTTTGACCATATTTTCAGAATAGTTCTCTTTTCCACTCAATGCCTCTATAGCGGCATATTGAGAAGGAAGCGGAGCACAAGCAACGACATTCTCCTGAAGCTTGGTCATGGTGGCAATCACTTCCTCTGGTGCCAACACATAACCGATTCGCCAACCAGTCATGCAGAACTCCTTCGACAGGGAGTTGACCAAAATGGTGCGCTCTCGCATCCCATCTATGGCAACAATACTCTTGAAGTTGGCATTGTCATATATCAAGCACTTATAGACCTCATCGGAAATGACCACAAGGTCGTGTTTCTTGGCTAACTCTGCCAAGGCTTGAATCTTGCCGTGTGGGATAATTCTTCCCGATGGATTGGAAGGTGTATTGATGATGATTGCCTTTGTCTTTGGTGTGATGGCATTTTCCACATCAGCAATGGAGAAACTCAACTCCTCCGCTTCTGGATTATCAACAACTACGGCTTTTGCATGGCAAAGGTTCACCATCTGTACATAGTTGACATAATAAGGAGCAGGGATAATGACCTCGTCACCTGGGTTGAGCAATGACAATAATGCCAGGTAAAGACCTTCCATGGCTCCCACCGTCACAATGACTTCCGTCTGAGGGTTGTACTCAAACCCTTCCGTACGCTTGTAATATTGCGTTATCGTCTCACGCAAAGGCAAGAGTCCGGCATTCTGGGAGTATCGAGTTTTGCCTGCTTGAATGGCAGCACAACCTGCATCCTTGATAGCTTGGTGAGGTTGGACATCTGGGTCGCCCAAGGTAAAATCTATGACGTCGGAATATTCCTTAGCCATGTTGAACAAAGCCCTGGTCAAAGATGGTTGAACAGTCTTTGATATTTCTGAAACTTGTATCATAAAAGAAATATTTTTATGAAGCTTAAATATCGTAATTCTTGCTTCAATTTTTCATTAATAAAGTTACTAATCTCTAACATAATAGTTGACTATAGATTATGTTCTATTTATCATCGAACAATAAGCATTTACAGAAACCTTACCTATCACATGTAGTAATAAAACTACTGCTGGAGTAAGCACAACTTCACTCAAGCCAACAATAGGAGCCAATAAATAAGCTATTTTGGTAGAAGTTGCTATATTAATGAGTTCACCTTTTTGTAGAATACTTTTCCTCTCTTCTTCGTATTTTTCGCTCCCACAAATCAAGCCATTTAACTCATCCTTCAAACATTGGAAATAGTTTTTATTAATTGAAGACGAAGGCACTCCACCAAAAGTAGCAGTATTGATAGGACCATAGCTATTCAGCCAAAGTTGAGCAACTTTTTCTTCATCACCTCCATTACATTCTAGTAAAGACTTGATGCTTTTTCTTTGATATGGTTTTAAAACAGCAAGCCAGGAATCTAAGCTTTCATTTGTAACTTCCATCATTCTTCTAGCATTTCATTTATATATTCTGCACTGAGGCAAAAAGAAGTTTGATTTAATTCATAGGGATTTATTCCTCCAAGTCTAATTCCACTATCAGGAGCATATCCACCAACAAGAATACCAACTATTCTATTCAATCTTCGTGAAAAGACAAGCGAGCCTGATTGTCCAGGACGCGTTTGAACATTCAAAATTGCATATTTAAACTTTAGCGATTGGGATTCTCTTAGTACTTTTGCTCCAACCATAGTCTCTTGCAATGTCAGTATATGCATTTGCCAATCAGTAACGCAATGAGGATAACCCATAATATCAACCTCATCACCTTGTACCATCTCGTCAAGAGATGAAAGTGGAAATATGTCTTCTGCAATTGGCTGTGCTTTCAATATTGCCAAATCACACAAAGGATTGATAGCTTCTACAGTCTGAACAGGCATAGATTGGCAAGATGTACGAGAAGTATCTTGATAATCATTAACCTCAGTAAATTGCGGCATTACCAAAACAAGGTTATTTTCAAAATTTCCGATTACATGACGGCACGTTACATAATACCCAGGCTTAGGTAAAGCGAAACAACTACCAAGCAATTGAACATTATTCTCTGCATGTTTTATGCCAACCATCAATACAACATTTCTCATAAGCATTTAATTTATCAATTTATCGTAATGTATTTACTACAATAGTTCGTTATTTTACGATGCACTCCAGCGTTCTCTGCACATCCTCATCGCTCAAAGCATGGTGCATTGGCAAGCAGATTACGCTATCAGCCATTTTATGCGCATTTGGAAGGTTTTCTGGTGCGGCACTTTCCAATCCACGATAGGTTGAGAACTCGCTGATCAATGGATAGAAATAGCGACGGCCAAGGACGTTGGCTGACTTCATCTTGAAATAAAGTTCGTCACGACTCATGCCGTACTTCTCTGCATCAATGAAGATGGGGAAATAGCTGTAGTTGTGCTTCACACCTGGCATATCATCAAAGAAGGTGATGCCCTCTACAGGACGCAATGCCTCACGATACTTGATGGCAACCTGATGGCGAGCCTCAATAGCGGCATCTACCTGCTTCAAATTGAGCAAACCGTATGCGCTTCTGATTTCATCCATCTTGCTGTTGATACCTGGACCCACTACTGTCACCTCATCAGCAATACCGAAGTTCTTCAGGTAGTCAATACGGTTCTTGGTCTTTTCATCGTGCATCACAAGTGCTCCACCCTCAATGGTGTTATATACCTTTGTGGCATGGAAGCTGAGCGTACTCATATCACCTGCGTTCAAAAGGCCTTCGCCATTCACTTCTACTCCAAAAGCATGAGCTGCATCATAAATAACTTTCAGACCATACTTGTCTGCGATGTCCTGGATTGCCTTGGTATCGCATGGTTTGCCATAAACATGAACTGGCATAATGGCGGTAGTACGTGGTGTGATGGCAGCCTCAATCTTGTTAGGATCCATATCACCTGTTGCAGGGTCTATATCTACAAAGACCGGCTTGCATCCGTTCCACCAGATACTATGGGTTGTTGCCACGAAGCTATAAGGGGTTGTAATGACTTCGCCTGTAATGCGGAGGGCTTGCAATGCCGTCATCAGTGGCAGGGTGCCATTGGTGAACAGGCTCACGTATGGCACTTTGAGATATTCTGCCAATGCCTTTTCCAACTCCTTGTGGAAGCTTCCATTATTGGTAATCCACTTACTCTCCCAAATCTTCTTCAACTCTGCAGTAAAATCGTCAAGATTTGGAAGAAGTGGCGATGTTACTGTTATTAATTTATTATCCATAAGCAGGAATTTATATTCTTTTATTTAAATTTCTTTTATATGTTGTTTCTCATCGGGTTTTAAAACCGCTTAAGCTACTGCTACTTTTATATCTTTAAAATTATTCATATAGTAGCCATGACTATGTTTTAGACATGATGTTTTTTCGAAAACCTATCCAGTCCTTCCTTGCCGTTAAGGAAGGCTCCACCTTTCTCACCAAGCCTCTCTTCCCACAGGGACGAGAGGATGTAACCGCCCTCCAGTGATCAGAACCGCTACGCTCTAAGGTTGGCGGACCATCAAGGGTCTACGCCAGGTTTTGCGGGATGGGACCGCTTGGAGAAAAACTAAATACTTAGAACGGCAAGTCATCGATGGAAAATCACCTTATTTATTATTTAGAAACTTACACATCCTCTGAAATAATTGCGCAAACTACGACCTTTACGGTTTGGATTGTAGTCTTGCATCACTTTTTCTAAATATTCCTTGCTTTCCATTTCTATGAATTTAAAAACGGAGGCAAAGGTGATATTTCTATTTCAGCCTACCTTACGTTGTATTGGTGGTTTACTAAATATTAAGCGGGTCATCATTTGATCGACAACAAGCAAATTCTACAACTTTTTGAGCAATATCCTTACACTCTTGAACAAAAAGAGTCATTGGATATTTTATCTTATCTAATTCCTTTAAAGAAACAAATTTGTCTAGCAAATCACCTCTAATAATAGGGAATACTTTTTTCTCTTTCTTAAATAGTTTCAGTTGAGCCAAATATTTTTCAAAAGACTGCTTAGTGCCATAAACTTCCTTGTAGAGTTTCTCTGCAAATGAGTAATAATCAGCAGAAGATTCAATTTCAGAGATACAGATACCCTCTTTAATGTCATAATACCTCCAATAAAATTTTAAATTCTCACTCTGCAACAATTTTGACAAGAAATTTCTAGCTTCTTTGTTTGTTTTAGACTTCTCCTTAACAAATCCTACAGGAAGTAAATTTTCAACCTCATGAACTGCAATTGTATATACGCCTATTTGAGTGAGATTTCGAATCCATACTTTACCGACAGATTCTGCTGTACCACCCATAGGTGCATTAGGATAACGCTTGTCTGAATCAACAACAACTAAGCAAAAGCGCTCATTTTGTTTTTGGATTTCAACTAATACATCACTAGTTGTGCTTCCACCACCACCGGCTTTTTTATAAGATAAACGTACATTGGGATAATAAATGTGAGCTAGATATCCATAGAATGATGCATCATTAGCATTTTCTCCCAATATAATTGCTTTTTGTACCGAAATCGTTTTCTCAAAAAAGAAAATAGACATTTCTCGTTGCGAGGTTTTTACTTCTTTCGGTTCCTTATTAACCACATTAAAAGGCTCTATATCATAAGCATACGAATTATTCGCCTTTAAATAAGCCAAAGCTCTTTTCGCTCTATTATCCGTTACAAATGGTTCATAGAAGTCATATAATTCATCAGAAGCTTGAACTAATATATTAGCTTCATAAAAACCTAAAAGGATATTGGATATACAATCTGCAATTTTATCCCTTCTTTCGAGGTCTTCATTTTCCAATAAACCATCATCAAGATTTAACAACATATTATTTTTATTCTAAGAATCTAAGAATCCAATAGGCCATTTTTTTATTCGGCCATCACTACCGTACGAAGTTGTCTGAATACTTGAAATTCCTTTTTCTTTATTAAAAAGAAAAACAGATAATTCCTTCGACTCAAGTTCTCCTGTGCGTATCATTTTCCCTAGTCTATTCACTATTATAGGACTATGTGTCTCTATTATCAACCGAATAGAATTTTTTTTCTTTTTTGATAGCTTCAATGCATTCAAAAACAACTTTGCCATATCAGCCTGCATTGACGGATGTAAATGCACTTCTGGCTGTTCTACTACAATAGTATCCGAAAACTCACATTTATGCTGCTTGTTAGCAATGTCCCATAACATAACAGCAATAGGAAGTACTTGTGAATAACCTTGACCCACATCTACAATATTGTCCTTTTCTCCATCTACCACAACATAAATGCTCTGATTATCTGTATATGACTTGTTGTCATCATTAGAAAGCTGTATCTCAATACCTAAAGAATCCTTAATAAATGCATCAAACTCTTTTTTCTTCTTTCTGCTCAAAGACTGAATATAATCAACAACATTATTTCCTGAAGACGTGATTTCATCCACAGCAAAATCTTTATTTCTTATATAGCGTTCAAAACCAAACCTTATCGGCTCGATATAACTGGATTTTTGGAAATCCGCACGAATCAATTGGTCTATAAAAAACATGAGTTTATTTATAGCGAAAAAATTCAGATTTCCACATAAAAGAGAAAAATCTTTTGTATTTGGCTTGTAAGTGTCAATTAGTACTTTTGCTAATGAATTTTGCTGCAAGCCTTTCAAATATTTATATATATCCTCTTCCTGAAAAGAAGCATAATTGATAAGTTCTTCTAAATCTGAAGATTTAATTGTATCCAAGTTACTCAATCTGAATAGCTTTGAAAGAAGAAATCTACGCCCTGTTGGAATTTTTGAAATCATATCTGGCAATAATCCCTTAGTCTTATATTTCCATTTTACTGGGCTTGTATTTAGTTTTATGCCATCTATGAATATTTCTACATATCCTGTCCTTTGTTTTGAGGATAAAGATATAACATGATTGTCTAAATGAAATGTTAATTCTTGAAGGAATGTACCTTTACTATCTCCATCAACCACCATTTCCAACAAACAAGACTTTGAATCTTTTAAGAAAGGGATATTTTTTTCTTCATATATAAAGCATTCTTCACATCCTGTATCAGGACAATTATTCTTTGGCAATTCTAACTCTATTAAGAATTTCAGTTTACCATCACCACTAGGATGACGACTTAAAACATTAGAAAAACTTCCAAAATCATATGTCTCGTCATACCACATAAAAGGACCTCTGAGTTCATGCAAAATTGATTGCTTAAACAAAGGAAATAAACGCAGAATAGAACTTTTACCAGAAGAATTCTTACCCAAGAACAAATTGACATTATTGAATTCAATTTTTCCAGAATCTTGAAAACTTCTAAAGTTCTTTACTTGTATTGATTTCATAACTCAATATTTATGAATGTTTGTACTCAAATTATAAATCACCGTTAGAACGTAACTACTGATTTTCAGCAGTTAGCACATCCAACATTTTTCAAAAAACATGTTATTAATTGGTATTGCCAGAGCTGCCAATTAGACAGCCTTGACATTCTCCGTATATCACCATTACAAGCGTATCCACTATATTATAGTGTCAGAAGCATTCGTAAGCGGTCACTTTAGGCACGTTAAGCCCTGAAGTGAATGCTTTTTATTATCTTTTAAGAAAAAGTCATTTGAATTTATGCCCAAGAAGTAACTGTTGCCAGCTGCCATCTTTGAGCGAGTAAGTCCACCAATTTGTCCTTACGTATAGATTACTAAAGGAACTTTTGCTCTGCTACCTCCAATTTACTCAATGTAGGCATAAGTTTTACTATCTTGCGGCACTTCACTTTATTATAAAAGCAGTCAATATCATCGAAAAGGTCGTAAACCAGGGAATTCTGGGTAAAGGCATATATTTTATACATACTCTATACTGCTAAAGAGACAGCTATTACCTTTATATTTTTAATCCCTTCAAATATATCCCTGGTATATACCTTCTCCTTCGCATCATCTAAACAGATATCATAGCGGTGAGCGATGAAATGAACAGATGACTCCAGGGCATTCCTTCTATAGCTGGATCCGATTTGTCATCAGCCCCAGTAACGTTGATGCCCTTTGGTAAGCGGTAGCTTACGTCGGCTGTAGAAGGTGAATCCAAGCAATCCTGCGTCATATTCGCTTTCTACTTTATGTCTTTTGCTGCAACCATACCCGATGGTTGTCGTAGCTTTGTCGCTTTTTTCATAATGTGCATCATCTGAATTGTATTTATGGGTTTTTATTTGGCACACAGCCTATGCACATGACTTTTACTTTCGTCACACTTTTTTTATGAAAAGTGTGATTTTATTGCAAAAATACTAATTTATGTTGGATTACGTATAAGATTTTATGTTTTTTCTACTTATAATTAAAAAATATGGTATTTTTTTAGGAAATAGGGCTTAAAAAAGGCTTTCGAAAAACCTCTCTTAATGCTAAGGAGGTTTTTTGAAAGCCTACAAGTACTTCCTTGAACCTTAAGAGTCTTTCGAAAACCCACCAGTCCTCCCTTACCCTTAAGGGAGGGTCCACCTCTCATCTCGGTCTTCTCCCCTCAGGGAAGAAGAGGAAACCGCCCTACTCGGTGCTCAAACCGCTACGCTATAAGGTTGGCGGACCATCAGAGGTCTACGCCAGCAGCGGAGCTGCGGATTTTTGTGCGGGATAAACCGCAAGGACATACGATGCTAGATGCTTGCTCGATGTTGATGGAACCGCAGGGACATACGAATAGATGCTTGATGCTGATTGCTCGCAACTTGCTGGGATTGCTGCTGATGGGAACGCAGGGACACAAATAGATGCTTGAAGGTGGAGCCGTAGGGATTTAATCATTTTCAAAGAAAGCTCTTTCATTTCACCAAACATTTACAAACTTTGGCTCTTCTCCTATACGAGCTAAATAATCCTGACGGAGCATCTGCTCAAACTCTGCCATACGCTTTCTTTTTCTTTCCTTTGATGCCATGAATTTTTTCATTGCAGCATCACGCTTCTCCTAAAATTCTTTATTCAATCAATGAGTTAGACATACCAGTATTGTCCTCTAAGTATTCACCGAAGTGTAAATCACCGTTAGAACGTAACTACTGATTTTCAGCAGTTAGCACATCCAACATTTTTTAAAAAAAGCATATTATTAATTGGTATTGCCAGAGCTGCCAATTAGTAATGGTGATATACGCACCTTACTATAACATTTTACTCAGATAACTCATGTTAGTGGGCTACCAACCAAAAATGTCACTATGTGTACCTGTATCGGTTAAAATCAGAATCAATTCTTTATCATTTTGTTTCCAAACTAAAAGCCAATCGGAAGTAATATGACATTCCATACATCCTTTATAGTTTGACTTTAAAGGATGTGGTTTATATTCTGGTGGTAAAGTTCCTGTTTCTGACAAAATAGAAATGACTTTACGAAATTTATCCACAGAGCAACCTCGTTTCATGCATTTTTTAAATGACTTTTAAAACAAAGTTGAATACTTAACAGTATATTTCATCATTCCGCAAGACTCTTCATTAATTCATCCAAATCATTAGTTGCAAAGAGTTTTTCATTCTTTGCTGCTTCTAATGCCTTGTCTAATCTACAAGTCTTAGGGGCTTTTTGCTTTTTGGCAACCCACCCGAATTTCTTAATCAATGATTTGAAAAGAGAAATATCGGTTGTAGGGACATCTAATGTATATGTAGCTGTATTCATAATTGTATCTCCTTTTTTGACTGCAAATATAAGGGGATTCTGTGAAACAACCAAATTTTGGGAGGAGTTTTTGCTTCATGCCCAAGCTGTAACAGTAGCCAGCTGCCAGCTATGAGATAGTAAGTCTATCAATTTGTCCTTTGCCGTTTTCTTGATCCTGCGGAACACACATTGAGACATAGTCAATCCTGCGTCATATTCGCTTTTGATTTTATTGCAAAAATACTAAATTATGTTGGATTACGTATCAGATTTTGATATTTTTTGCTGACGATCAAAAAATATGCTTTATTTTTTGTAAATCGGCCTTGAAAAAGGCTTTCGGAAAACCTCCTTAGCATTAAGAGAGGTTTTTCGAAAGCCTACAAGTACTTTCTTAACATTCGAAAAAATAAAAGTACTTCCTTGAACCTTAAGAAATCTTCGAAAACCCACCAGTCCTCCCTTACCCTTAAGGGAGGGTCCACCTCTCATCTCGGTCTTCTCCCCTCAGGGAAGAAGAGGAAACCGCTCCTCCTCGTCGCTCTGAACCATTTCATTCTATGGTTGGCGGACCATCAGAGGTCTACGCCAGCAGCGGAGCTGCAGTTTTTTTGTGCGGGATAAACCGCAGGGACATGGGGGGGGTGCTGCTGATGCGACTGCAGGGACATGGGGATTGCTGCTGATGGGAACGCAGGGACACAATGCTGGATGCGGTGATAATAATACTTTTTATTCGACTTTGGACAGGATCGACTCTGGAGAGGTTCCCATCAGGGCTATGGCAGAAATCTTATGACCTTCATTGGCATTTAATGAATGACATCAGCGCTTACGTCCTTTACCAAATAACTCAGAATGCGAACCTAAACGAACTAATTCTATTGCGTTATTGTTCTTATCAAACCAAATCAAAAGTGTATCATTCTCTATATGGCATTCCATATAGTTCTTCCAGTTACCTTTCAAAGGATGAGGATTATATTCTTCCGGTATCTGATTGCCATCTGCCAAAAGCTTAACTATCTCCAAAACGTTTCTACAAATTCTTTATCATTCTTAAAACGCTTATAATCTTTCTTGAACTGCGAGGTCTTTCGAATTTCTTTCATAAACTCTATTCCTCCATTGATGCCATGAAACTTTCTAAGCTATCTACTCGAACTACTCCTGCATCATGACCACTCTCTGCCTCTTTCATTGCTGCCAAAGTTTCTGCGTTTGGAACATCTTCCAAAGCAGCACTCCTTGAAACAGGGGAGTCAGAAACTATTTTAACGCCTTTCATAAGAGAGAGGACATTCTTTAATTGCTCCAACAAAGATGGGCTATCTACCTGTAATGTTAACTGTGCCATAACTTCAATATTTAATTCGTAGCAAATATAAGGGTTGTCTGTGAAACAACCAAATTTTTGAAGAGTTTTTGCTTCATATTAATCTGTCTATAACTTCTGAACTTGCGAAAGTCCAATTCCATTATTAAATTCGGTGTTTTTCTACCATTTTTCTGACATTAGACCTATTTATCATATTCCTCTAAAATGTTCTTCCACATAGTCAATGACTTCATCTAATTGCGTCAAAGCCAAGTCTGACCAAACTACTTCCACCCTCTTTTTGCTTTAATATAAGACTCAACTTGCGAATTTAGAATGCAGCGACCTGCTCTATTTTCCTTCAGAGCATGTTCTGCAGCCGCAATCATCACCTCACGTGGTATCCCATGAATCGAATTAGTCGACTCACTCATATCAACATCGCCTAAAGAGGACTCAATTTTAGCTATCAAGGAATATTTATCCTCAATGCTTAATTTCTTGATTTCATCCCAATAAGGAATGGTCCTATCTTGAGATACATTATTTGTCGACATAATACATTCTCCTTAATTCTAATCCTTGCCCGCAAATTTACAACTTACTTTCGTAACCACCAAGAAAAACCTTAAATATTTGACACTAATTGACTTAAGCCACATGCGAAAGTTCTGTATCTTATTGGTACTTTTTTACTTCTCGACGACCTCAAAATCCTCTTTGTGGACGCCACGGATGGCAACAGCATAACCTCCAAAGTCGAAGACGAGTTGGCGGTCGCGGTCTATGCGGACGATATAACCTTCGCATCCTGCAAAAATACCGGTGAGTACACGCAGCTTTACATGGTCTTTGGCAAACTTCTCGAATGGGTCTCTCAGAAACGTTACTCTTTCTGGATTATCCTTCAATACTGTCATGAATGGTTGCATAACCTTGTCCCTGATGGAGGCAGGAACTCCCTTGCATCGGTCTTTCACCAAGTGGTATTGCGGATAATAATTCTTTAGGAATGCTTGGAGGACTTTTGTTTTGCCCTGCAAGAATACGAGTCCACTGATGGATGGCTGTAATTCTTTCTTTACTCCACCTTTTTCGTTCTTTTGTCTGTACCTCAAAGTGCGGTGAATGAAACAAGGTACGGCTGAATTGGGATTTTTCTCGTTATAGTCTTTCATCTCATTCTCAAAAGCCTGGGCTGTCTTGTTGTGAATGAACAGGTAACCCCAGGGCGTTCCTTCTATACCAGGATCCGATTTGTCATCAGCCCCAGTAACGTGAATGCCCTTTGGTAAGCGTTTGCTTCCGTCGGCTGTAGAAGGTGAATTCAAGCAATCCTGCGTCATATTCGCTTTTGATTTTATTGCAAAAATACTAAATTATGTTGGATTACGTATCAGATTTTGATATTTTTTGCTGACGATCAAAAAATATGCTTTATTTTTTAGCAATAGTTCGTTAAAATTTGAGTATATGGCTATGCGGCCTTAGGCTGCCAGCC
>ERZ1034713.573-NODE-573-length-20783-cov-55.218738_pt1 | contig 20783 bp, 15 predicted proteins | sample MGYA00520692_ERZ1034713 | MGnify/ENA primary metagenome ERZ1034713 (study PRJEB33766, sample SAMN09781717) | gut metagenome | biome: gut microbiome | host: Homo sapiens | place: Madagascar | study: EMG produced TPA metagenomics assembly of the PRJNA485056 data... | reverse complement strand
ATTTTGTCATGAACCACACCGCCAGCACCCACCGCTGGGCGATGGCGGCAAAGGCGGGCGACCCGTGGTTTCAGGCGTATTACCATCTCTATGACGACCGCACCATCCCCGACCAGTATGAGCAGACCGTTCCGCAGGTGTTCCCCAACACTGCGCCCGGCAACTTTACATGGTGCGAGAAGATGCACAAGTGGGTGCTGACCACCTTCCACGACTACCAGTGGGATCTGAACTACGCAAACCCGGCAGTGTTCGTGGACATGACCAAGAGCATCCTGCACCTCGCCAACCTGGGCGTGGAGGTGTTCCGCATTGACGCGGTGCCCTACATCTGGAAGCAGCTGGGCACCACCTGCCGCAATCTGCCGCAGGTGCACACCATCGTGCGGATGCTCCGCATGGTGCTGGAATGCGTCTGCCCGGCGGTCATCCTCAAGGGCGAGGTGGTCATGGCTCCCAAGGAGCTGGCGGCGTATTTCGGTACCCCGGAAAAGCCGGAATGCCACATGCTCTACAACGTGTCCACCATGGTCAACCTGTGGGGTGCCCTTGCCAGCCGGGACACCCGGCTGCTGAAGGCGCAGCTGGATGCCCTGCACGCCCTGCCGGACAACTGCTGGTTCGTGAACTATCTGCGCTGCCACGATGACATCGGCTGGGGTCTGGACGAGGCGGTGGAAAACCGGCTGGGCATCGACCCGCAGAAGCACAAGGAATACCTGTACCACTTCTACGAGGGCAATTTCCCCGGAAGCTGGGCAAAGGGTGAGCTGTACAACTACGACCCTGCCACCGGCGACGCCCGCAGCTGCGGCACCACCGCCAGCCTGTGCGGCGTGGAGCAGGCACTGGAAAAGGACGATAAAACCGCACTGGACTACGCCGTAAAGCGTGATCTGCTGCTGCACACTGCCATGGCGTTTTTGCAGGGCTTCCCCATGCTGAACTGCGGCGATGAGATCGCCCAGCTCAATGGCTGGGATTACAAAAACGACCCCGACCGTGTGGAGGACAGCCGCAATCTGCATCGCAGCAAATTCAACTGGGAGGACGCAAAGCAGCGCACCCGGAAGGGCACGCTGCAAAACCAGCTGTGGCAGGGCATGGAGCAGCTGCGCCAAATGCGTGCAGACCCCTGCTTTGCCCCGGATGCGTGGGTGACCACATGGGACAGCCACAACCCCGGCGTGCTGGCACTGGTGCGCAAGCGCGGTGAGGAAACGCTGGTGGGACTGTTCAACTTTACCGAGTACCCGGCAGGGGCAAGTCTGGACGCTCTGGGCGGCGAGTGTCACACCCCGGAGGGCACTTCCGTCTGGCTGGCGGATGTGGAGCTGAAGCCGTATCAGGCACTGCTGGTGCGCCGCTGAAAGGAGCAGCCTCTGCTCACCGGCACCAACGACTGTGCCGAGGGCACAGCCCAGCTTGCCCAGAACGGCATCCGGCTGATTTTTGTCACCTTGGGTGCAAACGGCGTATTCTACCGCTTTGGGGAGAAAACTGGCCATGTGGCTGGCGTCCCCGGCAAGGTAGGCGACACCAACGGCGCAGGCGATACCTTCTTTGGGGCTGCCCTGTCCAAGCTCTGCAAGGAGGAGCTGGACACCCTGACTGTGGACAAACTGGAAAGCATTCTGGCCTTTGCCAACAAAGCTGCCAGCATCACCACCAGCCGCCACGGTGCTATCCCTGCTATGCCTACATTGGAAGAAATCGAAAAATAACAGAACCGGCCACCGACCTGTAGCAAATCATACAGGCCGGTGGCCGGTTTACGCTATGAACAACGATTATGTCTATCCCAATGTCTTTATGAGCAATGAGGACACCGAACAGGTCTCCAACCTGCAGGCTGACCTCCAGACCTACATGAATACCCAGAAGGCAAACTGGATTATGAATGGCACGACCGATGCCGAGTGGAACGAGTATCTGGACAAGCTGGAAGCCTATGGTCTGTCGGACTATCTGAGCATCATGCAGAAGTATCTGGATGCTTTCTACGCATAATAAAATTTCTTCCCTTTGGAGGATTCCATGAACGATCTGACTTTACAAAAAGCCCGTGCTTACGAGGCAGAACATGGTGCGGAGATTTCGGCGAAAGAGCGCCCTGCCTACCATCTGACCCCCTATGTGGGCTGGCTCAACGACCCCAACGGCTTCTCTTATTATAAGGGGCAGTATCACCAGTTCTATCAGTATAACCCCTACGATGTGCGCTGGGCACCCATGCACTGGGGTCACGCCGTCAGCTCCGACCTGCTGCACTGGGAGTATCTGCCCTGCGCACTTGCCCCGGATTCCCCGGCGGACAATGGTCCCGGCTGCTTCTCCGGTTCTGCCACCGAGATGGATGACGGCAAGCAGCTGCTGATGTACACCAGCGTGATTGCAGAAAAGCAGCCCAATGGGGAGATGCGGGACATCCAGACCCAGAGCATTGCCATCGGTGACGGTCTCGACTACGAAAAGCCTGCCTGCAACCCGGTGCTGACCCAGAAAGACCTGCCGGAAGGCTTCAGCAAGTTCGACTTCCGGGACCCCAAGATCTGGCGGGAGGCTGACGGCACCTAACCTGATATTCCCTTCATTTCTCCTTCATTAAAGCACAGCCCCGCTTTGGATCCTTCTTCACCAAAGCGGGGCTGTGTTTGTTATTTGCAGTCGGTTTTTACGGTTCGATCACATTGAACGTCTTCTCGAACTTGGAGGCGTACGCCAGCAGGCGCTTCAGAACGGTGGCATCGCCGCTGATCTGTACCTGACCGGCCTGCTGACCTGTCATCAAGGCAAAGAGCTGCAGACGCTTGCAGGTGACGGAAGCCTGCGCATCCGGATGGTTCTCGCCGGGGTAAGACAGCAGGATGCCATTCTTACGGGTTACATAGAACTGTTCATTCACATCTGTCACCGTCAGATTCAGAGTCAGATCATCGTTCTGGGCGGCATTGGCATCGGTCATGATAGCGATGTAATCCAGCAGCATGGCGATGGTCATCTCGCCCATTGTCGCGGTCAGTCCATTGGCTGAGCGCGCCAGTTTGGACAGGTTGCCCTTGCGCAGCTCGGCGGCACCCATCAGATAGGCATTGCGCCACGCGCCGGACTCTGCCTGATAGCCAAGCTGTTCCAGTGCATCTGCGCACAGATTGCGTGCTTTCTGATTGGACGGGTCGGCGTAGACCAGTTCTTTGGTGATCTGCGCTACCCATTGATACTCGCCCTTTTCGTAGTCTTTTTTCGCTTTGCAGAGCACCAGCTCTGTGCTGCCCAGATATTCCACCAGCTTCCTGGCGGTATCGCTGGGCGGGAGAGGGTTCAGGTTGACCGGGTTGGCATCGTACCAGCCCAGATATTTCTGGTATACGGCCTTGGAATTGTGCGCCAGTGTGCCGTAATACGGCCGGGTGTACCAGACCTTTTCCAGTTTTTTGGGCAGGGTCAGCATCGCCGAGATCTCATTCGAGGTATACCCCTGGTTCATGTAATGCAGGGTCTGGTCGTGGATGAACTTATAGATGGCGGCTGTGTTCAGCAGATACTCATGGATCTCCTCGCCCCAATGCGGCCAGTTGTGGCTCTGGAACACCACATCGGTCTGATCGCAGAAGCGCTGTTCGGCCTCGATGATATACTTTGCCCACTCGTTGGCATCGCGCACCTCTGCGCCGCGCAGGGTATAGAGGTTGTGCAGGGTGCCGGTGCAGTTTTCCGCCATCCAGAGGGCGCGGTATTTCGGGAAATAGGCGTTCATCTCGGCGGGGGCTTCGGTGCCGGGGGTCAGCTGGAACTCAATCTCCAGCCCGTCGATGGTCAGTTTCGGGAGATCTTCCCCGATCTCGTAGGTAGGAGCAATGAGGGACACCGTACCGGTGGACTGTCCCATGCCGATGCCCACGCTCAGCGCACCCTTTTCGCCCTTGTCAAGCACCGTGCCGTATTGGAACTGTGCGCGCCGCGCCATGGCGATGCCCGCGTAGACATTCTCGCGGATGGCGTGCTTCAGAAAGCCCGCCGGCGCAAGCACAGGGACCTTGCCGGAAGCCAGCTGGTCTTGGAGCGAAAGGCTCGCATCTGCTGCCTGTGCGCGGTCGATGATACCCTCCACGCCGCCGAAGTGATCCACATGAGAGTGGCTGTACAGTACGGCCTTGATCTCCAGCGGGCCGAAGCGGTTTTCCATCAATTCCTTGGCGGCTTTCATGTTTTCCCTGCACATCAGCACGTCAAATACGATCCAGCCATGGTCGGTGCGGATAAATGTCGTGTTGGCCATATCGAAGCCGCGCACCTGATAGATGCCGTCGCACACTTCAAACAGACCGGCTTTGGCGTTCAGCTGCGTGTTCCGCCACAGGCTCGGATTGACGGTGTCCGGCGCGTCCCGGTTCAAATCGCCGTAGCTCTGCAGATCCCATGCAGATCTGTTATCATCACCATCGATGATCCTGCCTTCCGCGTTGTCCAGCCAGCCGCGCTCTGCGTTGGCAAACTCCCGCCGGTCGGAAAAATCCAGCGTTTCATACCATTCGGCGTTCTTTTCTGCCGTGATGGCCGTTGCCTCTTCGATCTCGCCCGGTTGGGTGGAGTCCTTGAAAATGTCTGTGATAAAGTTCAGACTGTTTTCGTCGGTGCTGCCTGCTGCATGCGCAGTCAGGGATGCGCCGCAGGCCAACGCTGCAGCTGCCGAAGCGGAAATAAAGTTTCTGCGGGTCATCTTCATAGTCGTTTGCCTCCTTTATATCTGGGTTGATTTTACACAGACCGTGGGCGGCTGCCAGCTGCGCAGGGCATTCCAGTCGGGCTTATAGATGCGCAGGAAGAGATGAAATTCAGTCTCTCCGATGGGAAGCCAGTTCTCCGTGTTTTCCGGCATCGCATGGGAAAGTGTGATATCAACAGAACCGTCTGCATTTCGATTCAAGACAGACCGGTCATTGATGCAGTAGCGATTGATGGGATTGTCGATGAGAAAATCGTCCTTGCCATAGGCGGTTACGGACCAAAACCCCTTCTCTAATGTCTGCGGGAACGAATCGAAATGCAGTGTGTAGGTCTTTTTACCGGTCAGGACTGCGCCGGTGCTGTCCACATCGGTTTTGGGGTAGATGGCAACATCGGTGGTGTTGGCACCCAGACCCCGCAGCGCCACCATGGCACGGTAGGTATATGTTGTGCCAAAGTTGCCGATGGGGTCGCCGAAATAGGTCCACTGACCCATCTGGCGCGTATAGCCCTTCGATTCGCTCAGCAGCTTTTTCTTCAGCTGGAGCAGCATCAGCTTCCAGCGCAGCCCACTGAACAGACCCAGCGCCTTGTCATCGAACTTCTCACCGGGGCCGATGTGCAGTGCTGCAAGCTCCCGGAGTACCGGCGCGTCTGCCGCAGCGGGCGGGTTGGTTTCCATCAGCTGGTTGGCGGTATCAAAAAATTCCTTTGCGTCCATGGCAAGAACGTGCTTTACCGGCACAAAGTCATTGGCAGGGTCATAGCTGCCTGCGGGGGCGGTCCATCCACCCGCCTGATAGGCGGAAAGCGGCATCAGCTGCATCTTATCCTGAATAGCCCGGACGTTGGGCAGGTCCTCCTGTCCGGAAAGCACGATGCGGGCAATGGTCCAGACCATCGTGGTAGGCACATCAATGCGCTGCACCCCTTCCGGCAGTTCGCCCTGCCAGTCTGCACGGGTAATGGCATAAAGCCCCGGCGTTTCCAGCACAGCGGCGGTGTTTGTCCACGCATCCAGCACCTGTACATTAAAAAAGCGGTCGGTCTGCGGCACGCCGTAGATCATTGGTTCTGCGCCGACATCCAGAAACGCCTGCGTATAGATGGTATCCACATTCGGCGTAACCACCACACGGGTCGTTGCATCTGCCAGCTTTTCCGCATGGATGAACTGGTTGATGGGGGCCTTGTTGCTTGTAGCTGTGCGGGTGTTTGTGGAAGCCGTCCGGGTAGCGTCCATGATCACCAGTGGAAAGGCGTACAGATACGCCTGCTCCAGAAGGTCCTGTGCAGCCATCGTTTGTTGTGCTGCGGCGGCTTTCTCTACGGGCAAAAGTGTAGCTGCGCAGACCACCGCAGCCGCAGTGGAAATGTTCAGAAATTCCCGGCGGGTCAGTTTCATGACATGAAGCCTCCTGTTATACTTTTTGCTTTATGCGTATGCGCTTTATGGGGAAAACCATTCGGTGTTCTGTGTTCATCATACGAAAAGAATGCCGGGAAGTCAACACTTTCTATGCATGATACGCCAAAAACGTGAGTTTTAACAAAAAGTGCCTCAGATTATTGTTGAAAGCTCCGTTGAATTGCGCTTTTCACGAATCCTCCTTGTCCGATGCACAGCAGTATGTTATACTAAAGTCATCAACTGACAAAGGAGCACTGCAATGAGCGACCTGAATCGATGGATGCAAAAACACAATCTCTGCCCGGAAAACATTTTATATCTTTACCGCAGCGACCGGAAAACGGTCCTTCACCGCATGGACGGCGGGGAAGCCGCGCTGTATGCGCCGATGCACAGCGTCCTGTCTGCTCTGCCGGAAGATCAGTTCCTGAATATCAGCAAGGGGATCGCAGTGAACCGCAGCCAGATCGTAAACATCGGCAACGATGGCGTTTATACCATGTCGGACGGCCGCACGTTTCAGGGACGCAAGCGCGGCCTGAGCAGCCACCGCCGCCTGCGCATGGAGATCGGGCGGTCCGATACGAAGCCTCGCCCCATGAGCATGAGCCTATTGGAAAAATGCAGCCTGCTGGACGATATGCCGCTGGCGTTCTGTGTCATCGAGCTGGTCTTCAATGAAGATGGACACGGCGTGGATTTCATCTTCCGCTATTGCAATGCGGAAATGGCCAATATCGAGGGTGTGCCGGTGGAGGAAATGCTGAACCGCTCGTTTTACAAGGTGTTCCCCAATGGGGACAAAAAGTGGCTGGTGTCCTATGCAGATGTGGCACTGAACGGTACGAAGCATACCCTCCACGATTACAGCCCGGAGGTGGACAAATATCTGACCATCCACTGCTATCAGCCCGAACCGGGGTATTGTGCCTGTGTGCTGCAGGCAAACGAGCCCTGAAGCAACAGGCGGCGTGGCCCATACAATGGGTCATGCCGCCTTTTGCTTTTGTTTTGGGTAGCTTGAGCGAGCGACAACCACCAGCTTCGCTGGTGGAGAAGAAAATGCTTTAGCTATAAGATTCGAGCGAAGCGAGATGACAAAGAAATTGTCATCTCAGAAGATGCACTTTGCAGCATAGCTCAGCCGGGTCGGCCTGCTGCGTTATCACTGCCACAGCGGGTATCTGTCCGCTGTCGTGCAGGAAAATGAGATGGCCAATGTGCTCACCCCGGCGGGCGGCATCTTCCGCCCTCCGCGAGGAGGGCGACCGTCCGGTCTGGCTCCCTTTGGTTATCGTCGGGTATTTCTATCCACACCCTCCGCGAGGAGGGCGACTCGCCGGATATATCGGCAATGGTAGTTGCAGGGCATTTCTATCCACGCCCTCCGTGAGGAGGCGACCCATCTGGAATCAGCTGCTGGATCAGCAGGACAGATTTCTATCCACGCCCTCCGCGAGGAGGGCGACAGGTTGAGCTGGCGCAGCTGCTCGTGAACAAGGCCTTTCTATCCACGCCCTCCGTGAGGAGGGCGACGTTCACTGTGGCGCTGGACGTGGCCGGTGGTTTCCTATTTCGATCCACGCCCTCCGTGAGGAGGGCGACATTCCGGTAAAGCGCCGGGAGATACGGCGCAGCGTATTTCTATCCACGCCCTCCGCGAGGAGGGCGACCTTTATACCACGCCACAAGGCTCGTGTATTGCTTATTTCTATCCACGCCCTCCGCGAGGAGGGCGACATGTGGATCTGTCAGTGCCCTACAAGGACTATGCCATTTCTATCCACGCCCTCCGTGAGGAGGGCGACTGCGCATGGCCGCAGAGCTGGACAAAGACTTCTTCATTTCTATCCACGCTCTCCGTGAGGAGGGCGACGAAAAGAGTATGTGGAGTGCTCCACCGGCGGAGAATTTCTATCCACGCCCTCCGCGAGGAGGGCGACGTTGGACGGCACCAAGACCGCCGCAGAGGTGGAAATTTCTATCCACGCCCTCCGCGAGGAGGGCGACTTCGCACAAGGTCACGTTGCCTCCACCAAATGTATTTCTATCCACGCCCTCCGCGAGGAGGGCGACCCGAAGCCTCTTGATCTGGAAGCTGCGGCACAAAAAATTTCTATCCACGCCCTCCGCGAGGAGGGCGACATGTCCGCCAGCTCTATAATCTCAGGTTTTTCACATATTTCTATCCACGCCCTCCGCGAGGAGGGCGACGTTAATGCAATCCAGAAGTATAGCGGGACTACCGTATTTCTATCCACGCCCTCCGCGAGGAGGGCGACCGGATGACGTGATTGCACAGGTCTGGGCAGAAGCATTTCTATCCACGCCCTCCGCGAGGAGGGCGACCTGCGATGCCAGCCTTGGTCAGGCGACCGTGTTCGTATTTCTATCCACGCCCTCCGCGAGGAGGGCGACTCACAAAGGGCCTGCTGGATATTATGCAGATCGCGGCATTTCTATCCACGCCCTCCGCGAGGAGGGCGACGGCTGTCACCAGTTCAGCCCGCCCGCGATACCTTATTTCTATCCACGCCCTCCGCGAGGAGGGCGACGGCTTCAACTGTGCCGTCTGCATAGGTCAGCACAATTTCTATCCACGCCCTCCGCGAGGAGGGCGACTACAAACGCGGCGGCTTCGCGGTCGCTGCTGATATTTCTATCCACGCCCTCCGCGAGGAGGGCGACCACCCCGCCGGGGTGAATCCACTGAAAAGAGGTATTTCTATCCACGCCCTCCGCGAGGAGGGCGACTATTCCTTGCTGTCGTTGTCGTCGTGGGTGCGGTATTTCTATCCACGCCCTCCGCGAGGAGGGCGACGTAGTTCAGGACATTGTAACCCGTCGCTGCATCATTTCTATCCACGCCCTCCGCGAGGAGGGCGACACACCGCCCTCAATGCGAGTTTCACCGTAAATGTATTTCTATCCACGCCCTCCGCGAGGAGGGCGACTCGATGCGCCACAGGTACAGGTTGTCATCAAAGTAATTTCTATCCACGCCCTCCGCGAGGAGGGCGACTGGATGAAGTTCTGAAGCACATCCTTGCCGATGTTATTTCTATCCACGCCCTCCGCGAGGAGGGCGACTTGCGGCCCAATAGCCTACAGCCATTTTTTATGTCATTTCTATCCACGCCCTCCGCGAGGAGGGCGACAGCGTGAGCGCCGAGTCCTATGCGGCCCGCAAGGAATTTCTATCCACGCCCTCCGCGAGGAGGGCGACGTAGTTCAGGACATTGTAACCCGTCGCTGCGTCATTTCTATCCACGCCCTCCGCGAGGAGGGCGACCGATGACCGGCGAATCTTTCTTCAGCCATAGGTCATTTCTATCCACGCCCTCCGCGAGGAGGGCGACATGGGCTTGTCCAGCTTGCTCTGGTTGCTCAGAACATTTCTATCCACGCCCTCCGCGAGGAGGGCGACCCGCCGCAGGCATCCGAAAGGGACGGACTTCTCATTTCTATCCACGCCCTCCGCGAGGAGGGCGACAAGGGATAAGGAGGACACCCTATGTACAATTTCAAATTTCTATCCACGCCCTCCGCGAGGAGGGCGACCTGATTGCGTCTCTCTTGCCGCAATAATACAGGATTTCTATCCACGCCCTCCGCGAGGAGGGCGACTCGACCGCCTGCACAAGGCCATCAATAACATGACCATTTCTATCCACGCCCTCCGCGAGGAGGGCGACTCCAAAACCCGCAAAAAGATGGGCGGGCAAATCATATTTCTATCCACGCCCTCCGCGAGGAGGGCGACCGTTCTTGCTCCCAGCGGTGGCAGCAAGAATATATTTCTATCCACGCCCTCCGCGAGGAGGGCGACTTTGCTTTTTCGGCTTCTTTCGCAGCTTGTATTTGCATTTCTATCCACGCCCTCCGCGAGGAGGGCGACCGACGTCCGGCGTCCGCAGGCCGACCGGCTGAAATTTCTATCCACGCCCTCCGCGAGGAGGGCGACGAGCTGTGTGCGAAAAGCTCACCCAGCTGGCGGATATTTCTATCCACGCCCTCCGCGAGGAGGGCGACTGTGCGAAAATCATAATTGTCAACGCTGGAAAGCTATTTCTATCCACGCCCTCCGCGAGGAGGGCGACCTGTATATCGCATTTTTCACAATGCTATTCCCATATTTCTATCCACGCCCTCCGCGAGGAGGGCGACTTGGACATATAGTTGGAGGCAGTACACTATAAGATTTCTATCCACGCCCTCCGCGAGGAGGGCGACGGGAAGGAAAGGGATTTTATGGCGACGGCGTGAGCATTTCTATCCACGCCCTCCGCGAGGAGGGCGACCCTTGTGCACATCGACGAGGACGCCAGCGCAGACAATTTCTATCCACGCCCTCCGCGAGGAGGGCGACGACCTGATCGAGCCGGAGGCCGGAGAGCGAAAGGATTTCTATCCACGCCCTCCGCGAGGAGGGCGACGATGTCGAATGTGATCTGTCCGAGGCCGGGGCGGATATTTCTATCCACGCCCTCCGCGAGGAGGGCGACGGGCGCGTTGGATGCAGTGGGAGCGCCTTCGTAATTTCTATCCACGCCCTCCGCGAGGAGGGCGACCTTTTCATGGTCGCCATCGCTGGGCACCCCCTTTCAATTTCTATCCACGCCCTCCGCGAGGAGGGCGACTCAACCCCGACAAACTGGTGGTCAAAGACGAGTACAATTTCTATCCACGCCCTCCGCGAGGAGGGCGACGCAAAGATGTACACCGGCGTGAAGCAGCAGAAAGAATTTCTATCCACGCCCTCCGCGAGGAGGGCGACCACAAGGCGGTCGGCTTCGGCATCATCAAGGCAAACATTTCTATCCACGCCCTCCGCGAGGAGGGCGACACTGCAGGTGTCAACCACAAGGATTTTTTCGCTTAATTTCTATCCACGCCCTCCGCGAGGAGGGCGACCACCTGCACCGGTTGGGAAATAGCGATCTTTGAAGAATTTCTATCCACGCCCTCCGCGAGGAGGGCGACGGCTGTCACCAGTTCAGCCCGCCCCGCGATACCTTATTTCTATCCACGCCCTCCGCGAGGAGGGCGACTCTGGCAGAAAATATCCGGCAATCAAGGAAGAGGCATTTCTATCCACGCCCTCCGCGAGGAGGGCGACTTGTACAGTCTGAGCCACGGTTGACCAGGATAATATTTCTATCCACGCCCTCCGCGAGGAGGGCGACTGCTGATTCCGGCGGGTGCAGTGCAACTATGAAAAATTTCTATCCACGCCCTCCGCGAGGAGGGCGACTCGCGCAGACGCCCTGCGCCATCAGCAGCTTCTTATTTCTATCCACGCCCTCCGCGAGGAGGGCGACGGTTGCAGGTTCAAACCCTGCAAGCGGCATTCTATATTTCTATCCACGCCCTCCGCGAGGAGGGCGACGACCGCTGGATGGCGGAAATCGGAAAGGATTATCTGAATTTCTATCCACGCCCTCCGCGAGGAGGGCGACCCATCATGTCAACCATGTCAAGGACGCACCGGAATTTCTATCCACGCCCTCCGCGAGGAGGGCGACGCGTGAGCGAATGGTCAGGCCGATTTTACACATCTATTTCTATCCACGCCCTCCGCGAGGAGGGCGACTTCGGACACGGCAGACACGATGGGCGACGTGCTGATTTCTATCCACGCCCTCCGCGAGGAGGGCGACTATGCGTTAGTTCGCGTTAGTATGCGTATCGTAAGGATTTCTATCCACGCCCTCCGCGAGGAGGGCGACATGCGGTGGAATGCAAGGTTCCGCTTATTTTGAATTAAATTTCTATCCACGCCCTCCGCGAGGAGGGCGACTTTGCGGCTCCCTCTGCGCCGGTCTCCGCCATGGCATTTCTATCCACGCCCTCCGCGAGGAGGGCGACAGGGCGGCGGCGGGGGTGATATTATATATTTATAATTTCTATCCACGCCCTCCGCGAGGAGGGCGACTCCTGCACAATGCGGATGCCCACGCCCTCTATGTACATTTCTATCCACGCCCTCCGCGAGGAGGGCGACGACATAACGCCGTTGAGGTATGGGAACTTCTGCAATTTCTATCCACGCCCTCCGCGAGGAGGGCGACGATGATCCGGCGAGTGCGGGGCGAGAGTTCAAAAATTTCTATCCACGCCCTCCGCGAGGAGGGCGACCATGGCGAAGCCGTATTTTGTGACCAGCGAATTGTAATTTCTATCCACGCCCTCCGCGAGGAGGGCGACCGCAGATAGAGAAAATGAAAAAATCCCAAACAGACATTTCTATCCACGCCCTCCGCGAGGAGGGCGACGGGAAGAGCCGAAAAACATAGGCCGTGCCAAGAAATTTCTATCCACGCCCTCCGCGAGGAGGGCGACTTGTTTGCCGCCGTTGTCAACAAAAATGCCAAAAATTTCTATCCACGCCCTCCGCGAGGAGGGCGACGCGGCCACCCTGACGCTTCGGGCGCAGATAGAGAATTTCTATCCACGCCCTCCGCGAGGAGGGCGACGCGGCCACCCTGACGCTTCGGGCGCAGATAGAGAATTTCTATCCACGCCCTCCGCGAGGAGGGCGACGCAGTAGTTCAGGACATTGTAACCCGTCGCTGCGTCATTTCTATCCACGCCCTCCGCGAGGAGGGCGACGGTACACCGGCAAAGCTGAAAACGGAAATACCGAGGTATTTCTATCCACGCCCTCCGCGAGGAGGGCGACCGTGCATTTCGTGCACGGGAATTACGATGCTGCGAGATTTCTATCCACGCCCTCCGCGAGGAGGGCGACAGCAAAAACGGAGAAAAACATCTCCGCTTTTGTTTCATTATAAAACGATCTGCACAGATTTGGAAGAGCTTGTCCAAAAACATCCGAAAAAACAGCTGCGATCTGCACAGAACGGCTTGAAAACATGGTGCGAAGGAGACGGAAAAGGGGTGAGCGCTTTCCATTCGCACCGAGGGAACAGGCTAGAAAATCAGCACGTCTCCGGATTCAAACAGGGGATGCACCCCGATGTGCTCGACCTTGGTCTTATAGTTGTTGCCCAGTTGATAAAACCGCAGACTGTCCAGATCGGGGTCGATGAGGGCGGCAAGCTCGGACTTCAGAACAGCAAACTGTGCGGCGTCCAGCAGGCACTCGAAGACAGAATTCTGCACCCGCTGCCCGTGGTCCACGCACTTTTTGGCGACTTTGCGCAGGCGTTTGCGCCCAGCAGCGGTCTCGGTGTTGACATCGTAGGTGATCAGGACCAGCATAGACGCACCTCACTTCCAGAAGAACGGCGGATACAGCTCCAGATCACCGCGCAGAGTCCGCGCCAGAAGGAGCGCCTGTACGTAAGGCACCAGTCCCCAGGGCAGTTTCTCTTTCAGGAAGGGATGGGTGATCTGCTCCTGCTTTTTGGTCTGCCAGGCTTTGAGAAACGCGCGGCGGCCATCGTCGGTCAGGAGGACAGCACCATTCTCCTGTTTCTGGAAGTGCTTCGCTGTCAGCAGTTTCTGGTTGATGCAGGACAGCACGAACCGGTCTGCGGAAACGGCGCGAAGCTCTTCCATAAGGTCCAGCGCCAGACTGCGGCGTCCGGGACGGGCGCGGTGCAGGAAGCCGACATACGGGTCCAGCCCAACGCTGCTCAGTGCGGAAGCGCAGTCGCGGGCCAGCAGAGAATAGGCAAAGGAGAGCAGCGCGTTCACATTGTCCAGCGGCGGCCGACGGTTTCGGGACACGAACGGAAACGCTTCATGCTGCTGTAAAATGAGGGAGTCGAAGCAGTCAAAGTAGCGCTGCGCGGCTTCCCCTTCCAGACCGCGCAGCTGGTCGAGATCGTCACACTGCTCAATGAGCGGGAGCGCCGCCGCAAGCTGGGCACTCGTGCGTTTGAGTTCCTCTACGGGTACGCGCTGCGGGTGGTCGCGGGTGGCGCGTTCCAGTACCCAGCGGGCGTTGTAAACTTTGCCAAGGATGAAGTACCGCGCATAGCGGCAGCTCAGCGATTCGCTGTCGGAGATGCGGTACTGGGTCTGCCGCAGCAGGACATTGCCGCGCTCTTCGCCGACGGTGCGCGCCAAAAACTGGCCGTAGGGGCTGAAAAAGCAGAGGTCGATACCCTTGGCCGCGCATTTGCCCATGAGTGCCGGGCTGGCACCGGAGCGGCTGAAGCAGACGATCCCTTCCAGCGTGTGGAGCGGGACCCGCCCGATCTCGGTCTTCTGGCGGCTGACCACGACATTTTCGCCGTCGAGCGAAAGATAGGCGTCTTCCGAAGTGACGTAAAGCTGGGTCAAAAGCTGTCTCATGGCGTGTCCTCCGCTTGCACTTCGTCCAGATAGGCTTTCAGGTAGGCCCTGGGGTCGGCGCGTTTGTACAGTGCGGGCAGGCAAAGCTCTTTGAGGGAGCAGGCGTTGCAGAAGGTTCCCGGCTTGACTTTTGGAGTGTAGCCGCGGGCGAAATACTGGTTCATCTCGTCGGCCATGGCCTGCGTTTTTTGGCGCAGCGCGTCCGTCAGCGGGACGAGTTCCCGCCGCCGCGTCTCCTCGTAGAAGAGCGCGGCCTGCGGGATATCACAGGCCAGCATCTCTTCCAGAGCCATGGCCTGCGCGCAGAGCTGCAGCCGGTCGGCGTCGTTCTCCTTGGCGCGGCCATGTTTGTACTCCACCGGCATGGGTCGCCAGCGGCCTTCGGTGTGCTGCAGCGGGATGCCCTCCGGGTCCGCCCGGAATTCCACAACGTCGCAGTCTCCGCTGAGCCGCAGGCGGTGGCTGACGACCTTCATCCCCCGTGTGATGAGCAGATCGCCCCGCCGCTCGGTCTGCGCGGTATCATGGCAGCGGGTATGTTCCAGCCGCCCCTCTGCAGTGCGAAGATTCTCAGACCATTGCTGTTCGAGGTAGGCCAACGCCCATTGTCTTCTACAAAAGGCAAAGTGTTGAATACCGGACATTTGCAGATATTCGTCAGTGTTCATCATACACTTCCGGCGTCAGACCGTCCAATTCGTCGCAGGTGATCTCGTAATCCTCTGCGCTGTGAGGTGTCTCGCAGGTTGACTTCACATGCAGGCAGCGGTGGACCTTGGCGGAGGAATACTGACCGCTCTTGCAGTTGTGCTCCCACCAGTACAGGCGGATCACCTCCATGCTGCCGTCCGGCCGGGCAGAAGACGTGTCGTTCTCAAATAATGTGAGGAGAGCCTGCTTGATCAGGTCTGCATCCTCCTGCGTGAAGCCGGTCTTTTCGGCAAGCTGGCAGTTGATGCTGCCAAAGGTAGTATAGACGCCGAAGTCCACACGGTGCTTCATACCCATGGTATCGCTGGATTTTTTTGCACCGGATACGCCGTTGACGCTTTTGGTGATCTGCAGGCTGCTGATCTCGACAGGGTCAACGCTGAACGCCGGGTGGATGGATACGGGCCCACGCACACCGATCGAGACACCGTCGGCCTCGCCGCCATTCTTGAAGGCGAACACCTGACCGAAGCTGCGCACATCCAGCCAGGTCTGGCAGGCGACTTTTGCGTAAACATCGGCGTCTTTTTCTTTTTTCAGTGCAGGAATAGAGTCAGCACGGTCTTTCAGGCTTTTGCAGCCGTCGATACAGCGGTCATTGGACTGCACAAAAACCGGAGCGCCGAGGTCCATCATGCGGTTGCGGATCTTTCGTTTCAGGCAGACATCCGAGATCTCGCCGTAGCCTTCGTAGGTCTCACGGGGGCGGTTGCCATTGAGCGGGTCCCCATTGGGGTTTGCGTGGCGGACGGAAAGAACAAGGGCAAAGTCGATCTTATGGTTCAAAGTACTCATAATAGTAGATCCTCCTGTTATTTATTCTTCACTCGGATTGGAATTCTTTTTCGATTCTTCGTTTTCACGGCGGAAGGCCATCAGCTGGCTGGAATAGCCAAGGAGATAAAGTTCGCTCAAGGGTTTGTTGGTGAAGTTTTCTTCACCGAGCTGATCGATCAGATCCAGCATGAGCTGATAACGGCGTCGACTGCCGTTTTTGGACTGGATGCGGCTCAGATAGGGCGTGAGCTTGTTTTGCAGCAGAACGGTCGTTTTGGCGGGTCGCTGTACGAACATGACCTGTGCCCGTTCGGCATTCGTTGTACGTTTTTCATCGGTGGTCAGGTTTTGTGCATAGCGTTCGACCTGCTCTGCGCAGGCGAGGATGCGGCCGAACAGATAGCTGCGGTCGCGGCAGGTTTCATCCAATGCCATAGAATAAGATTCTCCTTTCGATCGGTTGTAATAACCGCAGATCAGCGCACAGGCGATGCTGCGGGTCTTGCGGGCTTCCCAGGGCTCCAGCGTGACGCCTGCCGTAGCACGGCGTACAGCGCTTCGCACAAGGTCATAAGGCAGCGGTTTTCGTTCTACCAGACAGGGAACAAGGCGCTCCAAAGTCTGTTGCTTGAGTTTCTGATCGACCTTTTCTCCGTAAGCAGCTTTCGCGATGTCCTCCGGAGCGGGTGCTCCGACAAACGAAAAATGTTCCTGCTTGGGTTTCGTTCCGGACTGTGCCGGTGCGGGGCGGGAGCGGTATTCCAAAAGCCACACAAAGGTCTTGTGCCAGTCAACGATATTTTCCAGCAGCCGGGAGCCGCTGAGTTCCTGATAATACCGGACCGAAAGGCGGCCTTTGGCACCAGAAGGAGAGTCCAGGATCAGAACGGAAAGCTGGGAGGTGTCGGTCAGCTTCAAGCGGTATCCATGGATCGCCCGATTGAACTGCCGCGCAATGGTCTCGGCGGTGGAAGCTTCCTGTGAGGGCATCAAAGCAAATTCTGGAATCTCCATGTCATCGAGATCATCAGCGGGGGCATTCTGCGCGAGATCATAGGTATCATCGCAAAGCGAGGGAACCGGTTCATCCTGTGTGCCCCAGACCAGGATGGATTCATCACCAAGATTTGTGCCCTGACGGCTGATGAGCCAGCGCAGTGCACTGTGGGCTTCCTGCGTGGTGCGATAGCCGATAGAAAGCGCCTGCTGCGTATTATGAAAGCGACCACGGAAAGTGTAATTGAACCCTTTGTCCGCATTGTGCGAAATCAGCTTGGTTCCGTCGCCATCATTACGGATTTTCTTAGGACTGAGATACGAAATAGCAGTTTTTTCACCAAGAACTGTGCAGTAATCTCTTGAAGTGATGGTTGGCTCATAAAATGACAAAAAAGAATCCCAGATCTCTTTGTCATTTGAAAGATCGATGCCATTTACGCGAAATCGAACAAAAGCTTCCGTTTGATCACTGATAAGCGAACTGATGGGATGTTTGGAATCATTGGGGTTATCGTCTGTCTGGGGGAGAAGACCTGAATCGTCTGTAAAAAGAACGTTATAATGAATTAAATCTTGAATGAGCATGCCTTTTTCAAGATAGGTTAAAACAGCACGGACCAGTGGATGCGAAAAAGGTGAATTACACCATTGAACAAGTTGGGCGTGATACGCGTCCCAGCCGGCCCTTTTGGGACCACCGAAGTCTTTATAGTTGGAAGCAACGTATTGAAGCTTATCTGCCAAGGGATGTGGCGCAATGTTTGTGGTACGAGCAAGGGATTCTTCGGTGCAGGGGATGATAGTGGTTTGTTCATCCTCCTTTTTGGAACCCTTCTCTTTGTTCTTTTTGCGCAGGACAAAAGCGTTCAGAAAATTGCCGTCGAGGTCGAGCTCTACCTGAATCTGTGCCTGCTGGGTGGTGTGACCGACGGGCAGGAGGGTGGCACGATTGGGTTCCTGCCTGCCGATGAGGTCAGGTTCTGCCCGGCGGATGTACTCATAGGTCTGATAACAGCGTTCCAGCCAGCTCATTCGGAGAACACCTCCTGATAAAGATCATCGCAGCTTTGGAGCGTTTCGTTCAGGATGAAATGCTTGGCCGACTGCTTCCGGATATCGCGGACGACGGGGCACTCTTCCGGGCGGCAGAAGTGGATGATGCCGTTTTCCATCACCGGATACCAGAAACGCTCCTGCATGGTGCCAGTGGTGGTCTCGTCTGCGTAGGTCAAACCATGCAGCATCAGGCCAAGCGGAACAGAGGGAGTGTTGTCGTAAGCACCGGGGCCCTCGCCAAAGGTGCAGGGTTCTACGTAACCCTGACATTCCCGTGTACCGAGGAAGATGTCCCGCCGCCCGCCGCGTTCCAACATTCGCTTGGCGATGGCGTAGTGCTTGTTTTCGTTCCGGTCCTGCGCAAGGTCCGGGCGGTGCTCGTTCCACTCAAAGTGGGCGCGCACCTGATAGGCAACATCAGACAGATACGTATAGATGGAAAGGTCGTTTTTGCCGTTGCTGTAGTTGATGGGGCGGATGCCCTTAGACTGCGTTTCAATCCGGTTCAGGATGCGGACATCGGTAGGAACCCAAATAAATGTGGGCTTCCAATAGATGCTTTCCAGAATGCCTTTGAGCGCTTGGTACGTCGGGACGGGGTAACTGCATTTCTCGCCGCCCACGCGGGTAATGGGGTCACTGAAAAGTGCATAGCGTCCGGATACAAGCAGAGTGATGGTGTTGGGATATTGCAAAGAAATTCCTCCTTTTTATCAGAAGATCAGAACCTCCGGTGCAGAGGGCTCGGTCTGGATGCCCTTGATGGAGTCATAACAATTGGACTGCAAAAGATAGACGGCTCCTTTTGCTCCGGGTAGGATCGCATGGGCTTGGTCAAGGCGTCGGAACTCGCTGCTATTGAGCTCTACGGTATAATGCTGTGCCTCACGGAACAGTTCGGGACTCGGATGTTCGGTGGACAAAAATAATGAAACGAGTTTCTGCCCCTGTTCCTGGTACGGCACAATGACGGAAATCGTGTCGCTTTCCAGTGCATGAAATTGCGATTCGGCTGTATCAAATGCTTGAAAAAGCATAACAGGGGAAAGCGGCGGTGCCGAACGGTGGGTTTCCCGATATGCTTTGACACCGGATTTGTTGTCGCTCAGAAGGTCGAGGAGCGTCTGTCCGTCCTGCCCGGTCGGGGCAAGCATCTGGTTCTTCTGACGACCTTCTGAATAATAGGCATCGTAGTAGGCCTGAATGGAGGCCGGAGAGAGCAGGTCTGTATGAGCAGGCAGGCTGGAAAGCAGACGTTCTGTGGAACGACGCCCCTCATCCAGATCCGGCAGGGAGTCCAGATGTTCTTCGTTTTGTGCGCAGGGGAGCAGATAGACCGGGCGGCAGGACGTTTTACCGTGACGATTGCAGCGTCCGGCGGCCTGTGCGACGCTGGGCAGGCCGGCCATGCCGCGAATGACGCAGTCAAAGCTCAGATCTACACCTGCTTCAATGAGTTGAGTGCTGACACAGATTAGTTTTTGTGCCGGGTGTGGTGGATCCAGATGGGCTTTGATGGCGTCGATCACATCCATGCGGTGCTGCGGGCAAAGATGTGTAGTAAGGCAAAAAAGCTGAACATCCGAACCCAGAAGAGGTTTTAGATGATCGAATACGGCTTCGACCATCCGGCGGGTGTTGAGGATCACGAGCAGAGAATCATTGGTTTGGAGCTTGTCTAACGCAAAATCGGCCAGAGATTCAGCAGAAAAACCGGAATGGTCGAGAATGGGGACGATTTCGGTTCGCTTGAACTGCTCAAAGCGTTTTGCATAATCTGGAACGATGTCCTTGGGAGTAGAAAACAAAAGTGGATAAGCAAGTTGCTCCAGAGGAGGCTGCGTGGCGGTGCAGAGGACGATCGTGCAGCCCATCGCCCGCGAAAGCAGGTTGAGTGCAATGTTGAATAAGTAGGTGTGCTGCAATGGAAGCGACTGGATCTCATCGAAAAGCAAGACAGCGTTGGCCAGTGAGGGCATTCTGCGGGCGTTGCGGCGAGGCGCAGCGAACAGGGTGTTGAGAAATTGAACCATGGTCGTTGCAATGAGGGGCACACCCTTCCAATTCTGCGTTTGTGCCAGAATGGATTCCTGCAGAGTCTCGTCCTGGATGGCGTCCGCGTGATGTTCCAGAACAAGAGCGGAATTGCCGAGCGCCTTCCGGAAATGCCCGGTGTTCTGCCCGATGATCGAGCGATAGGGTGCAAAATAGAAGATCCGGCTGGCATGGGTGTGCTCTGCTGCGTGAATACAGAAACGGAGGCCGGAGTAAGTCTTGCCGCCTCCGGTGGGAACATAGAGCCGGTAAATGCCGGGAGCTGCGTTCTGCCCGGCAGAACGACACTGGTCGGAGATTTCCTGCCGCAGAAAGTCGATCGTGCGGGTTTGTTTCAGGTCTGCAAGAAAGTGCTCCACGGTGTTCGCCAGTGCGGGCCAGTGGATTGCCTCAACGGATGGCAAAGGCGTGTTTTCCTCAAAATGGGCGGTGTCGGTCCAATCGGCATCGACCAATGCACCAAATAGATAGCGCTGAACAAGACCGAGCATCATCCGAAACGAAATGCTGTTGGAGCGGTTGTCACCGATTTGCAGGAGTTCGTTCCAAAGAGACGCGATCTCCTTTGCGGCAAGCGCTATTTCCTGCTCGATCTCTTCGCGCGGGATGCACTCGGTGAAAAAAGATTCACAGCTCTGGGCATAAAATGGCGCAGCTTTCTCGGAACACATTCGTTCCAACCAGGGTTCACTGCCGCTTTCCGGGTCAAAAATATCACAGCGCGTTCCGTGATGGCAGCCGATGGCGATGGCGGCAAACTGTGCAGCCAGACGGTAACTTT
>ERZ1034713.571-NODE-571-length-20812-cov-4.926483_pt1 | contig 20812 bp, 20 predicted proteins | sample MGYA00520692_ERZ1034713 | MGnify/ENA primary metagenome ERZ1034713 (study PRJEB33766, sample SAMN09781717) | gut metagenome | biome: gut microbiome | host: Homo sapiens | place: Madagascar | study: EMG produced TPA metagenomics assembly of the PRJNA485056 data set... | reverse complement strand
CAAACGCACTGAATCCAATCTCTGTTACACCATCTGGAATCGTGATGAATGTAAGGTTTTCACAGCCAGCAAATACATCATCTCCGATTGCTACAATTTGATATTCATTTCCATTCTTATCAACCACAACTTCCGGAATTACTATATCCCATTCTCTTGGAATCGGGTTCCCAGTCGCAGGATCAAGATAATTCATAAAATTATTTTTTGTTAAAACTAAATTTTTCATAAATACACTCCGTTATTTGCATTATCATTTTTGTAACATCATAAATATGCAATAAAAAAAGAAGCCCGAAGGCTTCTTTTTTAACTTTTTTATTTCTTTACTGTAATAGTAATTGTTTTTGTTGCACTCTTATATGTTGTAGATCCTTTAGCCGTAATCGTGATCTTTGCGGTTCCCGCTTTCTTTGCTACAAGTTTTCCACCACTTACAGCTACAATAGAACTATTACTGCTTGATGCTGTAACAGTCGTCTTTGCACTTGCAATTGAACTTACTGCTTTAGAAGCGCCAACCTTCATTGTCTGATTACTTGCTGTAATGGTATTAGTTTTCTTTACTGTTGTAGCAGGTTTATGACTTGTGCTTGCTGCTTTTGCTTTTACAGTAACCTTGATGCTTACCGTGTTACTCTTGTCATATTTCTTTCCGTTGATGGTAGCTGCTTTACAATAAAGAGTAATAGTTGCTGTACCAGCTTTCTTTGCGGTAAGCTTTCCATTTGTAACTGTTGCTATAGAAGTACTTGAAGACTTAGGGACAATCTCTGTCTTCTCTCCGGTGACCAGTGCAGAAAGTGTCTTTGTGTCACCTACAGTCATTGTAAGAGATGAACTTGCTGCTGCAATCTTCTGATCAATCTTCATAAAATCAGGATCGATATAGAATGTTTCTGTGTAGCTTCCATATTTTACAACGATTCCGTTGCTTGCTTTCTTTGCAGTAAGAGTCATTGATCCGGTTCCTGTCAGCTCCTGTCCTCCAACAGCTGCATAAACCTTTACACCCTTCTTTATGAATCCGGTAAGTTCCTCTTTATCACCTGACTTAAGAATAGCATATACAGAAATTACTTTTTCAATGTTAACCTTTGAAATCTTTGTTCCTTCTCCGTATGCGCTAACTCCTGATCCATCAGTAACTTCAATTCCTGTAATGTCATTTCCAGCGAAAATAGAACAATTTACAGTACCCTTTGTTCCATCAGTGCATGTGTAAGTAAGCTTGAATGACTGCGTTGAGGATGTAATCTTAGTTGAACCGCTGATCTTTATATCACTTGCTTCTACTGTCATTCCAGAGGTATTTCTTACATATACCTTAAAATCAGATGCTTCTACAGAATCGCCAACAGCCTTTGCTGCTCCAACATACTGTGCATATGCTCCATCTGTAACAGTTGTATTCTTGCTATCGATTGTAACGATCGCAGAAAGTGTAACCCCACTCTTAGCATCCGTATATGTTACGCTGAACATATCATTCGCAGATCTGACATCCGTTCTGTCAAATGAGAGTTTTGATCCGGAAATGTTCTTTGTAGATCCATCGTGATATGTTAATGTTGCCGTAAAATCGCTTGGTCTGATAGTATCTCCAACATAAATATCCTTTGTGCTTCTTCTTGAAACAGTCATAGATTCTGGAAGATTATTAGCAGAAACTGATACCGATTTAGTAAGAGTTTTGCCAGCTTTGTTGGTATAAGTAATCTTGATACTTGATTTTTCCTTTGGTAATGTTTCATTACTGATATCAAAATCTGTAAGATCAACCTGCTCTTTCTTTACATTCTGGCCAATAACCTTAAAATCGCTCTGTGTAAGAGAATCTCCTACATTCTTCGTTCCTCCGATATATTCAACCTTTGTAATCTTTTCAATCAGCTTATTTGCAGGAACTTTAACAGTAGTCTTTAATTCCTTACCGAATGAATTTGTGTAAATAACTTTTACAGTATTCTGGTTTTTTTCAAGGATTGTTGTCTCAAGACTGATATCTTTAACTTCAACAGATTTCTTTCCAACTGTTGTTCCTGTTACGATAAAATCAGATGGTGCAATGGAATCTCCGACATCCTTGTCATCTCCATTGTATGCCGCTTTGATTTTTGTTACAGCCCTATCAGCTGTTACTTTTACACTCTTTTTAAGTTCTTTCTTTGCAGCATTTGTAGCGCTTACAGTCACATTCATGCTGGTAGAAGTTCCGTCATATTTATTCGTAGATAACGAAAAAGCATCATTTGCGAGCACTTTCTCCTTACCATTTGAAAGAACTGCTTTAACAGTGAACATATCTTTTGTAATGGATGATCCATTATCTAAGGATACTCCGTTATTTAACGATGCATTGATCTTTTTAAAATCAGTGATCGCCCTTACCGGCACTTTTGTCGTTACAGCATTTCCCGCTTTGTTTTTATAAGAAATCGTAACACTCTGGGATTCACTTGTAATCTTTGCATTCTTGATTGTAAAGCTTGTGATATCCTGCGTTGTGCCATCTTTCTTTGTTCCGGTTACGTCAAAATTTGTCTTTTTGACTTTATTTCCAACGATAAGTACACCATTGTCATACTCAGCTGACAGTGATACAACCGGATTTGTTTTTGATTCTGCAGCTGCAAATGTTGTTATCGGGGCAATACCTGTTAAGATAATTGCTGATGCAAGCATGACAGAACTTAATCTTGCGATAATCTTTTTCACTTTATTATCCTCCTATTTAATATGCATTATCTCTGAACGAAATTTTATTATTAACAGGTTTGTATAGTTTTCCTGCTCCTTCCTATTCAAGAAACCTTTACTTATTCCCATTATTGTTAATATGAAATAAAATAATTTTTTTAGCTTAATGAACAGTCACTCCCATATGGAGTATCATATGGGAATAGCACTATGCCATTACTGATAGAAAATTTTCTGGTAGATTTATATCGATAATTTCTTCATACATTGCTGTATTATTTTTGATCTACTCCCCTATGACTCCACAACTTTAGTTGTAGATCTTCAGAACTTTTTGAGTAAACCCTCGGTAATTTAATTGCCGAGTAGTTCATAATTCAAAAACGCCGTTTTATGACCATACCTTCTTTCTGATCAAAGCCTTAATTCAGGCTTTGATCCATATTTTTTCTTATTATTCTGTTTTTCTCCATTTTTATCTCTGCATGTTTTCGTTTTACATTCAACACAATCCTGAGACAAAACCGTTTTTTTTGTTTCCGGGCAAAATCTTGACATAGCTTATCCCTCCCTTATAAGTATGGGCATTCTCCAGTCTGAAGAATGCCCATGTATTTTCTGTTTTTACGCAATTCCTTCTGCATCTGAAGGCTTCGTAGATAAGATCTTGTAAAGCTCTGTATTTTCTGGGAAATGATTCTCGAATGGTACAATTGCTTTTGCTGTATAGATCAAACCTTCTCCTGATCCTACATGTGTGAAGTATTCCTGCTGTTCTGGGCTGATATGGAATAGATCCGATAATGCAGCTCTGTCAAGTGGCGACTGGGAAAGCATGACTGCAAAATCTGATGTCGAAAGGATCGTATTCCCTTCTGCAGATCTAAGCATATCTTCTACGTTCTGTGTGATGAATGTAGGTGTTCCCATCCACTTTCTGGCTCTCTTCCATACCATTGCAATATATTCTGCAGATGAAGGCATTCTTAAGAATAAATGGGCCTCATCAATGTAGAAATATGTACGGATCTTCGATTTCTTATTGGAAATCATTCGGTTCCAGATATCGTTAAGTGCGATCTGCATTCCTAACTCTTTTAAGTTTGTTCCGATATGACTCGTATCATAAACTACCATCTTTGCATTTACATCAATGTTGGTGTGATATGCAAACAGATCAAGCGTACCGTCACAATATGTCTTGATAGATGCAGCAAGATTTCTTGCCTCCGGCTCCTTGCGCGAACATAACGCGTCATACAGATCCTTTAATGTCGGACATGATCCGGTGTCGATTGTAATTCCCCTTCTCTCGAGATCCTCGATGTATGGGCGATACAGTTCCTGCAGTGTTGAATCGATAATAGACTTGGCAAAACCAGCAAGTTCAGCTTTACCGCCAAGCATACGCTCGATGATACAGATAACGTAATCGACTTTCTGGGCTAACGGATCTCCATCATTATCCTTTGTAATATCAAGATCCAAAGGATTCAAGTGATTCTTTCCACCAGGCTCAATAGAAATAATCTGTCCGCCAAGTCTGTTTGCCAAAGCAACATACTCCTGCTCTGGATCAAGTACGAAGATCTGTGAATGGTCAGTATTCAGATATGTCTGATACATTTCCATCTTGGCAGTAAATGATTTACCAGTACCAGGTGATCCAAGGATAAATCCATTCTGGTTCACACCGATAGCCCTGTTGTAAATGATCAGGTTTCTTGACAATGTATTTAATCCATAATAGAAACCACCCTTAGACTGTAATTCAACAGCAGAGAACGGCTGTACTGCAGATGCTGTTTCACTTGTCATAACGAGATATGCTTTTAAGTAATTCTTTGCAAGAGGAAGGGAAGTATTAAATCCCTGTTCCTGTGTTGTTGAAAGCACTCTCATTGAACATACCTGCTCTTTTGCTTTTGTCATAATCTGACTAGTATAAAGCTCGAGATCTTTTTCGTTTGTTGCAAAAACCGTAGCAACTACAATAACTTTAAACAGTTTCTGGTTACGGTTTGTCAGATCATCAAGCATTTCCTGCGCATCCAGCTGTGCTGTACGCAGTTTTGGCGAGATCATATCCGGCGAAGCTCCACTTCTTGATAAAGATGTCTGCTGTTTGATAACATCACCACCAACGGACGTTACCTGGCTTGAAGCGAAAGCGACTGCTTTTTCCTGCTCCTGAGCTTCGTAATGTACGGAAAGCAACAGGTTCGTAGAAATCGATGACAGTGTCTCCAGAAGATTTCCGTTGATATTTGCTGGGATTGATTTAAGAATCATGGATCTTCCGTAAATCTCTCCCATCTTAAAATAGCTTCCATTCTTTAAGTTCTTGCCGCCAAACTCAAACGACATCGGAGCGATTGCATCTTTGACGCTGAGTCCCTGCTTTTTAAGAGATCTTGGATTGAACTCTTCATTGAAAGTATCCTCGTTTTCAAGGTTATAGATATTATGAAGAATCTTCATTCTATCCTTTAACGAAATCGGGCGAAGACCAACGCTGTTGATATGCTTGAATTTCACATTGATTTCCTTTTCAATAGAAGCAAATAGATCAAGTGCCTCCTTGATATTTTCCGCCTCAACAGAAACTGTGACATACTTTTCAGCGCGCAGGTTATTCTTACCATCCTGCATTTTGTCCATAATAATCTCGTTATGCTCTGCTCTTAAATCGTCAAGAGTGTCTTTCTTATATGGCATAAGGATTGTTTCATTGAACTTAGCCTTATCAATGTTACGGTTATTGATTGTGATCTCGTATGAATGTAGGTGGTTGAATGTATTAAGGATCTTTTCGAATGATTTTAAAATATCATCCTGTTCCAACTCACCAATATCATCAAAGCTTGTATCATCCAGATAGTAAGACTTTGAAAATATGCCGTTTGAGATCTCGATGATTCCACCATTGGTATTCGTGTCATCATATACTCTTGTAAATGGGATTGTTGACAAAACATCTTTCGGGATTTGCGTCGGATGCTTTGCCACATTTTTCTTTTTACTTGCTGCCATATTTTTGCGGGTGTATAAATTCCCGTACTCCTTTCTTTATTTTTTTCAATGATTATTCGAATGAGCGGTATCCCTTGATTTCTGTATGTTTGCTCATTTTCTTTTTCTTTCTTAAGTCCTTCTTTTTCTCTTCCGGTGTCATTTCCGGTTTGATGTCGTCAAGGGCTGTATGTGTACAATATTCCCGTACAGGAGGTGCTACGATATGGTAGATGTAATACTGATATAGAAATTCCTCGCATGTCATTCCGTATGGGAAACATGAGCCGAACACTGCAAATGGTGCCATTACAAGCAGGCATATTGGTGCAATCGTGTTCATGTCAAGCCCTGCCCCTTTTAGTACCGAATAGGCAAGGAAATCAACAACTGCTCCTAGTCCCACAAAAACCACCTGTCTGGTTGTTAATGGCCCAACCAGCTTTGCTTTGAAATTGCCGACATCTTTCTGTGTTTTTCTTGAAACCATTTTTTCTCCCTTCTCTTTTTTTGCCGGTCTCCTTATAGGAAGGAAACACGGCAAATAAAAGGAAATGTATTAACTGAATAATTCTTTTGTCTTTTGTGGTGCTGACATTGCTGCGCCCATTGTTGCAAACTCAATTGCAATAGATTCACATATAAGGGTCATAGAACCTTTCATTGTGTAATTCCCTATCAATGCATTCTGCGATGTCTGTAATATGGATGCACAGAGTGTAAAACCAATCAAACAGACGGTATACATAACTGCTCCGGCTACAATTGCAGAAACAAAAGCTTTGAAATATCTAACTCCAGAAGAATTGACTCCGCCTTCAAACGAATTTGCAAGTCCGACCGGCATACAAGCTGCTCTCCATCCGATATCGATCAGTCTTGAAAACGCAGCTACATCGATTCCAATTACAACAAATTGATGAACAAGATATACCGCTCCGGCTATCAAAAGAGATCCAACTCCATATGTCTGAACAAGGCTGTTCGCGGTTTGCTTTATGATGTCATTTATAGACGGATTTTTTACTCCGACATTACCTGCCGCTTTTGCCATATCAAGCATGGTTTCTCCAAGTGTAAACACGGCATTCATAATTTCTGCTGAGTTAGCTGCCACAGAAATAATAAGAACCAATAAGATCAGAGACTTTATAAAACCTTCCAGTGTTACCACGTCTTTCGATAACGAATCGATCATATGCACCACAAAATATGTTGCTATCAGCGCAAAGCCTAAAGGTTTCATGATGTCAAATATTCCATTGATAATGGAATAAAATGAAGCGTAGTCAGGTTCACCGGCAGCACTCGTAGATGCAAGATGCAGGAATTTAATGATTGAATCAAGCTGTTCCTGACCAATCGCATTTTTCAGCATTGTTTCAACCGGTGCTTCGAGGATCGAATTGAAACCTTCTATGATCATATTGATGATTTGATTCATCCTGCTCATTTCCTCCTTTCTTCAAGTATCTTCTCTGGACATATCCAGAGGACCGCATAGCGGTGTGCATATTGATAAACTCCAAAAAGAGAAAATTTCTATTTGTAATATCCAAGCCCTGTGACTTTGTTTATAATTACCGTTGCTGAAGTTAGGCCAAGTCCTACTGCAAAACAGATACTTGATTTCATTTTTCCTTCAGCACTTTCATCTCTGAATGCAAGAAGATATGTAACGACTCCGTATAGGAGCATTCCTGCTCCTACATACGTTGCGGCTTTTGCAATAACTTCGTATACAACGTACTTCACAATGGTTGCGGTACTGCTATTGTTACTTGTCAAGATGGTCTTTAATCCCTTCATGATCCCGCCACCCGCAGAAAACGCTACTCCGACAGCAAGACCTTTCGATGCGTTGGCACTTTCATCCGGCGTTGAATGGATAAACGCCATAATGTATTGGATAACGCTGTACGCAAGCAATATCGCTCCAACAAGTGTCATTCCGGTTCCAATCATTGTTAATGATTTTTCTGTGATGGATTTTCCTGTCGTATCCGTGCCAATCTTTAAGTTTTCCATAACTGCCGCGAAAGAAATAATGATTGCTCCTCCGGCAACTAGCATTGATCCTTTTGCTTTTGAAGACATATTTTGTTCTGCAAATGCAATGATCAATGTGATAATCCCAAGAGCTACAACGATGTATCCTGCATAGGAAACAGCATCTAAAAGATATTCATTGAATTTATTTACTGCAGTTACTCCAGAATCATCGGCGTTTCCTAATGAATGAGGTTGTTTGATGCTGAGTAATATTCCCCATGAAGCTACTTTTTGTGCCTGTTCCTGTAATTCTGCTAACATTGTCTTTACCCTTCCTTCGTATTTCTTATTTCACGGTTTTACTTTTGACCCGGTTATAGAGCTTTTTGATATTACCGATATTCATAAATCCTGTTCTCATATCTCCGTAATCCATATTTGGGTCTTCCTTTTTGCAGGCGGATATTAAAAGTCTTGTTTTTGTCCGCCCGCATGTTTTTACATTTCCGTAATCATCAAAAACTTCATCATATGCTGTTTCAAAATCCATGTATTTCTGCCTCTTTTCTCTTTGACTTCCCCGTTATCATTAATATGGATTACTGTTTTTGAAGCCTTATTTTTGACCCTCAAATACCAAAAAAAAGCAAACAAAAAAGACGCCTTATTGAATAAGACGTCTTGTTCGATATATTAACTTTTTTACGCACCTTTTGCGCTTGGTTTTGTTCTTACCACGTATTCCTGCGGTCGTTTCATCTGATCCGAAATGAGTGTGATGTTTTTATTCAAAGCCTGATATAAAATTTTCATTCCGGAAATCTTATTTTCGATTGCCGCTGCACGGTCTACCATATCTTCATAAGAAACCTTGGTATCCGGGCCAAGTCTTTTAAGTTCCCTACAATATAACTTACAGAATGACTGCATATCCTCTAAAAAACTGATATTCTGGGCATATACACTAAGGACTTCAAGTCCTCTGCTAATATCATCTTCCGTTGTAAATCTCTGAGGAGTATCAATATCGAACTGTTCACTAAGCCATGTGATAAAATCGTATGGCTTTAATTGTAGATATCCTTCATAAGCTTTTTTCATGCCTGGTCTCCTTTCATTAACACTTCTTTTTCCATATAGTTCTTGTCTCTTCTCCTATAATATCCGGATATCGTTCTGCAATATTTAAAAGACACAATTTTAATGCTTCACTGTATTCTTCCAATCCAAACAATTTCATCGAAATCATAATCCGCGATAATCGAAGAAAATTATGGTTGTTTTTTGTCAGCATTTTCCCAAGCGGGGGTTCTTTTGCTTTGATATGGACATTACCTTCGCTGTCACACAGAATGCTCAATCCATAAAATTTCATCATGCGGTAAAAACTCTGGAGCATATTTCTTTCAATGGCACTGCCTTTTTCTGTGAGAATTTCATTCACTTCAGTTTGTGATATAATCGGTGCATCTGCATTAAACAGACTCTTTTCGTCTGTAGGAAACAACCATTGGATATAGTCATGGGTTTCTTCTAACCACTGGTCGCTCTGCTTTAAAATCTGCAGTCTCTCTCTACCGGCAGAATCCATTCCAGAATCTGTATAGAATTTTTGAATTCTAATTTTATCTGATTTTTGTTTTTTTAAAATATGAGATATAAAATTGATTTTTGTGGGGTGATACATGATATATTCCGCCTTTCTTTTGTTTATTCTTCACTATATATATAGCGGCAAAAAGAAAAACGTCAAAGAGAAATGCAAATGAAAAAGCCCCACAACTTCTGTCGTGAGGCCTTCTTTACAAGTCTAGTTAAAAGGGTACATGAATAAGGATACAAGTCCCTGATAAAGAGTATGGTTGTTTTCTTTTAATGCTGCCATAACAAACATGATGCATAACCAGATCATAATTGCTTTTGCAATATGTCTGATTTTCCAGTATGCTTCATGCCGTCCTAAGAATCCACGGATAACCCACATACCGAGCTTAGTACCTTTTTTTGTATTGCAGCTTTTACATGCACAGCAGAGATTTTTCATATCATTTGCTTCTGTAATACCAAAATCCATAGCCCGTTTTCTTACAGATTTGCTGTATGACAATCCGTTTACCGGGAAAATATGGTCTACCTGAATCTGCTGAAATGTGAATTTTCTTCCGCAGTAAGCACATCTATACAAAGCGTTATTTACAGGCTTTTGGGTTTTAAAGAATTCCTTCCTGTAATTATCTGACCTTGTATACTGTTCAGGGATCAGAACACACTTTAACCCGTTGCATTCTGCAAATTTCTCGATAGCATGTGCTTCATATTCTTCACATTTTTTTTCATAGAAAGATTCACCTTTTGCGGCGCGTTTGTTAAAACGCAGGCCCATGTCATACAGTTTCTTCCTATTATAATAGATTTCATTTGTTCCATCCGATACACGGACTACATAACTTGCTGCCATACCTTTTTTCCTCTTTTCATCTTACAGAGGAAGATCAAAAATTCTAGCCTTTTGGTTTATACAGCTTTTTCTCTGATCTTCTTACTCTATCGACTCTCTTTCTCATGTTTTTTCTCCTTTTAATGTTAATGTTTACGCTGATTTTGATGTTTTTCTTTTTTATGTTTCGTTACGGCTTCATTCCATTTTGATAACATACCGTTTGCTTCCATGGCTTTATTAAGCTTGTAGGTATAATACAAAAGCGACTTATCCTGCCCCTTAGGAAGGGCTACATATAAATAATCCAATGGTGTTTCAAAAGCAATCTTTGAAATTTTATCCAGCTTGTATTTTTTTAAGAACGCATACGCTTTATCATCATCTGCAAAAAGCTTATACAATGCTTCTTCATCCTTGAAGTCTTGTACATTCTGTGCTTGCTGGATTGCATAATGTAAACAGATGCCTGCCCTGTATTCTCCCATGTATGCTTCTGAAAAATACCCTTCCGGGAACTGAGCCTTCTTCTTAAGAACCTGACTATAAAGGTACATTACCCTGTCATATTCTCCAAAAGAATGAATTTCTTCTGGAAACAGGAGCTTCGCCATATAAAAGTAGTCTCTCTTTGGATTCATTTCCGGCGGGAATATCAGCTTATTATATGGAATTGTGATCTTAAGATCCGAAAGCATCTGTTTAGACGCTTTGTTCATGACATCTAACGGGGTCCAGTGATAGATATTTGTGAAAATATATTTCAAAATATGTACCGCTGTTTTGTGGTTCTGAAGATCTGACTGCCTGAAATAGGTAGTTGATAGCTTGGTTCTGGTACTTTTTCCCTGAAGGATCTGTTCATATTCCAGAATCGCATTTCTTTCATTTTCGTTCATAAAAACCGCCTCTCCATTTTAATTTCCCTTACACCTTATATATAGCGGCAAAAAGAAAAACGTCAAATAAAATGCGAGGGAAAATTAAATTTTTTAAAATTATTTTTACAACCACTTTGCGAACTTATCTTTATTCTCTGCTCCGATGAAATACCAGGATTTTTTATCTTTATCCCATCTTGCACCAAGAGCTTTTACTTTATCTCTGTCATCGTATGGGACTTTCAGGTGTCTCTTTTTATTATCAGGAGCCGTTTTTGCCTGTTTCCATTTAGAAAACTTGGATTCATCTTCTCCTGCCGGTACATACCAGCATTTATGAGTTCCATCCCAACGCGCGCCAAGTTCCTTGACCTTGTCTCTGTCCTCATATGGAACGTTTAAATACACATTCACATCGCTTTTCTTTACTTTTCTTGGCACAAACTTTCTTTCTCCAGGATTATTATCGAATTCTTTCACTTTTGCAAAAGGCCTGATTCTTCCTGCAATCTGTTCACACACATCTTGTTCTTTGATTGATGAACACTTTCTTCTAATGTAGGCTTCCAGCTTTTGCCGGTATTCTCCTGATGTCACAGTTCCATCCACGATACTTTCAAGCCCTTTTTCCCAGCTTGCAGTCATTTTTGGAGATAATAGATCCGGCATTGTCAGGTTAACAACTTCATATACCATATTTCCATATGGAGCAGGAGTAAGGATCTGGGTCTTCTTATTAAGTGCAAGGTAATCGTTTGCGACCAGTTTTTTGATTGTTTCTGCTCTTGTGGCGGGAGACCCGAATCCGGTGCCTTTGAACTGTTCTCTTCATTCTTCATCTTCAATCAGATTTCCCGCATTTTCCATTGCAAGTACCATAGAACCGGAAGTATATCTTTTGGGAGGTTTGGTTTCTCCTCGGTCAATGCTGTAATGCGCATCGTATGTATCCCCTTCATGAAGAGATTCAATTGCTGCTTTTAATGTAAGCACATCTTCTTTCTGCTCCGGGATTCCGGCAACAGCCATATAGCCAGGATCCGCAAGGATTGTTGCCACAGAATTAAATTCTTCATTTCCTGCTTTTTCAATAAGTCTTACCTTTGCATAAACTGCAGGCGGATAGAAAATAGACAAAAATCTTCTTACCACCAGATCATATACTTTCTTCTCCAGATCACTCAGGTTGTTATACTCATTTGTATATCCTGTAGGAATCAAAGCATAGTGATCCGTCACTTTACTGTCATCCGTATATTTGGTAGATCCGATCCGTTCCCATACATTTCCATCAAGTACGTTATTTACCATATCTGTATACGCAGGCAGGACTGAAAGGCCACGGATATTCATATCAATAACTTTGGCAATCGCAGATGATAAAACTCTTGCATCAGTTCTTGGGTATGTTGTCATCTTCTTCTCATACAAAGACTGGGCAACCTGCAACGTTTCATCCGGCGATATCTTAAGCTTTTTAGAACATTCGGATTGCAATTCTGTAAGATTGAATAACAGAGGTGCATTTTTCTTTTCTTCTTTTTTCTCAATAGAAGCAACAGTTACTTGCGACTGTAATCTGGAAATAAAAGCGTTTGCGTCGGCTTCTTCTTTGAATCCGGTATCGCTATAAAGTCTTGGCGACTGATAGCAACTGCTTTTTTCAGACACTTTCCATAATGCATCAATACTGCCCCCTGAAGTACCAATCGTATTTTTGATACGGAAGAATGGAGTTGGCTTAAAATTTAAAATCTCACGTTCTCTGCTTACTACCATTCCAAGAACACATGTCATAACCCTTCCAACTGCAAGTGCTCCGGCACGTCCACCACATGCATTGTTGAGTAGATTTCCATACTTTAAAGTAAGAAGACGGGAAAAATTGATACCGAAGGCGTAATCTTCAATGGCTCTCATGTATCCACTGTCAGATAACAGCTTTTTATCTGCCAGTGGACCAGCATCTTTGATTCCTCTTAAAATTTCCTCTTTTGTCTGAGAATCGATCCATACAACAAGTTCTTTTGCGTTTGGGTTATGTCCGGCTTCCTGGCGTACAAGCATCTGAATATAAATTCCTTCACGCGCCGGGTCGCCTGCATAATAAATCGTTTCAATATCGCTTCGGTTGTATAATTTCTTGATAGTGTTAAATTGTTTTTTTACATTTGGAATAACCTGATAAATATACTTTGCTGGTAAAAATGGAAGCGTATCCATATCCCATTTTTTCATATCCGGATCATATACTTCCGGATAAGCCATTTCGATCAGATGGCCCACGCACCATGTGATGATATATCCTTTATCCTCGATATATCCATCTTTTCTTCCATCTGGGGATAATCCTAAAGCTTTGGAAAATTCCATAGCTACAGATGGTTTTTCAGTAACGATAATTTTCAATATAGTTCACCGTCCCGGTTTTGCCGGTCCTTTCTATCTTATTCGCCTATAAAAACGATCCGGATTCCATATTCCGGAAGGACTTTAACAGGCTTATTAAGGTCTTCTTTCTTAATACTTTTTGAATATTTCTTCCATTTATCTGAAATAGCTGGTTCTTTTTCTTCAATTAACTCAGATTCTTTCATGATTTCAACAATGGATTCTCCATCGATTGCTTCTTTCAGTTCTCCAAGTTTTGTATACACTTCTATATCCTCTTTTTTCCTTAATATTTACAGAAAAAAAGATAGCCATATTCCGACTATCTTTTTTAATTTTTTGAAATCAAACGAGCTCGCCCTGCTCCATTCCCATTGCCATGAGAATGACCTGAAGATCCTGCAGAATCTGCTTTACGTTATAGCAGACAGCCTGTTTGGTAACTCCCTGGGTTTTAGCGATATCCGCGAAGCTCTCTTTCTTATCAAAAAGACCATAATGTCTTATAATAAGTTCCCGTTCATCTTCCGGAAGGAGTCTGAGCGCTGTGTAGAGTTTCTTCATCTGTTCTCTTTTCAGATACAGTGTCTCTATATCCATAGTCTCACCCTCTTCGAAGTTAGGGATTGTGGCATGCATCTTATCGGTGCTGGCCACATTGATCTTTTGCTGCGGAGTCTTCTTCCGGTTTTGTCTTCGCTGCTGCGTACCATAAGGTACTTTAATTGGCGAATCCTCCGCTGTCGCTTTCACTAACGCCATGCGGATCGCTGTGTTTACATAGCATGCGAAGTCACGTCCACGTTGTGAATCATTCCACCGTACAGCAGTCTTAAACAACGTAATAGACGCGATCTGAATGAGGTCATCCGTGTCGAGCGAGTAATTATGCTGCTTCGACCAGTGATTAATGATGATACGGAATTCGTTTTTGTAAATTCCCATCATCTCCTCAAACGCTTTGTTCGTCTGTTCCCTGGTTCCATTGCCGATCTGCTCGGCTAACCGATTGATCCGGTTGAGTTTTTGTCTGTTCATAAGCCATCTTCTCCTTTCATAGGCTGACAAAAATGTTTACAATATTAATGTGAAATGATATTTTTTTGGCGATATTAAGAATGTATGTTCGAGGTAAAAAGTAATGGAAAATATTGCCAAATTATGTTGTCAAATTTTGTCAAATTTGTTACACGTTCCATTTTATTCCTGTTTTTACATTGTTTAACATGGTAAATAATGGTAATTTTTGTCGAGGGTTAGTTGTGAGATATTCACGAAAATGCGAACGATTGTTCTAAACGATAGTGGATATAAAGAATCTTGAATAAATTTGCATGATTTGAGTTCTTGGTACAAAAAAAGAAGGATCAAAATGACCCTTCTTTTTTCTGGTTTATGCTTTCCCGGTGCTTCCAAAACCACCTCGATCTTTTCCTTCCAGATGTTCAACCTGCTCAAAATTGATCTTTGGTTGATTCTTCATGATACGGAATTGTGCAATTCTGTCATTTATATGAATAACCGTATCCCTTGTTGCATATACCGGCATTTTCCACATATCGTTATCACCACAATAAGAACCATCGATCACTCCGACGCTGTTTACCTGGAGGATTCCCCAGTTTGCAAACGTTGAACTTCTCGGTGCAAGATGTGCCTCAAATCCATCTGGAATCTGCATTGCTACACCGAGCGGAATAAATGCGAAGTCTCCCGCATGTAATGTCACTTCCTCAGAAGCTCTCAGATCGATCCAATCCGACTTGCCATCGATGTATGCAAGCTTTTCGATATTTTCTGTAAAATATTTAACTTTGATATTCTGCATTGTTTTCCCTTTCTCTTAAGAAATATAAAAATAAGCTGCCAATATGATCACTCCTACGATCAGAATAAACCGGATCATTTTGAGTGGAATCCTGAATAACCGCGGAATAATATACCTGATCACAAGCACGCAAAGCAGTGCAATTATAAGATAGGAATATATTCCGCTTCCTGCAATTGTATCCAACATCTTATACCCTCCTTTACTCTTCTACTGTCGAGATTCTGTAACCTCGTGTGAATTTCCAGAAACAGAATATTTTTTCTTTAACAAGGCATTGGGATATTGTGATCCGGCCCTGGTTAAGATCGGTCGTTTTTGTTATGGATATTACTTTTTTCCTCGATACAGTATTCATGTTATAGATTGAATCTTTATATCGGATACAGATCTCTGAATTATTGCCTTCAAGAAATCGTTTATCCTCTGCAAGAGACGTATTTTTTGTGTCAATCTCGTCAGGATATAACACCATAACATCACTTTCATTTAACGTTGTGGTAAGTATTTTAAAAGGCTTACCATATACAGTTCCTTCCATCGGGACAAAAACAAATGAAAGAATTGTAAATAGCAAAAAGATTATGAACAACACAAAGGATGCCTTTTTTCTTGTAATAGAGACTATAAGATCTTTTTTCTTCTTTCTCCTTGTAACAATTCCTCCGGCAATAAAGAAAACAACTGCCAGAACAGGGAGTATGTAAACCGGAATCACCATAAACTGTCTCCTCCTTCTTCTTCGGAACTATCTTCGTCGTTTTGCAAAGCCTCCTTTTTTAATTCTGATACATGGTCTACAGCATCATTATAAAGATCCGTCATTCTACTTTGCTCTGATGCATCTTCAATTTTTGACAATGCACTTTTTGCTTTTTTCAGAAGGACTTCTGCCGTGTTGGAATATGTATCAAGATCATTAACCATATCAATATAGCTTTGACATTTTTTGACCTGGGAAGTAATACGGTTCTGCTTATTTTTTTCTTCCTGTTCTTTTAATGCTTTTGCCTGGGCATCCTGTTCTTTCTGCTTCTCATAGGAAGCTTTTGAATCACTGACATCTTTCCACTCCTCGGCTTCTTGATCCAAAGCACTGATCTTTTGATTAATCCTCTCAAGATATGGTTTTCTTTCATCCTCTTCATTGATAGCAGCAACCGCATCTTCTGCTTCTTCCCGAAGTGTCTGATATCCTGTATAATAATCGTCCAATGAATCGATGTTGAAATTTTCCAGGTCTTTAACTGCAGTTTCGGCTGTATTTTTCTGTTGCTGTAAATAATAATTATTTTTTTCTTCATCTGCAGTAGATTTGAGTTCTACTGCAAATAAATCTTTCTTTCCTGTCTTTGCTGCAGTCGGATAACCGTTTGAATCAACATTCTGTTTTTTTACAGTTTCCGGTGCAATAAACTTATCGGTACCGCCTTTTGTTGTTTCCATATATTTTTTCCAGATAGCGCCTGCATTTGTAGCTCCGTAATTGCCATCCACTTTGGAATTGTCATCATTTCCAACCCATACTACACATGTCACATCTACAGAATATCCGCAAAACCAGCCATCTCTGAGATCGTTTGTTGTCCCGGTCTTTCCGGCTACTACTTTTCCTTCCGGAATAAGTCCATGTCCGGTACCATAATCTTTCATGGTATCCTGCATGCAGCTTGTGAGCATATATGCAGTAGCCTGGGAATACACCTGCTCTTCATCTATATTTTCTGTATAAACAGTGCCGTCTTTTTCACTTACAATCTTTGTTATACATGTTCTGTCTCTGAATTTTCCGTTATTTTCTATTGCTGCATATGCTCTCGCCATATCTGTAACATGGACTCCGTTTGTAAAACCTCCGAGTGCAATGGCAGAACTGTTATTATCCAATGGCGATAACGTAGAAAACTGCATTTTTGACAGATATTCAAGTCCGTTATAAATACCAACCTGTTGTAAAGTACGATACGCTACAGTGTTTATAGACTCTGCGATAGCGTACCGCATGGTTACCCTTCCCTTGTAACTACCACCCGCATTTTTCGGTCCGTTTTCTATAGCTTCATCCGTCGTTACAAGAGAAGGAAAGCATTTTCCAGTGTCAAATGCCGGTCCGTAATCAATAATCGGCTTTATTGCAGAACCGGATTGTCTTGATGATAAGAACGCTCTATTGTACTGGTCATCTGTTCCTCTTCCTCCTACAATAGCCACGATATATCCGGTATTGTTGTCGATGGAAACAGCAGCTGACTGCAACAGGTATTTACCATTATCCTGCTTTTTCTTTGATTTCTTGTTTAATACAGAATCAATGCTCTTCTGTAAATTATCTTGCTCATTCATATCAAAAGAAGTGTATATTTTATATCCGCCTTCTCTGATCAGTGCAGTATATTTCTTATATTCCTTCGTATATTTTTCTTTATATTTTTTGCATTCATCATTATCTTCAAATACATATTGGAAGGAAAATCCGTTATTTTTCATCAATTCAAGTGCCGTGCAATGAACTGCATATGTCGTCTGATAAGTTTCTGGTGTAGAATTCGATGTAATCTGTTTTGCAGAAATATCTTCATTCTGCGCAAGCTCCATCTCATTTTTCGTGATAACCCCAGCCTTTTCCATTTTTTTAAGCACAGAAGATCTTTTCGTTTTTGCTGCGGTTTCACTCTCTACCGGATTTACATTATTCGGATTATTTGACATTCCGATCAGAAGTGCCGCCTGCGCAGGTGTTACTTCATCCGGCTTACAACCAAAATAATATCTGCAAGCACTTCCAACTCCATAACATCCATTTCCGTAGTAACATGAATTAAGATAGAACTCCATGATATCAGCTTTTGAAAATTTTCTTTCTATATCAATTGCCAAAAGCATTTCTACTGCTTTTCTTGAAATCGTCTGTTCCTGCGATAAAAGAGTGTTCTTTACTACCTGCTGGGTAATCGTGGATCCTCCCTGTGTAACATTTCCTCCGTTTTTTATTAGAGCGGTTCCAGCTCTCAAAATTGCTTTTGGATCGATTCCGTTGTGTTTTTTAAATCTGGTATCCTCAACTGCAATATACCCTTCCTGAATCAAAGGAGAAATATCCTTGATTTGTGTATATTGAAAGTCTGCAGCCTTAATTTCTCCAATTTTTGTTCCATCTTTGTCATAAATTTCTGTATTATGAAGGCGTCTGAATGTGCCTTCGTTGATGTTACTTAAAATCTTATATTCTTCTTCTTTTGACTGATCATACAGGTTATGGATGATCCCCCATCCGATTCCGCCAAGAATACTAACCGTTATAAGTGCAACTGCTATTGTACCAATAACGATTTTAAAAAATTTTTGGATCGTTCCATAAAAACTGCTGATAAATTTATACATTACTTCCCAGAACATCTTACTTTTCCTCCTTGTGCAGGTTTGTACGATAAATATTATTTTTATCTAATGATAAAAGTTCTTTTTTATCGTCTGAAGATAATGTAATATGTCCGATTTTATCCGGTGCGAAATAGGAAATTTTAGCGCGGCCACATACGCTAGAGAGTTCTCCTAAATCATCCATTGCTTTTTCAAATACTTTCTCAGAAATTTCAAATCTTTCTTCCTGGAAATTCTGGGATTCTATATTACTCCACCAGATCGGATACATTTCAAAATCTTTTTCCTCTGGTTTTTTGTTACTTGTGATTAGGTTATACATAGTTCTGTAGTCATAGGTATCTTTTTGCAGGATATCATTGTATAACATTCCAAAAAGTTCCTCTGGCTCCACATTATCGATCACGTCAAAATTTTTATAAGCTACATATTTTTGTTTTTCCTTGTCGTATGCAATAAAGTACCACGATAAAAGATCTGTATGTGCAAATACCACTGTATTATCAGGAGCGGAAGTTACCGGAATTGGGAATTCCATATTACTAATTTTCTTCATCGTGAAATAATGAGCAATATCTGTCCCAATTGACAGTAATGTCGTTAATAACTGGAGTACTATAACTATTTTGATAAACGTATCATCACTTGCTATCAGAACAAACCCGTCAAGCAATGCCACAATTATATCTGTGATGGTTGTCTGATAGCTGTTAACCCATCCCTGGTGAACAAATACCCTTGTAATTAATGTTAACAATATGATCAGCCATAAAATGCCCATTGTCTCATTATCTGTAAGGTGAAAATTTTCAAACATGTTTGTTAATAAAGCGTTGTCCATAAAAATTCCTCTCTTTATCTCATTAATATATGAGTTGATTCAAATAATACAATTTATTATCTGGCGCAAGAAGACTCGTGACTTTAGTCATGAGATGAATTGAGTCAAAATCGCAAGGTGGTTTTATACCATCTGCGATTTTTACGCTACATACACCAATCCGGTATTCTGTTGACATATGGTTACTTTCCTGACAGGGAAATTTTTATCTCCCATACCGTACGCCCTGTAATACTTCCCTCCGGTCAGCTGTCCGGTCATGACATACCGTCTGCCTGCGTATCGGAATACCGTCCCTGGCATGATGCGGTCTTTTGCATTGTAATGCCTGGTGCTTTTCTGGACCATCAGTCTTGCCATTAATTGTTTTGCCTTCTTACTGCCGTATTGTTTTACCATCTTTTCAAACCAGTCTTCGAGCGAATCTGTTTTCTGTTCCATACGTTTTTTGCGGTTCTTTGCTACCACCCTGCCATCCAGATTATAGGTCCGTTCTGTCTGGCAGTGAATGTTCGCACGGTTATGTTTCCGAAACTGTTTGATTTCAAACGGCTCTGTCTGAAGTCTTGGCTGTATTCCGAAAAGCCAGCTTACAGCAATACAATACGCGTCAACATCATGGTCTTTGTCTAATTCGTACTGTTCGCGAAATACTTTTGTCTTTCCTCCAGTCGTTACATGAAGATGTCCAGGATAACGTTTTGCGAGTTCTTCCACGAGAGACGGGATGATCTGATTAAGGACGGATGTTCCACCGTACTGTTTCATCAGTCCCTGTTTCTTTTTATCCAAACGTTCTTTTGCCTCCTGCGATTTATGCACCAGGGTATGACATTCCTGACACAGCCCGGCAATGTTGGCAATCGTATCACTTCCTCTTTTTGACTTTGGAACGATATGGTGGAAGTGTTCAATCTCCCGTTGCCTGCATAGCAGACATCTGCCCTGCTGTTGTTCCCGTACGGCCTGTTTCAGTCCACCGGTTCCGAATAATGCCCCATGTCGAAAATCAATTTCAAAATGCATCTTATCCGGGTCTGTCAGTTCCATGAAGGCAAATCTGTTTACCTCGACTGCCACATCTGTGACCGGAAGTATCCGGCTGATACGTTCAAACAGGTTCAGATGTGTTCTTAATAGCTGGGTTGCAGTGGGTGTCAGCCAACCTTCCGGCCTGAGCCGGTTATTGAATCTGGCTTCCGTGTTAATGATATCTTTCACCGCTAACGGTTCCTTACATCCGGGAAGCAGTCTTTCATTTAAGTTTTTTGCAGTTGTCCCTAGTTTTTTTGCTAGCCTCTTTCGTGCAAGACGCTCCCCGCGTCTGGAAGCACGTCTGTGTGCCAGAC
>ERZ1034713.559-NODE-559-length-21115-cov-31.563723_pt1 | contig 21115 bp, 24 predicted proteins | sample MGYA00520692_ERZ1034713 | MGnify/ENA primary metagenome ERZ1034713 (study PRJEB33766, sample SAMN09781717) | gut metagenome | biome: gut microbiome | host: Homo sapiens | place: Madagascar | study: EMG produced TPA metagenomics assembly of the PRJNA485056 data... | reverse complement strand
GATGTGATCGAGAACAACACAACGGCCGAAAAGCTGTATCAGAAACTGGGCTTTCGATATATCCAGACCAAGACACTTTATTATAATGTGGTTGGGGAGATGACATTCAAATTGTATGAACGGGTGCTGTGAGCTATGGGAGAAAAAAGAGCGTATAAACCCCGGAAGCCCGGTGGAGGTCGGAAGAAATTGAAGCCGGAGTTCGATGCCGGGAAGAATCTGAAAGAGCAGATGGATGCTGCTGTGGCGCTTTATAAGGAGGATTGCTCTCTCCAATCCATCGCCGAGGTGCTAAATCTAAACCCAATCAAAGTGAGAAAGCTGCTCATCACAGCCGGAGTGTATGAATCGAATACGGCGAAGAAAGTGAGAAACACTTTTGAAGAGCACCGAGAAACACAGCGCTATAAAGAAGCTATACTCTCAACCGCAAACACTCTTCAACTCTCCAAAGCCTCCGTTACATCGTACCTGCCCTATGAAAAAGGCGTGTACTTCCCAAGCACAGCAGATAAAGAGAAAATCAGCGTAGGAGCAGAGCGGCAGCGGAGATACAGGGCGATGAAGCGATGGAGGACTGATCAGACAGAGGAGCACCTGTGGGAGGTAGTTCTTCTTTATGCTGGTGTGCGTTTCAAAACCTACTCCGGCTTACCCTTTACCTATGAAATACGAAAGGGCCGGAATGGGCAATACACAAAGGAACTGTGGATCGATCGTAGAGAAAACAGTAAAGGCTTGGCGTGGAGTTCTGTGTTGCTGGCACTGAGCAATATTAAAAAGGTAGGAGAAGTAGTTGAACGACCGAAAGCTCTGGGCGACATCCGGGGTGTGACTTACATATACGGAATGTTCTACCGGTTCGGGTTGATCGACGTGCCGGATGAAGCAAAAGAAAAGATGAAGAAAGCATTCAGCAAATCGTCCTGACACGGATGTATCAAGGTTACCCGTGCATGAACAACACAATGTTAAAATAGCAATATGTCCACGATGAGCAGGCGCAACACCTGTCTGCCGCAGTATTTTTACTTTATAAGACATCTCTATGGATGACGGTAAGGTTCGATTTTGAACTTTGCCGTTTTTCTTTTTATTTAAAATTATAAATTTTTTCAGAACTGTATTCCAAAACGGCTCTGCGGATTCCTATTAGTGTAGGGGTTTTCAAAATCTTTTGTGAAACGGCTTTCCTCTGGTTCTATAAGTGGAAAACGAACAAAATCTATATTCTAAAATTAGGCAGTTCAACAAAATTTGAAAAACTGGTTGCCAAACGCCTATTTTAGAATTCTATAGGTGTAGGAAGTTGTTTGAGAAAGTGAAGAAATTCTGAATTTTTCGGAAAGCTAGTTTAAAAACACCCCTTTAAGTTTGTATAGGGTGTAAGAACTATTTTCTCAAACAGACCTATTCGCTGTTGGTCTCACCCCCGAAAATCCCGAATTCCTTACAAAGTCACATCGCACCTTGAAAATCGCATGAGCCACCCCAGCAGGATACCTCCGGTACTGAATGTGCATTCTGCGCGTCTTACCAGAAAAAACGTCGGAGAGAATCGGGCAGGAACGGGCTGGGACAGAGTGGACGGTAGTTAAGAGCAAGATTCGCCTTTGTATACGAAACCGCTCCTATGGGCGGTTTCTCCACGGCGGCATCTTGATGGGGATTGCGCTCCCCATACCCTCACATCGTGCAAAATCACATGATTTTGCCTGTTGGTGACCTGCAGAAGCAGGCCACAGCCGGAGTGTAGATGCACTGCCGGGAAAATCAAACTCTTGATTTTGGAAAGGAGACCCCATGCCACGAACGAAGAAAAAAGTGAAATCTATCGTAAAGACAAAAGTAATCTCCGCACGAGTAACAGAAACAGTACATGAACTTTTACACCAGCAGGCAGAAGATGCCGGAATGACCCTCTCTGAATTTGCAGCACAGATGCTGATGAAAGGCCGCGTGAATACCTCGTATGTGTTCTATGTCCACCCGGACGAGATCGAAGCAATCACACGGGAGTTTGCCGCCATCGGAAACAACCTGAACCAGATCGCGGCGTTCTTCAACAGCGGCGGTATCCAGTCGCGCGCTATGCTCGAAAACATCAACCATGCGATTTCCTGCATTTTTGAAATGCGGGAGCAGGTCGCAGAAATGGCAGGAAAGAACTATGGCAATCTTAAAGCACATCGCAAGTAAGAGTTCCAGCTATGGTGCTGCACTGGAGTATCTGATTTTCAAGCATGATGAGCTTCGGAAAACTCCGATCCTTGACCAGAGAGGAAATCGTATCATGCGAGATGAGTTTTATCTGGACGGTCTGAACTGTGAACCATATTCCTTTGATGCGGCCTGCCAGCAGTTGAACCGCGAGTACCAGAAAAACAAAAACAAGAATGAAATCAAAAGCCACCATTACATCATCAGCTTTGATCCACGGGACAGCACAGAAAATTGTTTGACGGGTAAACGGGCGCAGGAGCTTGGACTGGAATACGCAAAAGTAAATTTTCCGGGGCATCAGGCATTGGTCTGTACGCACATGGACGGTCATAATGGCAGCGGCAATATTCATGTACATATCGTAATCAACAGTCTGCGAAAACTGGATGTGCCTCAGCAGCCCTTTATGGAGCGGCCCATTGACTGCAAGGCAGGGTACAAGCACCATGTGACGAACGAATACCTGAAACACCTGCAGAAATCCCTCATGGATTTGTGCCGCCGCGAATTTCTGCATCAGGTCGATTTACTGTCACCATCCAGAACGGGTGTGACCGAAGCGGAGTATTGGGCACAGCGGCGGCTAGATGAGAAAAAACAGGAAATCGAAAAGGAAGGATTTGCGCCAAATCCAACAAAGTTTCAAACACAGAAACAGCTTATCCGGGATGCCGTTGCCGCCGCCCGCGAGAAAGCAATCTCGTATGAAGATTTTCAAGACATCCTGCAGGATGAATATGACATTTTCGTCAAAACACAACGTGGACGTTACAGCTATCTGCCGCCGGAACGGAACAAGTTTATATCGGAGCGTTCCTTGGGGGAAAGTTGCAAAAGAGAATGTCTGGAAGGATTCTTCATTCAGAACGCAGAGAGAAATCTACGGTACAAGGAAGACCCCATACTGATCTTTACGACCAGAACCAGACTTCGGCTCGTTGTGGACCTGCAGGAGAACGTCAAGGCACAGGAAAATCTGGCCTATGCGCTAAAGGTCAAAGTTAGCAATTTGCAGAAAATGGCCGAAACGCTGGTATGGGTACAGGAGAACAATATCAACGACCTGACGGAACTGAACGATCTGTGTAAGACGGCGCAGGCCAGCGCGCAGGCAGCGTATGAACGGCTGTCGCAGGCAGAGGACGAACTGTACAAAACCAATGAACAGATTCATTATGCGGGACAGTACCTTTCTACAAAAGATGTCCAGCAACAACTTGCGAAAGCAATTTTCAAGAAGAAATTCTGTGCAGAGCATTCCAAGGAATTGGATGCCTATGCAGAATCCGTGAAATATTTCCGGGAAGAAAACGATGGAAAGCTGCCATCGCTGAAATCCTTGAAAAAACGGAAAGAAGAACTGACGAACGAAATCGCGGAGAGGAAAAAGGCATATGCTCCCTTGAAAGAAGAATCCCGGCGTCTGGAAATTGCATCGGATAATGTGTACAGCATCTTCCGAAAAACCAATGAGATGAAATCCGACCTTGCATGGAAACGCGAGTGGGAGGCCAATGTCCGCGAAAAGGCAAGGCAGGAGCAGGCTCGACAGGAACAGCGAGAGCGTCAACCGAAACGCAAGAAGCGCAGCTACGATATGAGCTTGTAAATCAGCAGGGTCTTCCACCCCGCACCCCGGAACCCTATCGGATGCGTAAGCCTATGCAGGGCTTTCTCATCCGGCAGGGACTTTTGAAAACGACTAGGAGGAAGTTTGAGTAAAGAGTACATCAAAGCACAAACCCCACTGCCCGCGTATTTCCCTTATCCAAAATTTCTGCTGCAGATGAGCTTGTCCCATACAGCGCGGCTGACCTATGTTCTGCTGCTGGACCGCATGACCCTTTCCCAGAAGAACAGCTGGGTGGATGCACAGGGCCGGGCATATGTGCTCTATCCGCTGGCAGGGCTGGCAGAAGATTTGCAAAGCAGTATTTCCAGTGTCACCCGTGCGTTGCGGGAACTGGAAGCTGCACGGCTGATCGAACGGCGGCCCAGTGGCTTTTCCAAGCCCAATCAGATATTTCTCGGTGTTCCCCAGACTGCGCAGAAATGCGCAATCGAGATGGTCAAAAATGAGCAGCTTGATTGTGCAAAAGTGAGCAATACGATTGCGCAAAACTGCACACCTAACCAAATAAATAAGAACAACCTGAGATGGAACAAAATAAATAGAACCAAAGAAGCATATGGGCGGTATCGGAATGTTTTTCTGGAAAATTATTCGGAACTGAAAATCGAAATTGCAGAGTTGGATGCACTGGTCGAAGAGCTTTCAGCCTATATGCAGTCTACAGGCAGGAAGTACGCAGACCATGCGGCAACCCTGCGCAGTTGGTCGGCACGGAAGAAAAGACAACAAAAACCGGGAACAGGCATCCCGGACTATACTTACAACGAGGAGGAAAGTTTATGACGGAAACGATCCAGACAGCGATGGACAGGCTTATGACGATCTCTGTGGAACCGCAGGACTATGTTGCAGAAGATGGGCTGCTGTACTGCGGCAGCTGCAAAACTCCCAAGGAAGCGTTCTTTCCGAATGGCAAAAAACTGTTTGGGCGTGACCGCCATCCGGCTGAATGCCGGTGCAGGCAGGCTACAAGGGAAAAGCAAGAGAAAGAAGAACGTGCAAGGCTGCATTACGAGAAAGTGCAGCGGCTGAAGCTGCAGGGTTTTACCGACTGGGCGATGCAGCACTGGACATTTGCAAACGATCACGGGCAAAATCCACAGATGCAGCTGGCACAGCGGTATGTGGCCCACTGGCCGGAAATGCGGGAGAAGAATGTGGGGCTGCTGCTCTGGGGCGGTGTTGGTACAGGCAAGAGTTTCATGGCGGGTTGCATTGCCAATGCCCTGATGGAACAGGAGGTGGCAGTCTGCATGACGAATTTTGCCCGGATCATGAATGAACTGAATAACGCTTTTTCCGGGCGGAATGAAGTTGTGGACAGGCTCTGCGGCTATCCGCTGCTTGTCATTGACGATTTCGGCATGGAGCGCGGCACGGAATATGCGCTGGAGCAGATTTATAACATCATCGACAGCCGTTACCGCAGCCGGAAACCGCTGATCGTTACCACGAACCTGACCCTGACGGAGTTGAAGAATCCGCAGGATACCGCCCACGCCCGTATCTATGACCGTCTGCTGGAACTGTGTACCCCGATTGCCTGCACGGGTCCCAGCATGAGAAAGAACATAGGACAGGCAAAATTGGATTTGTTGAAAACACTTTTGGCCTGAAATGGAGGAACGTGATTGAACGAAAACTGCACAATGAGTTGGTTGGAGCAGATCCACCAGACGAGGAACCGGGACATCCGCACGATAGAACAGCATGAACTGCAGGAACTGCCGCAGGATGCAGTGGAACACGGATTGCAGCAGGAGGAAAGGCTGAAAAATCTGCTGGATAAGGTCAGAAATCCTTATTGCTATCTGGACAACGGAATCATTGTGAAGCTGAATTTTGCACCGAGAGGGAGCAGCACACTGTCTGAGCGCATTGGCAGATGTTTTCAGTCTGCCAGCTGAAACGGTAGAGAAAGCTTCGGCAAGCTGCTGAAAAATCGCACAGAAAAATTTCACACTTTAATGCGATAAAGCAATGGACAAAGGACGATGATTCTGGTAAGCTGTTTGTGGGTAAGAAAATAGGAATGTGCCGGCTGAGCAAAAATTGCTCGGCAGGCTTGTTCTACATAGATAAATGTGGAGCCTTTCGCTTCTCTGACGAACAGTATTGCCGATTCGTTAAGGAGGTGGAAGGCTTTTGTTATACCCTGATTTAAATTCGCAGAAGAAAACACAGCAAAATTTAACCCGTTACCGTACAGCCCTGTATTTACGCTTATCCCGTGAGGATGGCGATAAAACAGAGAGCGACAGCATTGCAAACCAGCGTACCTTGCTGGAAGCCTATGCCGCAGACCACCCGGAACTGTGCATTGTGGATGAGTTTGTGGATGATGGTTATTCCGGCTCGAACTTTGAACGCCCTGCGTTTCAAAGGCTGTTTCAGGAACTGGAACAGGGAACTATTAACTGCATTCTGGTGAAGGATTTGTCCCGATTTGGACGAAATTACATAGAAGTGGGGCGTTATCTGGAACGTATTTTCCCGGTCATGCGGGTCCGGCTGATTGCAGTGACGGATAGTTATGACAGCCAATCCGCGTGGAAGACCAGCGATTCCATCATGGTTCCGATGCGGAATCTGCTCAACGATGCCTACTGCCGGGATATTTCCGTTAAGATCAAGAGCCAGCTTGCGGTCAAGCGCAGGCGCGGCGATTTTGTGGGAAGTTTTGCAGCCTATGGATACCAGAAAGACCCTGCCAATCACACCAAGCTGATTGTAGATGAACTGGCAGCGGAGAATGTGCAAAGTATTTTCCGCTGGAAGATCAGCGGTATGAGCAATCAGGGCATCGCAGACTGCTTGAATGCGGAAAAGGTGCCGTCCCCAGCCGCGCGAAAGCTGCAGAGTGGCGCAAAGCTGAGCCTGCACTTCCGCAAGAGTGATGAACCGCCGTGGTCTGCCAAGGCGGTGGACCGTATTCTGCACAACGAGGTCTATACCGGGAAACTGGTGCAGGGAAAGACTCGGCGACTGGATTATCGCTCGAAAAAGAAAATGAACGTGCCGATGCGGGACTGGACGATCGTTGACAATACCCATGAAGCAATCATTCCGGCGGAGCAGTTTGTACTGGTGCAGCGGATTCTGGAAACCGAAACCCGCAGGCCGAACGATGCCGAAACGGTGGCCCTGTTTGCAGGATTTCTCTACTGTGGGGACTGCGGCAGTCGGCTGGTGCGCAGGTCGGCCAGCTATAAAGGAAAGCGGTACATCTATTATCAGTGCTCCGGCAGCAAACAGAACAAAGGCAGCTGCACGAGCCATAATCTGCGGGATGAAAAACTCCATAACATTGTGCGGAATGCGCTCCAGATGCAGATCCAGATCGTGATGGAGGAAGCAGAGTTTGTAGAAAGCATCCGGCAGGCCCAGCAGGAACCCTACCGTGTGCGGCGCATCGAACGGCAGATTCGGCAGCTGACTGCAGAAAAGGCCCATACACAGGGCATTAAGGAAAAATTGTATGGGGATTACGCAGAGGAAATCCTCACACGGGAGGATTTTTTGAACTACAACGAACTGTACAGCAAGCGAATCGAAGAGTATGACCGCAAAATCACAGAACTGGAAGCAGAACGGCAAAACCTACAGACTGCTCCAAACGCTTATCCGTTTCTGGATGTGTACCGTAAGTATCGAAAATTGGAAGAAATCACCCGCCCGATGATTGTCGAATTGATTGAGAAAATCGAAGTCTATGAGGGCAATCGGGTAGAAATTACGTTCCGATTCCACGATGAAATTGCGGACCTGCTGGAAGAACTGCATCAAAAGCAGATGGGGCAGCGTGAAGTGTCTGCTTAAAAGGAGGCTGTGACTTATGGCAAGAGTAAGCAAGAAGGTAAGTGCGGCGCAGCGGGAAGCGGAGAACGCACCGCACCGTATCTGGAAAACCGCAATTTACGCACGACTGTCCGATTTTGATGATGTGCTTCGGGATGCGGAATCGCTGGAAGTGCAGATTTCTTACATCAAGGAGTATATCAACCACCGGGATGATCTGATGCTGCTGGATGTATTTGCGGACAAGCGGTGTACAGGGATGAACTTTGACCGCCCGGAATTTGAACGGTTGCTGAAAGCACTGCAGGAGCGGAAAGTCAACTGCATTGTGGTAAAGGACTTCTCCCGACTGGGTCGTAATTTCGTGGAAACAGGCCAGTATCTGGAACAGGTGTTTCCGCTGTTCGGCGTAAGATTTATAGCCATCAACGATAATTACGACAGCGCGAACAACCAGAGCCGGGACGGGATGCTTGTGCCGATCAAGAGCATGATCAATGAGATGTACTCAAAGGACTTATCCCAGAAGATCCAGTCGTGCTTTCGCTCAAAAGAAGCAAGGGGAGAAATCTATACCCCTGTTCCGTTCGGCTATAAAAAGGATCAGAAGAATCATTTGGTTCTGGATGAGGAAGTCAGCGATGTGGTAGTTCGGATTTTTCTCTGGAAGAAATCCGGCATGAAAGAGCGCGAGATTGCAAAGAAGCTGTCTGCGCAGGGAACCCAGACACCTTTTACACGCCGCTGTCAGCTGGGATACCTGAAAAACACCTTGCGGGTAAAGGACCCTGCATGGCAGCCGGCTTTCGTGACAAAGGTTCTGGAAAATCCGGTCAACACGGGAACCATGGTGTATAACCGCATCGCCTACGATGAAACGTATCGAAAAATCGGAGAAAATCCACGGGAAAGCTGGCGGATGGTGCCGGACAACCATCTGGCGATTATCAGCTGGGAACTGTTTGATGAAGTTTCCGCGTTGCGGGAAGCTGAGCAAGCGGTCAGGGAGGAACGGAAAACATGGTGCAAACAGCGCAGAAAGAACAATCCGAACATCTTCAAAGGCCGGATATTTTGCAAAGAGTGCGGAGAAAAGCTGGTTTGCCATTGGCAAAGGGATGGCTCGCTGTATTTTTACTGTAAATTTTGCCATGTTTCCATCTCAGAGAAAGACCTCTGGAACGGCATCCATAAGGAACTGTACCAGCGGTTAGAAGAACATAAGAACTTGAAAAAGCTGATGCAGAAGAATTCGGGAAAAAGCAACCTTGAAATAAAGAAAGTTGCATTGAGCCGTGAAATGGAACAGGTGTCGGGCAATATCGTTCGGCTGGAATCGCAGAAGCGCAGCGGCTATGAGCAGTATGTTCTCGGAAAACTTTCAAAGGAGAAATTTCTGGAACTGAAGCAAGGTGTAGAAAATGAAATCGTATTACTGAAGCAGACAAAATCTGAAAGAGAGAAAGAACTAGTCGTTGTTCAAGAAGAATTGCAGCAGAAAAAGCAGATTGCAGGCAGCACAGAAGTCCTTTTGACGGCAGATAATCTGCTGCAGTATGTAAAGAAAATCGAAGTGGACCGCGGGAAAATCACTTATACAGAATTTTTATTGTGATGAAAAAGGAGAATAAAGCAATGAAAGAAATGAAAGAGAAAATCTACGATGTCCGGACAGGCGTGGAATATGTTTTGGTTGGCGATTATTACCTGCCAGCCTTGAAACTGCCACGGACTCGTCCGATTGGCCGCTGGGGGATGCTGCACAAGGCGTACCTGAAACTGCGAAAACCAGCCTACTACCAAAGTTTACTGCTGAGTGGAAAACTGGATGCTGTTTTGGCAGACGTGGAAGAGCAGGCAGCAGAGCGATATGAGGTTTTGATCGAGCAGATGAGCCAGCGGAAGGGCATTTCGGAAAAACTGAAAGAAGAAAATCAGATGGAGTGGGTGCGCCGCATGAAGAATCTTGAAAATCGTGCAGCGGAAATCGTAAAGGCAGAATTGATTTATACGCTTGAAGGACGGTGAAGTGCGCATGATTGGAACCTATTATCGACTTTCTCTTGCGGACGAGGATGTGGGGGCTGATAAGGCTGAAAGCAACAGCATTCAGGGCCAGCGCGGACTGGTAGAGGGGTACATCATGGCCCGCCCGGAACTGGCTGCAGAGCTGCGTCAGGAGTACGTGGATGATGGCTATTCCGGCACCTCTACGAGCCGTCCTGCGTTTCAGCGGCTGATTCAAGATGCGCAGGACGGAAAGCTGAAAATGATTATCGTAAAGGACTTCTCCCGGTTTGCCCGTGACTATATCGAAGCAGGCGATTATATGGAGCGCATCTTCCCGCTGCTGGGTGTTCGATTCATCTCTGTCAACGATGGGTATGACAGTGGGATGCAGGCCGGGAACGATGTGCGAGGGCTGGAAGTGGCCATCAAGAACATCATCAACGCATCCTACAGCCGGGACCTTTCTGCCAAAATCGCAGCAGCTGACCATGTGATGCAGAAAAAAGGAATGTATCTTGGAGGATACCGCCCGTTTGGATTCCTGCCGGACCCGAATGACTGCCATAAGCTGATCCTTGACCCGGTAGCCAGCCAGTATGTACGGTTGATCTTTGAACTGGCATTGCAGGGCAACAGAACAGGCACCATCGCAAAAATCCTGAATGAAAAGCAGATCCCGACCCCGGCAGCGTATCATGTGGCGGAAAACCATGTGTACAGTGAGCAGAAAGCATGGGACTTGCAGCGCAGCCATTGGACAAGCGGGACGGTTTATCATGTTCTGAAAAATGAGAAGTATAAGGGAACCTATGTGGGCGCGAAATTCATTATGCCGGTTCCCTGTAAGCATCGGGTTCTGCGCGCTCCTTTGGAACAGCAGGTACGTATTGAGGACAGCCATGCCGCCATTGTGACCCCGGAGGAATTTGAACAGGCACAAATGGTCATCATGCTGCAAAACGGGAACCACCAGTCCGGGAACTACACAAAACACCAGTATCCGCTGAAAGGCAAGGTCTACTGCGGTTACTGCCAGAAGCTGATGAAATATCGTGTACTCAAGAAGCTTGGTCCCTCGTTTAACTGCAGATTTTCGGCCACAGCGGTGGACAGCCCTTGCAAGCGAGTCCCGATCGCCGAGGAACTGCTGGAACATATCGTCCGAAATGCGCTGGCAGCGCAGATAAAGCAGGCAGAGTATGTACTGGAAATCCTGCACGAACGGGAACGCAAAGCGTTGATTTGCTTTTCCGCACTGGAACGGCAGGAAGAAAAGCTGAGCGCAGAAAAGGCAGAAATCGTAAAACAGCGCGTTACACTGTACGAGCAGTATGCCGACGGGAATATGAGTAAGGAAGAGTTCATCCGGCAGAGAGATGCCTACAGAGTGCAGGAAGATGAGCGGATGGGGCAGATTAAACGGCTGCGCACCGAGAAAAATCAAATTTTCCAGCCTGTGAAAAAGGATACGGATAATTTGCAAGCCGTGATGAATACGGTGGGAGAAGCAGGCGATGTGATGCACCTGTCACAGAATGTGGTGGAAACCTTTATTGACCGCATTGAGGTTTTCAACGATGAGTGCGTGAAAATTCGTTTTACATTTGAAGATGTACTGAAAAGTTACGAAGCAGAGTGAGAAATGATATTTGCGTTTTTGAAAAGTTCATGCTACAATAACTATAGAAGGGAGTGTGGAGGAAATGGTTCTCCAGTACTATGTGGTAGAAAATGCGACCGGAAAACAAATTGAGATTGATATTGAATCGGCAACCAACGAAGACCTGACCTCTACAAAGGAAAAGTGACAATCTGATTGGACGAGTGAATTTATCCGCGATCCAAAGCTGGAAAAGTATGCGGCGAAAACAGATGCTGGCGAAATTGTAGCATTGGGTGCATATCGAGAAGATGATCACGGAATATCAGTTTTTATTGCGAATATTGAAGCACATCCTGAGAGTAATCCGACAATTAACACAGTGCGGAAATACGCAGGCATTGGTCGAATGATGATTGCTTATGGTATTCAATTGTCAATTGATAGTGGGCATGGCGGCATTGTTACCTTTGAAGCAAAAACAGATGAACTGTATGATCACTACATCAAAGATTTTCATGCAGTTCCGATTTTTCAGCCACATTCGGGAGGCCCAAAGCTGCTTATGCTAGCTGATGAAGGCGCACAAGAAATTTTCAGTACCTACTTATCTTAAAGATTGGAGGGTTCAGTATGAAAGATCAAGAACTTGAACTGCAGGTTGCTCCTATGAGCAATGATACAATGGAATATTTGAATGTTTTATTTGGCGTATGCAAACGCTTTAAAACAGATTATTACCATGCAACACCGAAGCAGCGTGAATTTATTGATGCAGTGGCTACGCACGAGTACCAGCTGATGAAAGCCCATGAGAAAGGACTGAGCCGTGCTTCTGTTCCTCCTTTTATGGGAATGAAGCGGAGTGAACGTAGTAACAATATGCCTGCTTGATAGTAAGAGAATAAGCTAACATAATAACTGCTCGCATAAACCACAGACAGCACCCAAGATGATTCGAGGGTGCGTCTGCGGCTTATGCGGGCCTTTTTATTTTGTGATTTTAATACGGATGGATGTTAAATTCCAAGGCTGACAAGAGTGGCCTTTAACTCCCTCGCCGTGCGGATAATGATTTCCTGCTCAGTTTCGTTGCAGTCCAATAACAGACGATGCAATTCGGTGTTGGAAGTTAAAACGGAATAGTGAAGACTGTCTATCAACAAATTATCAACGGAAATGCAGAGGGCGTCGGCAATATCGACCAGAGTGGCAACGCTGGGGTGTTCTGTGCCTTTTTCAATTTTGGCCAGAAATTCACGACTGCGATTGATTTTAGAGGCTAAGGCTTCCTGGGTGATATTACCACACTGCATTCTGAAATAACCAATACGTTTTCCCAAAGCAACATAATTGACGGACATAAGTAAATCTTCCTTTCGAATGCCCGCATAAGAGTACTTTTATTATCTGGCCTATGGAAAAACGAATCAAGAAGAACGAAAAGAGCAGCCAACATAGAAGTCAGAATTTTCGTTTTTCCCCTCTAGCGGAGATGGCTTCTGAGGCCAAAATGTGACCCAGTAGGTCACATTTTAAGGAACAAGTGACCTGCTGGGTCACAGAAAAATTATCTGACAGGTGTATAATAAAACCATAAAATTGAACAGCACGATAATGTGAGTGAGAACGAAGTGAAAAAGTTACTGACGCTGTACAGCGGGGTTCAGTTAGCGGATGTACTTTCATTTGTATAGAGAAAATGATGAAAATGTGGCTCAGAATTTGGCGGGGCCACCCCTAGCGGTCGTGTGTTCTGAGGCAATTTTGTGAAGTGTTACATCACAATTTGCTGCACATGTGAAGTGCCACTTCACAGAAAAAATCATCTGATAAGAGTATAATAAAAGCATGAAATCAAGCTGCGAAAATAAAGTGGGGAAAACGAAATGGAACGGCTGCTGACACTGTATAGCGAAGTTCAGTCAACGGATGTACGGTGGCTGTGGTATCCCTTTATTGCAATCGGGAAAATTACACTGCTGCAGGGTGATCCCGGCGATGGAAAATCCACTATGATGATGAATCTGATTGCGGAACTTTCAACAGGAGGTAAGACCCCGGACGGATGCAAAATTGGTGTGCCGCAAAAAGTGATTTATCAATGCTCGGAGGATGGCGTTTCAGACACGATAAAGCCCCGGCTGGAACGCTGCGGAGCAGACTGCCGGAAGATTGCCTTCATCAATGAAGAGGTTTATAACGGCCTTACATTGGATGATGAGCGCATCCGTCAGGCAATCATTGAATTTCGGCCTCGATTGGTCGTGATCGATCCGATTCAGGCTTATCTTGGCAGCGATTCGGATTTGCAAATCGCAGGCAGAGCGCGGAAACTCATGCGCCGCCTTGGAATGTGGGCTGCTGGTTACGACTGCGCTATCGTTCTGATTGGACACCTCAACAAAAAAGAAGGCTCCAAAGGGCTGTACCGCAGCCTTGGCAGCATTGATGTTGTGGCAGCAGCACGAAGCGTCCTGCAGGTGGAGAGAGATTCCGAGAATCCTGATATAAGAATCGTACATCAAATCAAAAACAGTCTTGCGCCTACGGCAGAAGACATCCGCTTTTCCATTTCTGCCGACAAGGGCTTTCGATGGCTGGAATGCAGGCCACAGCTTTTTGAAAAACAACAGCCGGACGCCGAACCTAAATTTGATACAGAGCAACAGAAAGCTGCCTACTGGATCAAGCATTTCCTTGAAAAAGGCGATATGAGCGCAAATGAAATTTATTGCCGTCTGGACAATGAGGGTGTCAGCAAACGAGTGGCGCGGATGGTAAAAACGGAAATGGGAATCCACTGCTACCAGAAAAAGCGGAGATGGTATTGGAGCGTTCAGCTGGAAGAAGGTGCTATGAATGGACCGCAAGTATAAGGTTGGTGGCTATGTGAAACTTGCAAAACTGTGGGAACGCTCTAAGGATGCAGCAGTAGCCTATCACAGTTCCTACTATGCTGAAAAGTTTAGGGATGATGCTGATAAAAGGCTGGTTGGTGTCTATATTGACATCACAGGGAATAAGGAAATTTATAAACGCCCGGAAATGGTGCATCTGCTCAAAGATTGCAAAAAGGGAGCCGTCAATCTGATTTTTTCACAGACAAGGGCCTACCTTGCAGCGAATACCTGTGATTTCTGTTTTCTGCTGAAATATCTGTTTGATTTGCCGATGCGGGTGGACATTGTTACAGATGATGACGACCAGAGAATTGACACGATTCTTGATGTTGAAAATCAGCGTCAGAACCTGAAAGAATTGGCCGAAAAATATACATCAATCCGAAGGAAAGATTATCTTGAGTGGAGAATCCGACTGGAACATGAAATGACAAAGGCTGAAGAAAAATGAACGTGGAAGGACAGTATAATCCAAAAGACGTAGAGTGTATTCCGGTAGAAAACCTTGAAGTGCTGCCGAGTGGAGCGGATTGGCAGAGCCGACATCTGGAATCTGAAAGGCGAAAAGCAGAGATTCGTGACAGAATCCATAAGCAGGCAGAACAGGGCCAGAAAACGGCAAAAGACTACTTTCGTCCGGCGAAACCGACACCGTCGATTTACGACAGCGACCTGAAGCGTGTAGCTGTTTATGCCCGTGTCAGCACTTCCAGCGAAGAACAGATCTCTTCCATTGAAAACCAGACTCTATATTACACCAAAAAGATTGCAGAAACGGAAAACTGGAATTTGCAGGACATTTACAGCGATGAAGGAAAATCCGGCACATCGCTGCGGAAACGTGATGCGTTTAAACGCATGATGCGAGATGCCAAAGACCAGAAGATGGATTTGATTATCTGTGCCAGCATTTCACGTTTTGCTCGGAATTTTTCAGATTGCATGACGCAGATCGCGGCCCTAAAAACCATGCACCCGGCACATCCCATCGGTGTGTACTTTGAAACAGAGAATATCTACACGCTGAATCCAAGCAGCCAATACAGCCTTGACATTCAGGCTCTTTTGGCAGACTGGGAATCGGGCAATAAGAGCCGCCGGATGATCCTTTCGTATGATCAGCGCATTATGACAGGTCAGTACCCGGTGGCTGACCTGATGGGGTATCGGCATACGAAGGATGGACAGCTTGTGATTGAGCCGGAAGAAGCAAAGACGGTACGTTTTATCTTTCTGGCGTTTATTCAGGGCTATGATTACGAACAGATTGCAATGATCCTGACTCAGAAGAAGCGCAGCACCCTGCGCGGCAGGCAGGAGTGGAATGGCATGATGGTGGCAAACATTATGAAAAATGAACGCCGCTGGGGTGATCTGGAAGCCCGGAAGAGCATTGTGGTGGATTACAAGCTGGGCAAGGTTACGAAGAATAACGGAAATCGCTGCTCTGCCTATGTTCCGGAACATCACGAAGCGATTGTTTCGCCGGAGATTGCACGGGCTGCACATCTTGTGGCATCCAGCAGCAAAAAGTGCGGTGTGCAGGATATTGTGGTAATCCGGCAGGGAGCATTGAAAGGCTTTGTAGGCATCCATCCGAACTGGAGCGGCATCAATGCCGAAAGCATCCGCAGTCTTTGCCTGAGCACCTATCTGCCGGAAGAGGTGATGAAACTGAACGATATAGCAGAGATGAGGGCTGGGGCAACACTGGGAAAGGCACTTCAATCTGAATATATGACGGTTTCAGGTACTTGCTTTATCAACCAGAGTAGCCCGGTTATGACGATTTCTAAAAATGGAATCCGTTTCAGCAAGGCCTGCCATAGCCGGTTGGACGACTGCGAGGATGTTGAATTGCTCTATCATCCGATTCTGCAGGTCGTGATTTTGCGAAAGAGCAATCGTAAGTTTTCAACGGCGATGCGCTGGAGAGATGACAATGACGTTCATAGTGCTTTTTCAGCCAGAGCATTTTCTGGACTGGTCTTCCAAACATTGAACTGGAAAAGGAATTGTCGCTATCAGTGCCGTGGTATCTGCCAGGGACGGGAAAACGCAAAATTCCTGCTCTTTGAGTTGGATGAGTCTCGGATTTTGGTTGGGAAAAATCAGTATGAACAAGAAAATTGTTCGATGAATCTGAAATGCCGGTTATATCGGAGTAAATGGGTTCAGAGCATTACAGTTAGTGATGTGATGGAATCTGGCCAAGTCGTAGAAAATCCCATGATTGGTGCAATTCCAAGCAGAAATGAAATTCAACGTGAACTGGATGATCTTTTGATGTCGATGTAGGAGGAACTTATAGAATGGAAGAAAAAAGCAGGGCGCAGGAACTGAGCGTTCGGGAAATCTCCTTGATTCGTGAACTTGCACAGATACGGAAAGAACATAAAAGAGAACTGGAGTACGAAAAGTTCGATGGCTATGAACTTCCGCCGCGCACCCAGTTTTCCATGCTGAATAAGCCAGCAGTGAGCATAAAGTACGGCGTTATGAAATTCAATATGGCCTGCATTCGGCTTTTTGAAGGAATCAAGTACGTCCTTCCGATTTTGCACCCCAATAAGAAGCGGCTTGCGTTGATTATGTGCCCGGAAGAGGACAGCGCATCTGTTGAGTGGGCAAGGCAAAAGGGTGAAAACTGGGTAAATAAGGATATTACCTCTTTGGAATTTGTGGAAAATATTTTTAAACTCATGAACTGGAACCGGGAATGCCGCTATAAAGTGCTTGGACGGGTGGCTAATTCAGATCAGGGGCTTTGTATGTTGTTTGATTTGGAAGAAGCAATCATGTTCACCCCGAAGCCACAGGAATATACAGACCCGCTTACTGGTGAAATGAAGAAAAAACAGATGAAATTCTTCCCGGATACTTATAAGAATCGCATAGGAAAATCTTATAATGACTACATTGCAGACCATCAGATGAACATGTTTGAGGATTTTATTGGGTATCAGGGCTCTGCGGTATTGGATGAGCCTGTACAGGAGGAAAATTCATCTTCAAAAGAGTCAATGCCCCAAGAAAGCGAAATTTCTGAAAATATATTGTTGCCGGATTTTGCAAAACAACCTGAGAATATAGAACAGTCGAGCGGTGAGATTGCTGAGAGAGGAATGCCAACATGAGTTCTGAGCGAATTATGAATTTGCTGGTGACGATTCCGGCGGAAGGCCGGAGAATGAATGTGGGAAAAGATGTTATCCGTATTCTTGGAAGTCCGACCTATATCTGTGTTTTGCAGAGGAAAGATCGGAAGTCTATTGCAATCACGCCGTGTGCTGCGGAGCATCCCATGTCCTTTAAGGTCCCGGACAGGCTGCTGACCGACGGACAGTGCCGGATGAGGATCAATGGAGTACAGTTCGTCCAGGCGTTATTAGAGGCAAATGGTCTTGCTGCAGGGAAAGACTATCAGTTTAAGGGAAGGTATGAAGCTGAGAAAAACGCAGTTATCATATCGCTTGAAAAAGATAAACAAAGTGCCCTCTCGCCTCAAAAGTGTACAACTTGACATCACGTCCACTTGGGTGTATAATACGTCCAAATGGACGTGATGAAGGGAGCCGATATTATGCGTGCCGGAATTTTAGATGGCTTTCAAACGATAATTCCAACAGCGGCAGCCGTCTTATTGAAAAAACGACAAATGTTAAGGCTGACGCAACAAGAGATTGCTGATCGCGCAAAAATAACCTTGCGTCAATATCAAAGGTTGGAATCTGGGGAAAGAAGTATTTTGACCTGTTCTTTTGGCTTGGCGTGTCGAGTAATTGAAGCTCTGGATATGGATGTTTCTAAATTCTATCATGGTGACTATTACCTTGAAGAACTGAAAACTATTGAAAGCAAATGATTGGTGGCAGGGGAAAACATCAATTTAAATGACGGCATGATGCCGAAAAGAGCGATACGGACAAATCTGTGCCGAAAAGTTTACATATGTCAGCTTGATATGCAAAGCGTTTTATGGTAAGATGAAAGCACAATAGGAAGAGTATACACTCCCGTTGAACCTGTTGCTGGGAAGTGAATGCTGATGGAAAACCAGCTTGCTCATGCGATAACTCAGACGAAATATAATTCGAGTGATGATAAGGCTGCTAAGAACAGCTGGTCACTAAAACTATATCGAATGAGCAGATAGGCTATACGAGGCTCAATTAATTGAAAACCGATAACATAGGAATCCTAATAAACAGTGGGGCATCTCTATGAATGAGCAATTGCTGAAAATGAATGGCTTATCGGTGGGAATTTTAGATGCACTATCATTTGAGTCGCATTTGGGAATTCCGTTGAAGAAGAACTTGCATTATTTTGATAAAGATTTGTTAATTGCTGAACTGATTTCGATGACTGAGTGGTTGGATGAACAGGAAATCCTTTCTAATATTGCGCTAGACTACAGGGTTAAGAGCTTGGATTCTATACTTTTGAAGTATGATCGTTACTACCCGGATCATCAGACACGAAAAGTATTTAATGATATTCTGGGCTTCCGGGCTTTTTGTGATAGCTACGATCAAATATTGGAGGAAGAGCATTCACCGTTCCGGATTGCTGATATGGCAAAAGGAAAGGCAGTGGATGATGGTTACAGGGGTGTCCATGTGTACTATCAGAAAAGTGGAAGGCATTACCCTATAGAAATCCAATTTAATACGTTGTTTGATAGGCAATTAAATAACTGGCTTCACGATTATCTGTATAAAAAGAGTTATCCCGTGGAAACAGGGAAGATAATGCGTGAAAAGTATGAAAATGGATTGATTCGGAATGAACATGAATTTAAGGAGGTGCTGAATAATGTGCTATTTGGTAGCAAAAGATCGTAATGCACATGGTTGTTTTGCTCTAAAAACGACGCATGGGAAGCATCTGGTGGAATTAAAAAGAGAATTGAACAGAGAGGTTGGATATAAGGGAGTACAGCTTGTAACAATCAGCAGGCCAACAGCGTATGGTGAGTATGCGCCTTACCACTTTGTGGATACAGAACAGGAATTTCAGACTCTTGTAAAGAGTCTTCGTCCATAAAAATGCTGTACGTGGGAGCGGTATATTTCAGTTCAGGCGATTGGTGTGTGCTGGAATAATATCATCTGTAGTCAGGTTAAGCCCCCGAATTATGAATAAGAAGATAAGCCCTACAAGGCTCAAATTGGTGTAAGAACCGATTGAAAGCCTTGTAGGGCTTATTTTTTTGCAAAAATTTTTGTTCCTTACTTGACAACCGCATAGGGTCAACCAGAGAAAAGCCTGATTTCATGCGGGTTTACGCGGCTTGACCTTTTCACCTCAACCTGTTTCTGCCTGTCATGGTGCGTTGCGGCCAGCGTGATTTCAGGTGCTAATGGCTTCTGGTTGCGCTCTATACTTAACCCACCACAGCGAAAGCTGATAGAGCAGAAAACAGAATAAGGAGGTACGAAGGCGAGCCTGCGTATAGATTGTTGATCGCAATCGGGAAAATCACACTGCTGCAGGGTGATCCCGGTGACGGAAAATCCACCATGATGATGAATATACCTTTACCAGATTTGCAGGAACAGCCTGAAAATGTACAACGACCGGGCAGTGAGGTTATACCCGTTGACAAAGCGAGCAATATATTATTGCAGCAGGATGATCTCCGCACAGCATGGTCCGATATTCACGAACTCGGAGTATGGGAAAATCCGAAAAGTGTACTCTATCTGGGTTTGTACACACCCAACCAAGGAGTTCCAAAACACTCTGATTCGTTATTCTATCCGACCAGAGCAGTTGATTGGAAACGCTGTTGAAAAATCGGAAAACTACGATTTGATGAGTGTTGTAACGATTTGTCTGGGAGAGCCGGGTACAGAAAACTATACAGGTATTGTGAAATTTATGGATGTGTTGCTCTCTTCTTCCAGAGCAGCTGCTGAGAAAAAGAAAATTCTTGAAGAAGAATTTGGCGTTGCAATGAACGAAGAACTGGAAAGGGAGGTGCTTGTTATGTGCAACCTTAGTCAGGGCGTAAAGGCCGAAGGTAGAGAAGAAGGCATCAACATTGGTGAGATGCGGATGCTAGTGCAGCTTGTCCGAGATGGTGATTTAAAAATAGAGCGCGCTGCTGAAAAGGCAAAAATGACAGTGGAGCAGTTTGAGAAAGTGATGGAAAACACTCCGCTGCAGGCGGTCTAAGAAAAACATATAAAGTAAACTGTTAAGCCCTACAAGGCTCAGATCGGTTCGATACCGACTGAAAGCCTTGTAGGGCTTATTTTTTTTCGTTTTTTCAATTTTATTTGTGAAAAATGTTGTCCAAGACTTGACATCGGCCGGCATTGATTGGCAACGCGAGAAGTGGCAATCAGGACTTGGTTCTAAGTTTATCCACCAAGGCGAAAAGAACGCTGTGAAATATGCGGACGAGGTCATTGTTCTGAGCAAAGGTGTGCAGGACTATTTCAAGAAAACCGATGGTAGAGAAACTCACTTCATCCCCAATGGTGTGAATATCGCCGCAAGAAAAAGTCTCTTCATGCCAGTGAACAGGAGCATCCCCGATGTGGCACAGAAGAGAAAAGACTGGAACTGCCTTATATCTGGATTCAAGGCAAGTGACCTTGTGTTTCTGGATGAAAGCGGCTGTAATACGGATATTCTGCAACCACCTTACGCTTGCATGGGTCTGAAAAACCATCGACTGGCAGCAGCCTCTGTTCCGGTGCGGGGAATATGTGGCCGGGCTGGATACGCTGGACGGCGAACGGGAACTGCCGGTGCGCAAGCTGCTGCACCGGGCACAGGACGGCAGCTGCCTTGCAGAGCTGCCGGGTTTTAACATCGCGCAGCGGAAGCTTTCCTACCGGGAACTGGAGCAGTTGGCCGCACAAAAGGGCTGGACACTGCAAAAGCTGTAAAAAACTTAAATTTCCCTCTTGCATTCTGGCCGATTCGTGCTAT